>OGWV01002856.1_pt1 | contig 10364 bp, 9 predicted proteins | sample 1576081 | NCBI WGS metagenome assembly OGWV01 (sample SAMEA3541541, study PRJEB24748) | human gut metagenome | biome: human gut; feature: human-associated habitat; material: faeces | place: China | collected 2012 | reverse complement strand
TCCCAGAACGCCTCCTGCGGTCAGCCCTGCTTGCATCAGGCCCATGCTAAAGCCGATCTTCTTGTGCGGAATGACGGAAGTCAAAATAGCCAGCGGAGCCGGCCATAAGCCAGCGGCAAGACCTTGCAGTACGCGAACCCCGAACAATTGCCAGGGGGTCTGGCGGTTGAAATCAATATCGAAAAAAGGATCATCCAAAGACAGATTGATATCCTCGTCCATATTAAACGTGGTTTCATCGTAATGGGGGAATACCTCGCCCCTGAGGATACTGAGGCGAAGCCCGTCCTGTCCGAACATCACATCCATAATCTCCTGACGCTTGCGGTGGGCATAAAGATAGTCGGACCAGCCGGCCTGCGCCACACCAAAACCATCGATGGTTTGTTCTTCGTTGTTCCACTGAAGAACTACATCGGCCCCCAAGGTACTACGTGCATCGGCCGGGATTTGTTCTGCCGGAAGAACATCGGTAACATCGGTACAGGCACAGAGGCAAGCGGCGGAAGCTGCCACGGCAAAAAGGTAAGATAGCTTTTTCATGACACTTGTCTTTTTTAAGGTTAGTATTCAAAGTTTTACCAGGTTGTAACCCAAAGGCAAAGATGGAAATTTACCGACAGACAAACCAATACTATCCGAACATATACTTATGATATTTTATCAAAATAGAGACCGTCAATATGAGAAGCCTTGTTCTGGCTATCCGAATAAAGAAGAAAAAACTTACAAGCCGTTCGTAGTACCGCAAAAAGACACGGAACATTATTTCCAGGCATTCAAATCCTACAACATCCCCGAACTTTCAGAAAATCCGCTTTCTTTTAGTGCTGTCAAAATCAGGCAAGTCCATGAGAAAGTTCCGGCCGAACCTTTCAAATGATAGTCTTGTTCTTACGATAATTATCACGGAACTCTTTAGGAGTCACTCCTTTTTTCTTTTTAAAGATACGGTTGAAATTGGATAGATTATTAAAGCCACAATCATATCCTATTTCAGCTATTGACAAGGAAGAATCAACCAAAGCACGTGAAGCGGCCCCCAAGCGGATATCAGTAAGGAAATCGATAAAACTTTTGGAAGTATGCTGTTTGATAAAACGACAGAATGAGGCCTCGCTCATATTTACCATTTTAGCTACATCTGCAAGACGGATCACTTCCGAAAAATGAAAATGAACATAATCCAGCACCTTGTTCAACTTCTCGTTAGTATGCTCTTTGGAAACAGAGTTAATGGCAAACTGCCCGGTTGACAGCTCACGCATCCCTTTGTCCAATGATAATTCATGAAGAATAACAAGCAGTTTTATCAAGGAATAGAAACTATCGTTCTCGCAAGACAGCGTTTTCAACAACGGACGGACTTTCGCGATAGTCTCCCTGCTGAACACGATTCCTTTACGGGCACGGTGGAAAAGTTCCCGAATGCTGATCATCTGGTTCCTGTTCAGAATCTGGTCGGAAAGCAGATCGGAATGAAACTGAATGGTTATTTCATGGATATTCTGCGGCTTGTTGTTATAATCCCTCCAAGCATGTTCCAATTGAGGATTGGTGACCAGCACCAGTTCCTCTTCTTCTATTTCTTCTATGGAGTCTCCCACAATGCGTTGTGCGCCTTTTGCATTCTCAATATAGTTCAGTTCATATTCGGGATGTATATGTATAGGAAAATTAAAATTCGATTTCTGACGCTCTATCAAAATAAAGCAATCCTTGGCCGACAAAGGTGACACTTCTTTGAACAATTCTGTGTTTATCATATTTCTCTTTCACATTAGATCTGATCTTGTATAGCAAAGATAACATGAAATATGAAATCGGAAACAAAAAAGTGAGCATATTTTTATACTAAACCTGCAAAAGTACCTTCTATAAAAACGTAGATAACACAATACACAAAAACGAGAACCGTGTTATCCACGTCATTTCCATGAGGTTGCTTCTATTTCAGACAAGCCTTCATTGCTTTAATGATCGCTGAGTCAAACCCTTCGTGATCCAATTCATTAATCCCCTTGATAGTCATACCACCGGGCGTACACACCTTATCTATTTCCACACTGGGATGAGTATCATTATTCAATATCAAGGAAGCGGCTCCTTTCACAGACTGGGCAACCATTTTCTGTGCATCTTTCGGATAGATCCCCAATTCAATACCTGCCTGCATAGCTGCCTGAATATATTTCAAGACATATGCGATACCACATGAAGTCAAAGCCGTAGTAGCAGCCATCTGACTTTCAGGAATAAGCATAGCCAATCCTAATTCATTAAAGATATCCAGCATCAGTTGTTCTTGTTCCTTACTGGCGTTACGACTGGATATCAAAGTCATACTTTCCAACTGAGAAATAGCAGTATTGGGAATCAAACGGAATATGGTCTGTTCCGGACCTACACTCTTTACCAGCTGTTCGAAAGTTACACCACCTGCAATAGAAACCAATACTTGCCGTGGAGTCAAATGAACCACACTCAACACTTGGTCTATTAACCACGGCTTTACAGCCAGAATAACGATATCGGCATCCTTTATCGCTTTCGGATTTTCCGTTGTCACATTAATCTCCGGATAATCCGCCTGTAGAGTTTCCAGACTTCCGCTGAACGGATCGGCTACTGTTACATCACTCGCTGGAATGATAGTGCCTTGGGCAAGGCCGCGAGCAATGGCCCCTCCCATATTTCCCGCACCAATAATTGCTACTTTCATATTATTAAAGATTAAGTCTATAGCTACAAAGATAAGGGAAAAAAGGAGAAGAACGTATTATGAAAAGCTAAAAATAAAATTACTTTGAAGAAGATGAAATCAAAAAGTCTCGCCGGAACCGAAATGTTTCCTGACGAGACCTTATTTTCTTTCGCTGATTATTATCCCTCTTGAATCTCCAGCTTATACCAACACTTTACGAAAGCGTTCAATAAATTCATCAGCCTCAGCCATAGTCAGACACAAAGGCGGGAGCAGACGGATTACATTCGTACCACTGACTCCGGTAAATACTTTCTGTTCGAACAGCAGACGCTGACGCAGTTCCTTAATCGGTTCGTCAAATTCCATACCGATCATCAAACCTTCGCCACGCACCTCTTTAATCTGTGGGAATTGTTTCAATTCTTTCAGCAGATGAGCACCTACCTTGGCAGCATTCTCTACCAGGTTCTCACCTTTCATAACATCCAGCACCGCGATAGCAGCAGCACAAGCCAGGTGGTTACCACCAAAAGTGGTTCCCAATTGTCCATATACGGGTTTGAATTTCGGACTGATCAGGACACCAGCCATCGGAAAACCATTGCCAATCCCCTTTGCAACCGTAATCATATCGGGACGGATACCTGCATGTTGGTGAGCAAAAAATTTACCGCTACGCCCGTAGCCGGATTGTATTTCATCCAAAACAAGTACTGCATCCACTTCTTCGCAAGCCTTACTCAGTTCTTTCAAGAATTTCACTTCCGGAACCTGAATACCGCCTACTCCTTGAATACCTTCAATAATCACCGCACAGACATCTCCTTTTGCCAATTCCGCTTTAGCTGCTTCTATATCGTTCAAAGGCAGATAAGTCACATGCCCATTGTCATTGATTGGGGCTATAATTTTCGGATTGTGGGTTACCTCCACTGCCAGTGAAGTACGTCCATGAAATGCTTTGCAAAAAGAAAGCACACGTTTGCGACCATTGTAAAAAGAAGCCAGTTTCAACGCATTTTCATTAGCTTCGGCCCCACTGTTTATCAAAAACAATTGATAATCATCATAACCCGAAAGTTTCCCTAAACGGTCTGCCACTTCCTGTTGTAGCTTGTTAACCACCGAATTGGAATAAAATCCCAACTGTGCAACCTGCTTGCTTATCATTTCCACATAATACGGATGTGCGTGACCGATAGAAATAACCGCATGACCACCATACAAATCAAGGTATTCCGTACCTTGATCATCCCATACATGACAACCTTTTCCCTTGACAATGTTTATGTCAAAAAGAGGATATACATCAAATAATTTCATAAACTCTTCTTTATTAAAAAGCAGACGGTTTCAACCTCAGCCCTACGGTTTCTTCCAGATTGAACATGAGATTCATATTATGGACCGCTTGTCCGCTTGCCCCCTTCAACAAGTTGTCAATGCAAGAGATAACCAGCAGTTTATCGCCATGCTTCTCCAAATGAATCAAACACTTGTTGGTGTTCACCACCTGCTTCAAATCTATATTTTTGTCTACAATATGAACGAAAGAATCCTCGGCATAATAGTCTTGATACATCTTCACCAGTTCTTCCAGTTCCACCTTGCATTTGACTACCAGAGTAGCAAAGATACCACGCGGGAAATCACCCCGGTAAGGAATAAAATCTATTTCAGCATTAAAGCTGTTTTGCAACTGTTTCAATGATTGCTTGATTTCGGGAACATGCTGATGAGAAAACGGTTTATAGATGCTCATATTATTATTACGCCAGCTGAAATGGCTGGTAGCACCCGGTTTCACCCCTGCCCCTGTACTTCCGGTAATGGCATTTACCATTACATCCTCGTTCAGTAACAGATGTTTGGCTAACGGCAATAAACCCAATTGAATACAAGTGGCAAAACATCCCGGATTGGCCACGTGCTTGCTATGGCAGATAGCACGACGGTTCAGTTCCGGCAAACCATAGATGAAGTCATGGTCATCACTCTTGATACGGTAGTCCATACTGAGGTCTATGATTTTCAAATCCTCGGGTACATTGTGACTATCCATAAACTTCTTTGTATCTCCATGAGCCGTACAGAAGAACAATACATCAATCTCATCCAGAGGAAGTTCGTCGGTAAAAACCAAATCCGTTTCACCATAGAATCCCTCATGTACGTCGGTAATCTTATTGCCGGCGTTACTGCTGCTGTTTATAAACTTTATGTCTACATCAGGGTGATTAATCAGCAGACGAATCAATTCGCCCGCCGTATAACCTGCCCCACCGATAATTCCTGCTTTAATCATACTTATTAAATTTCTTCGTCCTTGTGGTTATTATAATAAACACGCAAAGGTGTAGAAGTCACTTTGATAAAGCCTTTGGCATCTTCTGCTGTCCATCCCTTCTGCATTTCACCATATTCACCGAATTTGGTCTTCACCAGGTCGTCTTTCGATTCAACACCCACAGTAGAGAATGAAAGCGGACGGAGTTCCAAGATAGCTGTACCGTTTACATTACGCTGAGATTCCTGCAACATTGCCTCAATATCGCGCATTACCGGTTCCAGATACTGACTTTCATGCAAGAACATTCCATACCAGTTGGCAACCTGGTCTTTCCAGTATTGCTGCCACTTGCTCAACGTATATTTTTCAAGGAAACGATGGGCTCCGATAATCAGCATAGGAGCAGCAGCCTCGAATCCTACACGCCCTTTGATACCGATAATGGTATCCCCAACGTGCATGTCACGGCCGATACCGTAGGGTGCACCGATCTCTTCCACTTTCTGAATAGCCTTGATAGGATCATCAAACTTCTCGTCATTAACAGCCTTCAGCTCACCTTTTTCAAATGTAAGACGAAGCTGTTCGCTTCCTTCCTTGGTCACCTGTTTCAAATAAGCACTTTCGGGCAAACCCTGCGCAGAGTCCAATATTTCCCCACCGCAGATAGAAGTTCCCCAAAGACCTACATTATAAGAATATTTCAATTTTGTAAAGTCAGCGGCAAAACCATGTTCATTCAAATAATCAATTTCCTGCTGACGGCTTAATGCCATGTCACGGGTCAATGTGATGATCTCAACCCCCGGAGCCAATACCAGAAAAGTCATATCGAAGCGAATCTGGTCATTACCCGCACCAGTCGAGCCGTGTGCGATAGCATCCGCACCTATTTCATTAGCATAACGCGCTATGGCCAACCCTTGGAAGATACGTTCAGAACTTACAGAAATAGGATAAGTACCATTACGGAGCACATTACCGAATACCATATATTTCAAGCTCTTCTCATAGTATTCCCGGGTCACATCCAATGTCACATACTTCACAGCACCCAGTTTGTAAGCGTTCTCTTCGTTCTGCTTCAGCTGCTCTTCACTGAAACCACCCGTGTTTGCACAAGCAGCATACTCAGCTAAAGGGAATTAAAGAAATGAACTTTGGATCTTTTGAAGCTCAACCAGAGCACCTCCTCCCCAAACATCGACCAGGTTCACGATCCTTTGAAGATCTCTTGGTCCCATACGGTGGTGAAGATATTCGCGAGGTCGGTCAGAGGGTCTTGAAGACTGTGTTAGAGAAAGCAGAAGCACACACTAAAGATGGTGCTGAGAATCTCCTATTCGTCAGTCATGGGGCGGCTCTATGGGGATTAATCATTTTCATGGACTTGGCCTTTCCTGAAGGAGTGGGCTTTGGGAATTGTAATGTTTGTGTTTATGATTATAACCAAGGTCAATTGGAGCTTCTTCAGGTGATTGATCCGATTTCTGGTTTAGAGGTAACATTATGAAAGAATTTTATTTAATGAGGCATGGACAAACACGGTTTAATGTTCAGCATAGACTTCAGGGGGTCTGCGATGCCCCTTTGACGGAAGTCGGGATCGAACAGGCTAAAAAGGCTGGTCAATACCTTGCCAAGCAAGAGCCGATTTTTGATCATGTCTTTACGTCAACCTCTGAGAGAGCCAGTGATACTCTAGAAATTGTGACTGGACGAACAGACTATGAAAGACTTAAAGGTCTTAAGGGACAGGATTTTGGAGCTTTTGAGGGCCAGCCAGAGTATCTTACTCCTAAAACCTTACCTGATGGACAAGGCTTTGGTGATTACTTTGTTCAATTTGGTGGCGAGAGTACGACCCAGGTTCGGGATCGTATGGAGTTGACGATTAGGGCCATCATGGAGAGTGTTGCCGATGGTTCTAAGTCCTTGCTGGTTAGTCATGGACCATCTATTTTGCAGTTCTTTAGACGTGTTTTAAATCCGGTTCCAGATATCAATGGTCTTAAAAATTGTTGCATCTTACATTTTACTTATGATAAAGGTCAATTTGAATTGCTTTCAGTATATAATCCTGTAGAAGAAGAGTATATCTATGGAGGCGAAGAATGACACGACTCTATTTAATGAGACATGGACAGACACTTTTTAACACACTCAATCGGATTCAAGGTTGGTGTGATTCTCCATTGACCGAAAAAGGTCGGGACCAAGCTCGTCAGGTCCGTGCTTATTTTGAAAAACATGGTATGACATTTGACCAGTATTATTGTACGACAACCGAAAGAGCTTCTGATACCATTGAATTGGCGACTGGGCGTACTGATTATAAACGTGTTAAGGGGCTTAAAGAAATGCATTTTGGTATCTTTGAGGGACAGCCAGAGTATCTTCATCCTAAAATTCAAATTCAGGGGCATTTCGGTGACCATTATGTTCAGTTTGGTGGGGAAAGTCAAGATCAGTTTGTAGAACGAGTGGTAAATGGTGCAAGAGAGATAGTGGATAAACATCCTAACCAATCTATTTTAGCTGTTAGTCACGCTGGAGCCTTGATGACTTTTCTTCATGCTGTGGAGCCAGATCGTGCCTTTCAGTCTTGTCCAGGCAATTGTGCCATCTTAGTTTTTGATTACGATGGATCGAGCTTCCACTTTGTCAAGTTGATTGATCCAATAGCTGATCAAGAGTTGGTGGAATTTTAGCGGCTTTCTATGATCAAAGATAGTAAGAAACCCTTTCTTAGTGTATAATGGAAGGGTATTTTAAATTTTGGAGTGCCTATGAAGTTTACAAAAAATCAGTTCATTTGGTTGGCTGTCCTCTTTTTCAGCTGTTTCTTGATCTATACTTACTGGGAAACAGTTGTTTCAATTTGTAACACAATTTACGTTGCCAGTCAGCCCTTCCTGGTTGGAGCAGGGATTGCCTTTGTGGTCAATATCCTGATGTCTTTTTATGAGAAGCTACTGGTCAAGTTTATTCCATTTGGTTTTATCACTAAGATCAAGCGTCCCATTGCTTTGCTCTCGGCATTGGCAACCATTGGTTTGGTCTTTACTTGGGTAGTCTTCACTGTTCTTCCCGATTTGATTGACAGTATCAACACCTTGATTAGTCAAGACCGCTCAGCTATTAATAACTTGATTAATTGGTTGCTTAAAAACAAATCCTTGCAAAAAATTATTCAAGATTTTGGTGGTGTGACACAGGTTAGAGAGCTAATCAATAGCTACAGTGCTCAGTTGCTTCAACAAATCATGAATGGTTTGTCGAGCTTCTTGACTTCTTTAACGAGTCTGCCATCAACCTTGATTAATCTTTTTATCAGTATTGTCTTTTCTTGTTATGTCTTAGCTGGAAAAGAGAAACTTGGGAATCAAGTCAATCGTTTGGTAGACGTCTATTTAGGACGTTATGGTAAGACTTTCCACTATGTAGTTGCTATTCTCAATAATCGATTCCGTAATTTCTTCGTCTATCAGTCGCTTGAGGCTTGTATTTTGGGGACCTTGTGTTATATTGGGATGCGTATCTTTAACTTCCCTTACGCAGCGACTATCTCTATCCTGATTGGTTTTTCAGCAATGATTCCAGTTGTGGGGGCTTATATTGGTGTGACGATTGGTACCATCTTGATTATGACACACTCTGTGACCTTGGCACTTTTATTTGTTGCCTATGTGGTTATCTTGCAGCAGTTTGAAGGAAATCTCATCTATCCTTATGTGGTTGGTGGCTCTACCGGACTTCCTGGTATTTGGGTTATCTTCGCTATCACCATAGGTTCTGCTTTGGGTGGTATCTTGGGCATGTTGGTTTCTGTGCCAGTAGCCGCGACCCTTTATCAGATTGTTAAAGATAATGTTGTTAGGCGAGAAGAGGCCAAAGCAGCAAATACTATTGAAAATAATGATTAATTAAAACAGACTTGGGTCTGTTTTTTTCGTACTATAGTATCAGATGTCAATAAGATAGTATAAGTGTAATCGTTTTCTAAGTGTTATACTATTAGTATATTAAACAAGACGAGGAGATAAAAGATGACTTATACATTTCCAAAAGAATTTCTCTGGGGTGGTGCAACAGCTGCCAACCAGTTTGAGGGTGCTTACAACCTAGATGGCAAAGGCTTGTCCGTACAGGATGTAACGCCAAAAGGCGGTGTTCCCTTTGAACCCGGGGCTTTGAATCCTTTGATTACTGAACAACCAACACCAGATAATCTAAAGCTAGAAGGTATAGATTTCTATCACCGCTATAAAGAGGATATTGCGCTATTTGCAGAGATGGGCTTCAAGGTCTTTCGCATGTCGATTGCTTGGTCTCGTATTTTCCCAAATGGTGATGATGCTGAGCCAAATGAAGCTGGGCTTGCTTTCTATGATAATGTCTTTGATGAATTGGCTAAGTATGGCATTGAACCGCTTGTAACCTTGTCTCACTATGAAACACCTCTAAACTTAGCACGTGAATACAATGGATGGACTAATCGTAAATTAATTGGTTTTTATGAGAATTATGTTCATACAGTCTTCACACGTTATAAAGATAAGGTCAAATATTGGTTGACCTTTAATGAAGTGAACTCTGTTCTACATGCACCTTTCATGTCAGGTGGTATTGCGACACCTATGGAAGAGCTCTCTAAACAGGATCTTTACCAAGCAGTTCACCATGAGTTAGTCGCTTCGGCTTCAGCAACCAAGATTGGTCATGAAATCAACCCTGACTTTAAGATTGGTTGTATGGTTCTTGCCATGCCAGCTTATGGAATGACAGCTAATCCTTTGGATCAGTTGGCTGTTCACGAGTTTGAAAATCAAAACTATCTCTTCTCAGATATCCATGCGCGTGGGAAATATCCAAACTATATTAAACGCTATTTCAAAGAGAATGGTATTGAAATACAATTTGCTCCAGATGATGAAGAAATCTTGAAGAATACCGTTGATTTTATTTCATTCTCATATTATATGTCTGTGGCAACAGCACACAATCCGCAAGACTATAAGGTTGGAAAAGGCAACATCTTAGGTGGTGTCGAAAATCCCTACCTTGAAAAATCTGAATGGGGTTGGGCTATTGATCCAATCGGTCTTCGTCTAGTTTTGAATGACTTCTATGATCGTTATCAATTGCCATTGTTTATTGTCGAAAATGGTTTGGGTGCCAAGGATGTCCTTGTTGATGGTCCTGATGGTCCAACAGTTGAAGATGATTATCGTATTGATTACCTTCAAAAACACTTGATTCAAGTTGGCGAAGCTCTTCAAGATGGTGTAGAACTTTGGGGCTATACGACATCCGGCTCTTCAAAGCTGTTTTCATCCCCCTTTTCACCGCTAAGAAGTGTTACGG
>OGWV01002855.1_pt1 | contig 10365 bp, 12 predicted proteins | sample 1576081 | NCBI WGS metagenome assembly OGWV01 (sample SAMEA3541541, study PRJEB24748) | human gut metagenome | biome: human gut; feature: human-associated habitat; material: faeces | place: China | collected 2012 | reverse complement strand
ACGTGGATTATCGTGCCTGCTGGTTTCCTCATTACAGAAGGCCTGCCGCGGGTGTGAATTTCAAATTCAATCTATTGCCGGAAGACAACCTGGCAGTGAAAGCTTTGAACGGCTTGGATCTGATGGCCGAATATGACGCCCGCACAGTGAACATCGGGGCGCACTACCAGCTTTGGAAAGACCACATCAACTTGATTGCCGAACTGAACAACAGGAAATACTTCTCCGGTGGCATTTACTTCAAAATCCATCTGAAATGATAAAAAAGATTATCCGATTAGGATCTCTGGAATAGATTTTACTCTACAACATTTTGAACATCGGATGTAAGGGAGATATTGTTGCAAGATTTATCGAGCCATATTTCATAGGCGTTAATCAATGAGAAACATTTTGGATATTATCATTATAAATTCTATATTCGCATAGAATTTATAACCGATATAATTATGGAAACTACAGTATTCAACCCCATACAGAGGCATTTGTTGGAAATGTTTTCTTACGATAAATCTCAGGAAGGTCTGGAAGAATTGAAAGAGGTGCTCTTTCAATATTATTCCAAACGGATGAATACAAAGTTGGATGAACTTTGGGATAAGGGAATTCTTGACCAGAAAAAGCTGGATGAAATAGCTGAAATGGATATCCATTCATTAAAATAACGTCAATGGCTAGCTGGTTCTTGGTACGAATTGTCTTATTCAAAGCATTCCTCAAAGGAGTCGTTACCATGTCTTGTGGCAATCCTTTGTGGACGGAAAGAACAAGCTCTGTGTATCCAATGAAATATTGGAGGAATATATAGAAATTCTGCAAAGACTTACCGACAATGAAACGGCGGAATATGTGGTGAAAACCATATTGAACAGTCCGTTTGTTGAATTGATAACTCCATTCTATCACTTTAATCTGATTACAGTCGATCCTGATGACAATAAGTTTGTGGATTGTGCCATTTCGGCCAATGCGCACTACATTGTTACCAACGACCATCATTATGATGTGCTGAAAGATATAGATTTTCCTAAAGTGAATATTGTAAATATTCAACAATTCTGTATTTATCTGTCACAAGAAAAATAATATATTGGAAAAAAGGAGGATTTATAGTTGAAAATAAAATAGCTATAATTCCATACATCCCGGGTGCAAAAACCGCCATAGAGGCAGTCTCCATACAGAGGCGCTCTATGGCGGTTTCCCGTTTCCCCACGTTTACCGGGGAAAATTCCCGTTTCCGGGAAGCCGGGAGGTTACTCTTCCATTTTGAGCTTGCCCAGTTCTTTCAGGATGTGCTCCATGGCTTCTTTGTAAACCTCCGGTTTCTCCTTTTCCATCCATTTCATCAGTTTGAAGTAAGAATTTGGAGTCACAATCTTTCCGTCTCGAATTTTGGTGGCGGTGGACCGGCCTATCGCACCTTTGTCTTCCAAGTTGTTGGGGTTTAAATCGCTTCTTCGCACGGCATTACCGATGCAAGTGCTGATGATCTCAAATTTTTTTCATGTTACTAAAAATTAAATTATTAAATAATGATTTGTAAACAGCATAAACATAGCTACTTACAAAATGTCTCGGCAAAGATAGAAAATGTTTATTAACAATTGCTTGTTTTTGTGAGCAACGCCCTATTTATATTTTGCGTTCCTTTGCGTTATATTTATACTAACACACAAAAGAAATGGATTATACAGAGCAGTTTATCCGGCTGAATTGCAGCTTGATGTCGGATTACAAAATGATGAAGCTGAATGCCGACATGAAATGCATGGGGCTGGGGTTGTATCTTGAAACGATATTGTTTCTGCGAAAACAGCAGGAATACAAACATGATTTTAACGAACTGGATTTGCTGGCCGATCAGTGGGGAGCTACCGTGGAAAATCTGCAACATCTTATTAAGGACTTCGATTTGTTTCTCATTACAGAGGACGGGTATTTCCGATGTCTGTATCTGGACGAGGTGATGGGATATCAGAGCAAACTTTCCGAGCAACGTGCCGCTGCCGGCAGTAAGGGAGGGAGAAGCAGTAAGAAAAGTACGGTGAAAGCATCTGCAAAAGCAACTGCGTCTACAATAGGAAGGGGCAGAATCAACGAAGGGAAAAACGGTGATACGTCCTGCATGGATCGTAACGAGGAAATCTACACGAAAAGTAATGATGCGCCCTGCATGGATAATAACAAGGAAGTCTACCTGAAAAGCAGTGATGTACCTAGGATGGATAGTAAGGAGAGAATTTATATGGAAAGCAGGAATGTAGATAGTAACAAGACTGTCTGCATGGAGAGCAGCAAGCCAATCCATTCGGATTATAATAAGGAAATCTACAAGGAAAACAGCACGGAAAGCAACGTGAAAAGTAGTGCGGAAAGTATGAAAAATACGACTGCAAAAAATACAAATGAAAATTCAGTCAAAAATGTGATTCAAAGTATTGATAATGAGTGTTATGGAAAGAATTTGCAAGCAAGCTTTAAGCAAAGCTGAGGGCGGTAATTTAGCTGCATCAAAGATTCGTAATCTGGAATGTCCCAGTTACGAAATCTGTCTAATAGATTATGGATGCGGCAAATTTAACAGAAAAATACATATTATGGAGCAATATCCTTGATCTTCGTTCACGGGGAATCAACATTGCGCGGACAGCCCGTCGTCTTGGTGTGTCCCGTAATACGGTACGACATCTTCAATCCCTAAGCTTGGAGGAAGTCCTCCAGCACAAAGAACGGCATTACAAACTCCATGCCTACGAGCAGGCCGTCGCATCCCTCCTTACCAGTTTTCCCTCCATTTCCAGCAGCCGCATTGGCGACTACTTGCGGGAACATTATCCGGACTTTCCGCACGTCTGCGAGAAGACCGTCCACAATTATGTCCAGTTCGTCCGGAAGAAGCACCATATTCCTCCGGCCAGATAATCACCGGTCCCATTCTCCCAAGGAGTGGGAGCCCGGTCCGTCATATACATAATTCTTAACAGTAAACATTATACATTATCATATATGAATACCCAAAGCTTTACAAACGGAACAAGCCGCCGCCTGTCACGGGCTGTACGGCGCCAGGAATGCGGAACACATCCTTGCTATGAGCTCAGCACTTCCCAATTTTCTGACATGAAAGTCAGAAGACTCACCCGCCAATACGGTTTTTCCGGTTACAGCATTTACCGGTATCTCGTAAACGAGACACTCCACAACGGGAGCTACCTCCTGCTGTGGTGCGAGGAAACGGCGCAGGCGGTGGCCTCTTACTGGAATGCCTCTTTGGAAGATGTCACAAGAATTGTCAACGGCTGCATACAAGTCGGACTTTTCAACGGTGAGCTATACGAAAAACACCGCATCCTGACTTCCGCTGACATACAGCGGAACTATATGGTGAACTCCCGGAACATTGCCGAGCAGGGCGTTGGTGGTGCCGATAGCTTTCGGCCAGCTGATGTATTATCCACTTTAAATATAAAGCTTATGCCAAAAACAGCTAAAAAGGGTTTCACCTATTTCAGGTTCGAAACCGATCATTTCTATGATCCGAAAGTAAAGAGACTAAAAAATAAATTTGGAATGGAAGGCTGGGGTGTGTTCCATTTCATTGTAAACGAGATCTACCGTGTCGAGGGATGCTATATGGTTATGGATGCCGACGGTCTGTTCGACATCTCGGACTATTCCCGTATGGATGAGAAAAAGGTTTCGGACATCATCGACTACTGCGCCGAACTGGGCCTTTTCAACAAAGAACTGTGGCAGGACAAACAGATTCTGACCAGTGAGGAGATACAGGAACTGTATGTAGGCATCTGCAAGGCCATCCACCGCAAGCCCGGCATTCCGGAAAGCATCCTTCTGCTGGAAACGGAACCGTCACCGGAGTCCGCCACCATACCGCATGCCACTTGTGAACAGCAGGACACCCCGGCACATGAATGCGGATCTCCGGCTTCCCTTCCGGAGGATGGGAAGGAAATCCGGCAGGCTGTGACTCGCATACGCACATTGTTCGCAGCTGAAAAGGAACTTCGCGAAGAAGCGGACAAAACTCGCGAAAATAAACCGTATAAAATAAACCGAGCTTTGATTGCATTTCGTCCATTTTGACAGCAGAAGAATATTCTTGAGTTGCATACTTTGCGCTGCTGTATTCTTGGGAAAGTGTCTCCAATGATTCGCCGGCAAGCGCACGTTCGTATGCATTTTCGCACAGTTGCCATGCCTGCTCACGTGCGTCATCGTAAGTGTCGGGCGAGGCGTTAAATTGAAAGGTGAGTTGCTCCACGGTATAAATGGTGGGGATTTCTTCATTCTCATCAATGTTGTCAAAGTAATGCTGAACTTCTTCATCTGTAACGGCAGTGACAGTTTTTGCAAGCTCGTCTTTTAAGTCCAGAATCAAGTTGCTTTGCTTGTAGGATTGATAAGTTTGGACATCAAACTCGATCAATCCATATACAATATCTCCGTTCGCGACAGCTTTCTTCCGTTGTGCATTTTCAAGTGAAAGCTGTTCCATAAAAGCCGCGAAAGAGATATCTTCTGCCAGACCAACTTCTTTTGCAAGAACCTGATAGGCCTTTGCTGTAATTGATTCATCAAGTGCAAGGCGTTTAACTTCCGCGTCCAATTCGTCGGAAGAATATTCTGGATTTGTTTTTTGTAGATTATGGTGTGCTGCGCTGACGTTTCTTTCGATGAAAAGTGAGAATTCTTGTTCAGTAATGGGATATCCATTTACTGTTGCAATGGTTCTTTCATTGCTTTCTGAAAAATTTATACGCGTCATGCCTACAAAAAAAGTAAATATGCCGATGATAATGACCAAAGCGATAATTAGCCGTGTTTTATTTTTCATCTAAATATATCCCCCGTAGTGGTTTTAAGTGCATTGAAATATGTATGTACTTATTGTATCTGAACGAGCTGTTTGCTGTCATTGTTAGCGCCGGGAGAAAATCGCCATTTTGAGCCGAGAGAAAACAGCCAATTTCAGCCGGGCAGAAATCGCCAATCCGTGCCGGGAGGGTGTAGCCAGCCCCGGTTTGGATATAGGTTTTAAATGCCGCTCTTTTGGCTGAGGGCGGCGGCCGGAGACGCTGCGGACGACCTCAGGGAAACCGTCTCAAGACGGCGGCCGCGGAAGCTCTCGCCCTTAATCGAAAACACAATCGCATCATCGAAGATGCGGTCAAGCGCACACAGGAGCGAGTCATTCTCACAGAAATTCTCCTGCCACTGTGCGGGATCACGGTTGCTGGTAAAAACCATGTTGTAGTAGCCGTCTTTCTGGTAGCGGCGGTCCACCATATCAAAAAACAGCCGCGTGCTTTCCTTGTCAAACTCGCAATGCCCCACTTCATCAATAATCAGGCAGGAAGGCCGAACGAGAGCTGCGAGGAGCGTACTTTCACGGCCAGCACGTCGGGCATCCGTCATTCGGTCACGCAGCTCGGTCATCTTAATGAAGTATGCTTTCATGCCGTGCTCGCAACAGGCGCGGCCAAAAGCCTGCGCCAAATGAGTTTTTCCGGTTCCCGGTTTCCCAATGAAGGCAAGGTTTTTGTGGGCGTAGAGGGCGGACAGCGTAGAGAGGTTACGCAACTTGTCAATGTTCTTCCCAGTGATGCGGCTGAAATCGAAGTTTTCAAAGGTTTTCGGAACCTTCAGCGGCAGTCGGCTCGTACGCAGTAAGAAGTCAACAGTGGAGCTGTCTTTCTTTGCTTTTAGATGTTCAAAGACCTTAGCCACTGCAAGGACTTCTGCGTCAGTCATGTTGTTCTCCTGTACCAGAGTAGCAAACTCTTCCACCGAGAACCCAAACTTCATCAGATCCTTGCTGCACGCAGCCACAGTGTCTAACAGCGTATTATTCATCCCAACCATCCTCCTTGCTGAAGTTAAACTTCTCAAAGGAGAGGTCACGGACCGGCTCTGGAAGCTGTTTAATCACCGTCTTTACCGGCATGGTGGGGAACTCTTCCGGCTGCTCAGGCAGAGCATACTGGTTCTCACAAAAACTGTCCCGGCGCGCCCAGGTCACATTGTGCGTAGTCAGGAGAAAGGCCATATCGGATGAATAGATGTACAGCGTATCACCGTCGCGCAGCACACGGGCAGTCTTGCCATGGTAGGTATAGGGGACCCCAAAACGACGCCCCTCATAGCTTACAAACCCATCAAAAGAAATCCGGCGCTCCGGGCAGAGGTAAAACAGCAGTTCATAGCTGTCATCCAGAATGGACACCACATTGAGACAGCGTTCTGAATGGATATCCATGGGGATTCCAATCCCCCTGTGGTAAGCTGCGTTCTGTTCATTGCACCAATCCAAAGCTGCATAATTCAAATCGGTCACATTCCAGAACACGCGCCCAACGAGGAAGTTTTCCTTTACGAACCGTACCAGACGTTCCACCTTGCCCTTCGTAAAGGGATGCCGGGGCTTGCAGAGCTTCGTCTGGAATCCAACGGTCTTCATGAACTGCTCATAGTCCTTCTGCCAGATTGGATTACCATCCAGGTCACGCCGAATGACCACGCTTTTCATATTATCCGTCAGGACGTATTGAGGAACGCCCATGTAGCGGAAAGCGTGGATCATCCCAATGAACAGATTTTCCTGCTTTGCATTGGGGAAGAACTCTACATACCGCTGCCCACAGTGGTGGCAAATCATAGCGAAGCAGGCAGCGTTGTATTCACTTCCATCATAAGCCTGTACCTTCGTAAAGCCCCAGTCCATCTGAAATGCCTCTCCGGGACCGGTAGAATACCGTCGCCCACGATTTCCCTGCGGTTCAACTGCATGACGAGGGGCGGGAACAAGATGATGGTGGGCAGAGATGTAATCCTTGACGATGGTTTTACCGCCAGTGAATCCATTCTTACAAAGTTTATCAAAGCACACGACAGAGTTTACAACGCCTGTTTTGAGCAGACCATCCAGAATGCCGGTGTAGCCACTCAGGAGTGTAGTTGTGGCCTTGCGGCCCTTCAATGCGTGTTGGACATCCTCAAAGTCATGCTCTTTCAGGCGGCGCAGTTTGGCGCGGGAAATTCCCGTACGACGCTCAAGTTCTGCGAGGTTAATTTTTTCCAGCGAGAACTTGTCTCCCTGTTCAGCCATCATCTGCTTTATAGCTTCCGCTACTGCTGGATTCATGGCTGCAAAGTTAGGTTTCTTCATGATTCCTCCTTTCACCAAGGGCTGGCTACCCTCTAAGTGTAAAGGATTTCATGAAATCATGATTGGCTATTTTCATCCGGCCATAATTGGCGATTTTCGCCCGGCGCTAACATCATTTTCGAAAATTGACTTTTGAAGGTACAATCTTGACCATTGTTCACGATGTTATAACTGAACCGTAGCGGAGGGAATCGACAATTTGAGAATGAATAAAAAAGAAAGTTTCCCCTATTGACGTCCATGGTCAAACTTGAGGTGTGCCGCAGTTTTGGGTTAGGCGTTGCCGCAGAAATATACATCCAAGATTATAAAAAGTCAAAATTGTATATTCGAAAGTCAAGTTGGTGAAATGACAGAAGCAATATCGCGGGTTACTATATATCTATATATCAAGCATTGAGAGGTGTACCAAATGAAAAAAAGGCTGCTGGCTATAATTGTTTTTGGTATATCGGTTGTTTGCATTATTCTCGGTATGCGGTGCGGTTTCTCTAATATAGATGGGAAGTTGGTTTCCGGCACAGCAAACGGTGAAGATCGATTTATTGTAATACCTAAGGAAGAGCAAATATTTTATTTGAACAAAGTGCATTCGACAGATTTGGAGCAGGCACATGAAGATGCATTTGCGTTTGCTGAGAAAGCTTATCAAACTGTGATGCTTGCTGCAGAATACGGTGTAATCGACTCATTTTCGTTTGATGCAGTGCAGCGGTTGTGTGACGAAATGAATCAGTTGAACCAAGAGAAGCAAAGGCGTGGCGAGCCTATTATGGGCCCAAAAGTCGGAATCACTCGACACAATAATAAACGATGTGATCCCGTCACGGTAGAAATCCGTGACAACACTCGCTGTCATTCTTAAATCGACCAGGGACTTTCTGTCGGTCACACGGTCGATCTCTATATGCTCAACGGGTATCTGCGTGAATTTGGAGAGCCAATCCCAGCCTGCGGTAGTGTTCGGATCGTCATAGAGCGTGATTTTCTCGATCTTGGCAAGTTCTTCTTGATTTAAGCCTTTCAGAACACTATACAGCTTGTACGGATTAGAGTTCTCACAATCGACGGCGACAGCAGTTTTCTCGGCGCTGTCGATAAAATTATAAATATTGTTTCGGGTTTCATCGTCTGCGTCCCGATATTTCGTATAGTCGGTGAAGCTGTCATTATGCTGACCGTAGATGATCTTCAGGAACTTACGGTCGGAATATACGATGCTCCCGACTTCGGCTGGCTGCCAGTGAATATACATCTGAAACGGGTAATGTTCGATATTCGCCATGTATTTATTGAATTCTTCCTTCATTACGCCATTCTTATTGTACTTCGGGACAAAGAACAAGTCTCGGATATACTCCCAATTCAGCCAGTCATAGAACAGACGGGAGCATTTATCAATGTTTTCATTGATGAGCCTTGTAAACTCCTGCATATACTTCTCGGAGCGTGAGTTTGCCTGAATAATGGTAAATCCCCATTTTTCAAGCTGTTTGATGTTTTCGTGGTCATACCACTCGATGTTATGCAGGTTTTTGAGCTGATACCGTATCAGATCATCGGTCTTTTTGAACTTCTGCATCAGTGCGGTTCGCAGCTTACATAAATATCGTATCGCAGTAGCATCACGGTCGGCTTTGAGCTTGTCTATCAGCTCGGCACATTCCCCATAGCTTGCGGTGAGTGCCGACATTCGGACACCGATCATATAGGCAATCGTGGTAACTACTTCTTTGGTATCAACGGTCAAGGAAATTCCTCCTATTCATCGTTATTGATTGCAATATGTTTGTCGATGACCGTCATTATCTCGTTAAGCCGACTTTCTCCGATACCTTTGATTTTGCTCAGATCGGCTCGTAAGCTGTCATAATCAATGGGGTGCGTTTCTTCCTCGGCTCTCTGATAGCCCTGAGCAAAGACATTTCTCACGAAAGTCTCCATTTCGGCACGGTTCATTGATTTGATCTGCTTGTATAATGCACGGTTTACTAATTCTTCGGTTTCGTTATCCATTGCATTTCACCTCCGATCTGCTCTATATCCTGATTATAGCACAAATGGCGGTATAATGCAATGAAAAGGGTGTGAAAAAGTGTGTAGAGATTGACTTTTTCGGGGCGGTTTGGTATAATAGGGGTAAGTGAGAGAACAATACGGCTCTCTGCTAAATCGGAATTTAGAGGTGAGATAAAATGATAGCAATTCATTTCGGACATCTTTGTTTTAATAAGCCGTCTGGCGAACAAAGTATCCTGATTGTTGTTGCTTCAAAAAAGGATTACCCCTCAATGGACAGCTTTGTCACCAACGCATTGAAGTATTTGGAATCACATAAAAATTTTTGCGATAACTGGACCGAACGAACACCGACACCACTCGTCACCTGCAAGTAATCCAGTTTGATACGATGGTTCTGGCTACGGTCTGCACCTGCCAATACTAAAATATCATCATCATTAATATCTTTCTTCTTATCAGCCAACTTCAGGAACTCATCATATACCTTATCCAGTTTTTCCTGATCCAGATTCACTCCCAATATAGAAAGACGATTTTTCAATGCAGCACGTCCGCTGCGGGCAGTCAATACGATAGAGTTATCATCAATACCCACATCATGCGGATCGATAATCTCATACGTCTGTACATTTTTCAATACGCCATCCTGATGGATACCTGAAGAGTGTGCGAAAGCGTTACGTCCAACGATTGCTTTATTGGGTTGTACCGGCATATTCATCAGGCTGGATACCATACGGCTGGTCGGATAAATCTTCTGCGTATTGATATTGGTTTGAATATCTATTTCGTGATGGCTCTTAATAATCATGGCGATTTCTTCGAGAGCAGTATTTCCTGCACGTTCGCCAATACCGTTGATGGTAACTTCCACCTGACGCGCACCGTTCAAAACACCGGCTATCGTATTGGCAGTAGCCATACCCAAGTCATTATGACAGTGAGTAGAAAGTATGGCATTATCAATGCCGTCTACATGGTCAACCAAGTATTTTATCTTGGCGCCATATTCTGAAGGCAAGCAGTAACCTGTTGTATCAGGGATATTCACTACGGTAGCTCCCGCTTTGATGACAGCTTCTACCACACGTGCCAGATATTCGTTATCCGTACGGCCTGCGTCTTCTGCACAGTTCTTCGAACTGCTCGATTGT
>OGWV01002853.1_pt1 | contig 10369 bp, 5 predicted proteins | sample 1576081 | NCBI WGS metagenome assembly OGWV01 (sample SAMEA3541541, study PRJEB24748) | human gut metagenome | biome: human gut; feature: human-associated habitat; material: faeces | place: China | collected 2012 | reverse complement strand
GAAGAAATGTATCCAAAGGGTGATGTTAAGTTTGAAGTATACACATCTGCAACTTTGGAAGCAATGTTTGATGATATTGCTTATGGACGTATCGATGCAGTACTTGCTCAGGACATTCAGACATACATGGCTATGAAAGCAAATAAGAATCTTAAAATCAAAGTTTTGGAACCATTTGCATATGATACAGCAACTATTGTATTTGCAAAGGATAATACAGAGTTGTGTGATGCTATGAACAAATTTATCAAGATTATCAAAGAAGATGGTTCTATTGATGCAACAGCAAAGCCATTCGCAAATGCAAAAGATGGCCAGAAATTTGAAATTGTTGTAAAAGCAACAGGTTATGCAAAAGATTATACATTTACTTATAACTTTGCAGATCCTTATACATATGTTTATGCAGGCCTTAGCTGGGCAGAATACTGGGCAGCCGAAGGTGTTCAGGCCGCAGGTGATGCGTCTTCTTCCAATGAATATGACCTTCGTGATGAGTATGACAAGGGTGCTTTTGATACTGTTACAAGAGCAACAGCCAATCATGGTCTTCACAGAGGAAGTTTCCAGTGCACAGATGTGATTGAAGCAGAAAATGGTAAGGAATACAAGATTTCTTACTGGCGGTCTGGGTGTTCTGGTCGTTCTTGCCATCGACGATGGTGACTGCGTAGCCCATGTCCTTCAGGTACTCTTCCAGGTCGGTGCGGTACAGGGTCATGAAGTTATCAGCAAACTGATAGATGCAGACACCGACGTTTGCGCTGCCGGTTGCAGCCTCAGAAGCAGCTGCAGAGGAAGCGGCGACAGAGGAAGCAGCAGTGGAGCTGGAGGAGCCGCCGCAGGCGGTCAGAACGCCGGCAGCACCCACAACAGCAGAAGCCTTCATAAAGTCACGACGGGAAATCATTTTCATAATCTTGTTCTCCTTCATTCGCATATCACAGCATTTCATGGAATATACTTACATGTACGTTCCATGGTTTCTGTTTGTATTATAGCCATCTGAAAAAAAGTTCGCAATGGGACAAGTTCACAAGATTCCGGCCGTTTCTTTGTGCATTCTTCACAGTTGATATTGTTGTGTACAACATTCTTTTTGATATCAAGCACAAAATCGGTCAAAAATGCAACATACATCCAAATTCCATGCCAAAAATCCATAAATCCTTTCAAAATGGTAACAACATCATTCTGTTCATGCAACAAATTTCTCCGTACAGAAAATGCCCGTTTTTTCCCGGAAGTTTTGCACAAAACGTACATTTCCGGGAAAAACCGGGCATTTTTTTCATTTTTCACTTTTCTTTGTGTTCGCGGCGGTAGCGGGTGGGGGTGACTCCCAGCGTCTTTTTGAAGATCTTTGTAAAATAATTCACGTCCAGAATGCCCACTTCCTCGGCCACGGCGGCAATGGTGTGGTTGTTCTGCACCAGCAGCTGGGCCGCGCGGTTGACGCGCTGGGTGTTGATATAATCGATCAAGGTGCTGCCGGTCTCCTGCTTGAACAATGCCGACAGGTACGATGGGCTGATGAAGCACATGGCGGCCAGACTTTTCAGCGTCAGCGGCTCGGCCACGTTCAGGTTGACGTAGTTCATCACCTTCTGCACCGCGGGCGAATACTCCTTCAGCGAGTAGCGGCGGACATAGGCACAGTAATCCCGCGTCATCTGCCACATCATCTCGTTGGGCACCTCGTTGGCTTCCTCAATGATGCGGCTGTACTTGCTGGAAATGGCATCGATATAATAGGGATGCACCTTGCTGGGTTCAATGGCCTTGCGCAGCAGGGTGTTCAGCACGATCATCTTGTTCTTTTGCTGGTAGAGCGTCCCCTCGAACCGGCCGCCGTAGGTAAAGCGGGAGTGCTGGTGCATGGCCTCGATGGCGGCTTCCTCATCGCCCCGGGCCACCGCGTCCAGAATGCGGTTCTCCGATTCATAGCGCTGCTCCAGCATGGTGACCGGGATCTCCTTCTGGAACTCCGGCTCGTGGAAATAGCGGGTATCCGGGTGGAACTGGAAGGGCAGGAATTCCTTCAGCTCCTGCACCGGGACAGTGCAGCCGAACATCGTATCCACCACAACCCGCAAAGCTCCATAGAAATCGCTGGCCTCCAGGATCTTCACGCCGTTGTAGTACTCCTGCACAGCGGCCTCTCCGGCTTCCCCCAGATAACGCCTGACCCATTTGCGGGCGCTCGGGGTGCGGGGGCCCACCGTCCAGGGTCCAATGAGAAAGACCGTGTTTTTTTCATCGGGGATGCGGAACAGGGCAAAGTGCAGCTCAAAGGTGCCCTCCACCAGCAGCAGGGTATTTTCAGGGGTGCTGTCCAGCAGCAGCTGGCCGAACTCCTGCCAGTCGAACTGGGGGTCCAGCGATCGCCGCAGGCCGTAGTCAAACTCTTCCAACCCCTCAAAGGGCGGGGTGACCCGCCGGGTCGGGATATTCTGCACCGCTGCCAGCTTTGTAAGGATCTGCAAGGGATCCACCCGCATCGTACACCGCTCCTTTTTCCTGTTGTTCCGCTCGTGCCATTGTGTCATTCTTGATATATTAGTATACATCAATTTTGAAGCAGAAACAAGCCGCCCACAGGAATTTCCCGTGGGCGGCTTGATCCGTTTCCTTACTTATTATGGCGCTGTGCCAGTGCGGCCACGTTCTCCTCCACCTTCTGTTTGGTCAGGGGGTAGATGAAGAACAGGCTCAGGGCCACGGCCACAAAGCCGATGGCGGGGGCAATACAGGAGATGTTGAAGATGCCCATGGTGACCTCCGGGTCAAAGGCAGTGGCAGCGCTGTAACCGATCATGGTCAGCAGGCCGCCGGTCAGGCCGGAAGAGAACGCCTGACCCAGCTTGCGGGCAAAGGAGTAGACCGCATAGATGGTGCCGTCCTCACGGATGCCGTTGCGGACCTCGGAATCATCGATGACATCGGTGATCATTGCCCAGATGATGGTGTTGAAGAAGCCCAGGCAGATGAAGGCGGCACAGTAGAAGCCGACATAGACCCAGACATTGGCGGGCTTGAGAACAAAGCAGATGACCTCCAGCACCGTGGCCACGATGCAGGATACGGTGGCCAGCTCTTTTTTACCGAACCGGCTGGCCAGCTTGGAGGCAAAGGGTGCGCAGACGAGCAGGATCAGCACGCTGCTCAGCAGAGAAGCGGTAGACTGGGCGGCGGCACTGCCGTAGAAGTTGGGGAACACATAGCCTGCCATGCCCTGCATGGTCAGCATGGCCAGCAGCAGGAAGAGGGCGGCAGCAATGATGCCCAGCAGGGCACGGTTGGTGAACACGCTCTTGAGCATCTTGCCAATGTCCATCTTGCTGTTGTTGGCGGGCACATCCACACGCTCACGCACCAGGTTGAAGCAGAGCAGGTAGCAGAGGATGGCGCAGACAGAGAAAACGCCTGCAATGATGGTCATGCGGCTGCCGGAGAGGACCGTCTGACCATTGACGGTGACGTAAGCCACCATGGGGGTGCCAACGCCGATCACAAGGCCGGCCAGGGTGCTGCCGATGGTACGCCAGGTGGACAGCTCTGCGCGGTCCTTGGGGTCAGCAGAGATGGCTGAGGCCATGGAGCCGTAAGGGATGTTGACGGAGGTGTAGAAGATAGAGCCCCACAGGATATAGGTCACAAAGAGCCATGCCACCTTGAAGCCGTAGGACATCCCGGCCAGACCGGACTGGAAGATGAGGAAGGATGCGATGGCCACAGGGCCGCACATCCGCTTGAGCCAAGGGCGGAACTTGCCGTCCTTGGTGGGCTTGGAGCGGTCCACGATCTGGCCCATGGTCACATCGGTAAAGGCATCCACAAAGCGGGCGATCATCATGATCATGCCCACAACACCGGCGCTCACGCCCATCACGTCGGTATAGAACTTCATCAGGAAGCTGGACGACAGGATAAAAGTAAAATCGTTGGCGAAATCGCCGAACATATAGCCGACCTTGTCCCGCATCCCAAACGGGGTGGTCTTTTGCATTTCATTTGCCATTGTATTCTCCTTCGGTGGTCAATTCAAACGGTACAGTGTCCCTTCTGCTGTATCCAAGTTTGTACTCCAATATTATGACAAACTTTTATCAAAAAATGTTAGAATATTTTTTAGGTGAATTCGTACAATTTTAAGGTATTGTTTTTGTATATTTTCACAGTTCGTTCACATTCTGTTTTTCCTCTTTTTCCCAGCATTCACTTTTTGTGGCACTCTTTATGGAAGTTTTTAAACCCGGACGGAGATAATAGGTATTCTGCCCAGAGCAGCGCCTGTTTTCCTGAAAAAAGTCTGGATTTATTCAAAAATCTTTCTATCCCTTTTATAAAATTTCTGTCATACTGGGTATAAAGACAATAAACGCCCCTGTGGCACGCAAAATGCCGCCGGGCTGATGAATGTGAGGTCATCCCGATGAACCGCTCCCTGCTGTATCCCCGCGCTACCACCACCCGCCGTCTCATCGGCTTGGACGGGATGTGGCGTTTCAGCTTCGACCCCGAGAGCAAGGGTGTGGAGGCCGGATGGGCGCTGGACCTGCCCGCCTCTCTTTCCATGCCGGTGCCTGCCTCCTTCTGCGACCTGTTCACCGACAAGGCCTCCCGCGAATACTGCGGTGATTTCTGGTACGAGACCAGCTTTTTTGTCCCTGCGGAATGGAGCGGCTGGGACATCGTTCTCCGGTTTGGCTCGGTCACCCACCGGGCCCGGGTCTTTGTCAATGGCGTGGAGGTGGCCCAGCACGAGGGCGGCTTCCTGCCCTTTGATGCCACCGTGACCAACATCGTGCGCTACAACCAGTTCAACAAGCTCAGTGTTCTGGCGAACAACGAGCTCAGCGAAACGATGCTGCCCGCAGGCACCACCCGTACCCTTGCGGATGGCAGAAAGATCGCCGCCCCCTACTTTGATTTTTACAACTACGCCGGCATCCACCGGCCCGTCTGGCTGATGGCCCTGCCCAAGGAGCGGGTGCTGGACTATTCCACACGATACCGTCTGACCGAGACCGGGGCCGAGATCGACTATACCGTGTCCACCAACGGCCCCCACCCCGTGACCGTGGAGCTTTACGACGGCCCCACCCGGGTGGCCGAAAGCTCCGGCACCACAGGCACGCTGATGGTCAAAAACGCCAAGTTGTGGAATGTCCACGCCGCCCATCTCTACGATCTTGTCATCCGCATCCACGAGGGCAGCGCGGTGGTGGACGAGTATCTGGACCGGATCGGCATCCGCACCTTTGAGATCCGGCACGGGCGTTTCCTGCTCAACGGCAGCCCGGTCTATCTGCGGGGCTTCGGTCGGCACGAGGATGCCGACATCCGGGGCCGCGGACTCGACCTGCCCACCGTCAAGCGGGATTTTGAGCTGATGAAGTGGATCGGCGCAAACTGCTTCCGCACCAGCCACTACCCCTACGCTGAGGAGATCTACCAGATGGCCGATGAGGAGGGCTTCCTCATCATCGACGAAGTCCCCGCCGTGGGCTTTATGCAGAGCACAGCCAACTTCCTGGCCGCCAATCAGGGCAACGGCAGGCAGCAGGGCTTTTTTGAGAAGGAGACCACGCCTGCGCTGCTCAAGAACCACAAGGCAGCCCTGACCGATATGATCGACCGGGACAAAAACCATCCCTCGGTCATCGCATGGAGCCTGCTCAACGAGCCTCAGTGCACCAGCGCGGGCACCGAGGAATACTTCAAGCCCCTGTTCGAGCTGGCCCGCCGCCTCGACCCCCAGAAGCGCCCCCGTACTTATACGGTCCTGATGACCAGCCTGCCCGACACCAGCAAGGGCCAGCGCTTTGCCGATTTCGTCAGCCTGAACCGCTACTATGGCTGGTATGTACTGGGCGGGGCCGGGCTGGCGGATGCCGAAGCCGCCTTCCACCATGAGATGGAAGGCTGGGCAAAAGTCCTGCATGGCCGCCCGCTCATCTTCACTGAGTACGGCACCGACAACCTGAGCGGTGCACACAAGCTCCCCAGCGTGATGTGGAGCGCCGAGTACCAGAACGAGTATCTGGAGATGACCCACGCCGTGTTCGACCACTACGATTTCGTGCAAGGTGAGCTGGTGTGGAATTTTGCCGATTTCCAGACCACCGAGGGCATCCTGCGGGTGGACGGCAACAAAAAAGGCATCTTCACCCGCCAGCGCCAGCCCAAGGATGCGGCGTACCTCTTCCGGGAGCGGTGGACAGCGCTGCCGGTCGATTTCAAGAAGCGAAAAAAATGATCCCAGAAAACAGCAGCGCCCTGCCGGTTTGTCCCGGCAGGGCGCTGCTTGTTTGATATGCTTTTTACTTGATGCAGCTCGAGCACGGGCTGTACCCTGCCGCAATGGCCTCCTCGTAGCTGGAGAAGAGGATCTGGTTCTTCTCCGCAGGGAGATTGGCACAGCTGGGCAGGTGGAACTTTTTGCTGTTCACGTTGCCGATATACCCCTGCTGCGCGGTGGTCGCTGCCGCCGGGTCGGTGGGGTTAAGCTCGGCATCGGTGGCCGTTTTCTCGGTGCGGATGGTATAGTTCTGCCCATCGGAACCGATCACGATGGCCCCCAGCAGGTCCGTGCGGTAAACATCCACGCCCGCATCCCGCAGGATGCTCAGGGTCTCCTCGTGGGGGTGGCCGTACTTGTTGTTCACACCGCAGGAGATGATGCCCATCTTGGGCAGGACGGCGTTCAGGAAGATGTAGCTCGTGCTGGTGCTGGAGCCGTGGTGGCCCACCTGCAGAACATCTGCCTTCAGGTTGGCCCCGCTGTTCACAAGGTCGCGCTCCGCATCCGATTCCATATCGCCGGTGAGCAGAAAGCTGGTGGAGCCGTAATCCACCCGCAAAACGATGGAGGTATCGTTGGTGTTGTCATACTGCGCCACAGGGCCCAGCATGGTCACAGTGGCACTGCCCAGCGGCCAGACCGTGCCCGCGGCGGGCACCTCCACCTGCAGGCCCTGCTGCCCGGTGTACTTGACGAAATCCTGAAAGCACTTGGTGGAGGCTTCCGTCACGGGGCTGTACACATGGTCTGCCGGGAAATAGGCCAGCGCAGCGGACAGGCCGCCCACATGATCCTCGTGGGCGTGGGAGCAGAACACATACTGCAGCTCCTCCACACCGAGATTCTGCAGGTAAGAGACGACATAGCTGCCATCGTCCACATTGCCGCCGTCGTAGAGCATATACTGGCCGTCACATTCCACCAGCACGCTCAGGGCCTGCCCCACATCCAGGAAGTGCATCTCAAAGTTGGCGGTCTGGCCGTCTCCGGCAGGCTGGGCAGTGCTGACCGTAGGGGTGCTGCTGCCCGGCACCACCGCCGAGGCATCACAGGCGGCAAGGCCAAGAGCCAGCGCCGCCGCAAGGGCCAGAGCGGCAATGCGCCGCCAGAGGCTTACTTTTTCTTTTTTGAAGTTTTCCACACTGTATTCTCTTTCTGTTGATCATTCTTCGGCTTACGGGGTGCCGTGCCGTTGGGCGCAAAGCGTGCGCCGGGGCTGGGCTGGCGGCCGCCTGCGGTGCGGGCCGGGGCGGTTCCGCGGCTCTGATTCCTGCCTCCCCTGCCCTTGTTGGGGCGGACAGTATAGGTGCCGTCGTTGTGGATGGTCACCTCGGCAGGCTCGGCCCGGCGGGCAGAGCGCTGGACCGCGCGGCGGCCCTCGGCGGGCACCAGCAGCGGGATCAGGTCCTCCCTGTGGGTCATTTTCAGCGCTTTGATGACCTTTTCGGCATTGCGGGGCTCGTAATACTGGAGCAGGGCGCGCTGGAGCGCTTTTCCCTCCGCAGTCTTTTCCACGAACACGGGCTTGAGGGTGTAGGGGTCAAGGCCGGTGTAGAACATACAGGTGCTCACCGTGCCGGGGGTGGGATAGAAATCCTGCACCTGCTCGGGGCGCATGTGGTTTTTGTAGAGATACTCGGCCAGATAGACGGCATCGCTCAGGGTGCTGCCCGGATGGCTGGACATCAGGTAGGGCACGAGGTACTGCTTTTTGCCCGCCTTCCTGCTCAGCTCGTAGAACTTATCCTTGAACTTGTTGAAGGTCTGGATGGGCGGCTTGCCCATGTAGGCCAGTGTATTGGGAGCGCAGTGCTCCGGGGCCACCTTCAGCTGACCGGAGACGTGATACTCCACCAGCTCCTTGAAGAAGGTGTCGTCCGGGTCGGCCATCAGGTAATCGAACCGGATGCCGCTGCGGATGAACACCTTTTTCACACCGGGCAGTTCCCGGACACGGCGCAGGATCTTGAGGTAATCGCTGTGATCCACGATCATGTGGGAGCAGGTGGTGGGGGCCAGGCAGTGCTTGCCGCCATTGCACATGCCCCGCAGCATCTGCTCGCGGCAGGACGGGAACCGGAAGTTGGCGGTGGGGCCGCCGACATCGTGGATGTAGCCCTTGAAATCCGGCTCGTGGGTCATGCGCTCGGCTTCCTCCACGATGCTGTCCGCACTGCGGCTGGTGACCCGGCGGCCCTGATGCAGCTGGATGGCGCAGAAGTTGCAGCCGCCGAAGCAGCCGCGGTTCTGGATGATGGAGAACTGCACCTCCCGGATGGCGGGCACGCCGCCCATGGCCTCGTAGATGGGGTGATACCGGCGGGTGTAGGGCAGGGCGTAGACCTTGTCCAGCTCCCAGCGCACCAGCGGCTTTGCCGGGATGTTCTGCACAAGGTACTTTTCACTCTGCTTCTGGACAATAATCTGGCCGCTGACCACATCCTGATTGTCCATCTGGATGCGGCAGGCTCTGGCGTAGGCCACCTTATCGGAGGCCACTTTCCGGAAACCGGCGCACTCCACATACTTTTCGGGCAGATGGTCGAAGTCGGTCAGGTAGCAGGTGCCGTCCACATCGGTGATGGACTCCACCGGCTCCCCTGCTGCCAGCCGCCGGGCGATCTCCACGGTCTGGTGCTCGCCCATGCCAAAGCTGATGAGATCGGCTCCGGAGTCCTCTGCAATGCTGGGCAGAACGGTGTCCAGCCAGTAATCGTAGTGGGCAAACCGGCGCAGAGAAGCCTCCAGACCGCCCAGGATCACAGGCAGGTCGGGGTAGGCCTCCTTGGCCAGCCTGGTGTAAACGGTGGCGCTGCGGTCCGGCCGCTTGCCTGCCGCACCGCCCGGTGTGTATTCGTCCTGGGCGCGGCGGATCTTTGCCACCGAATAGTGCGCCACCATACTGTCCACATTGCCGCCGCCGATGAAAAACCCGTAGCGGGGACGGCCGAACTCCTTCATGCTTTCGCAGGTGGTGAAATCCGGCTGGGAAAGAACGCCCACGCGGTAACCCTCGGCCTCCAGCAGACGCGAAATAATGGCCGCGCCGAAGCTGGGGTGGTCCACATAGGCGTCCCCCGTTACCAGCACGAAATCCACGTCCCGCCATCCCCTGGCAAGCATATCGGCTTTGCAGACAGGCAGAAACTCCTCCGCAGCCGGATTTTTTGTATTCTCACTCATAAAACGATCCTTTTCCGTTTCCGTATTCACTGTGCTTTCCAAAATCCCGGCGGACAAAACCGCAAATGCAGGGCGGACCAGTCCGCCCTGCATCCGGTATCTCCTGTCAGACCTCAGGCGTCGAATCCGACGCCTGCTGCATCGTCATCTCGATCCACTGCTGGCGGGTGATGAGCACCTGCCGCGGCTTCGAGCCTTCGTACGGGCCGATGATGTGCAGCTGTTCCATCTCGTCCATGATGCGGGCCGCCCGGGCGTAGCCCAGCTTGCAGCGCCGCTGCAAAAGACTTGTAGACGCCTGTCCCGCGTCGATAACGACCTCCACGGCTGTTTTGAGCATCGGGTCCTGGCTGTCGTCCTCGTCCCCGCTGTCGCCCGCGCCCTTTTCAGGTACCGCGCGCTTGTCCATCTCCTGGATCATCTCCTCGCTGTAATCAGCGGAAGAGTGCTTTTTGATGAAGTTCAACACGTCGCTGATCTCTTCGTCGCGCACATAAGTCCCCTGGATGCGGACGGGCTTGCTTGCGCCGACAGGCATGAACAGCATGTCGCCCATGCCCAGCAGCTTTTCCGCGCCGCCCGCGTCCAGAATGGTGCGGCTGTCGATCTGGCTGCTGACGGCGAAAGCGATGCGGCTGGGGATATTGGCCTTGATAAGGCCCGTGATGACATCCACCGAGGGGCGCTGCGTGGCCACGATAAGGTGCATGCCCGCCGCACGCGCTTTCTGGGCAATGCGGCAGATATAGTCCTCCACTTCCTTGCCGGCCACCATCATCAGGTCGGCCAGCTCATCAATGACGATGGCGATGTAGGGCAGCTTCTCCATGCCCTCCGTCTCTGCGGCCATGCGGTTATAGCTCTTGATGTCGCGCACGT
>OGWV01002851.1_pt1 | contig 10377 bp, 9 predicted proteins | sample 1576081 | NCBI WGS metagenome assembly OGWV01 (sample SAMEA3541541, study PRJEB24748) | human gut metagenome | biome: human gut; feature: human-associated habitat; material: faeces | place: China | collected 2012 | reverse complement strand
CTCTACCATCTTTCTGTCAGCCCCCTGTATTACTTCATATTGGTAATAATCTCTAAATACAGCAAGTGCTTTTTCATATATTTCTAAAACCGATATATGTTCAAACGTTACTCTTTTTTGAATAATACTGATATTCTCACCGAACTTAACAATATCAATTCCTGAAAAATGATTTTTATCTGCCAAAAGTCCCGCTGCATTATTATAACCATTTATATTGTCATACAGGTTCAATGTCTTTAAAGTATCTTGATTGAAAGTTTCAATGTAAATATTTTCTTTCAGTTTACACTGTAAAATTTTAAAAGATAGCTCCTGATCTTTACAAGGTAATTCTTCGAAGCTAATATTTTTTCCATCTAATACAAGCCTTGAAAATTCCAATGTATCTACCTCTATCGTTGCTGTATCATTTCGTTTGTATGCTTTTGATTTATATAAATACGGTTTTTGAAGACCACTTTTTACAGTAAGTTTTATCGTCTGGTCATTATTCTGTATTTCAAGTGTATAGTTTGGTTGAGGTGATATACTGTCATTGATTTTATTTTCGATATCCAGACAGGCCTGTTTTACATCTGGCAATCCTTTCACATTTCCATTATCATCAACCCCAAAAAGAATTGTTCCACCATTGTAATTCGAAAAGGCACTAACTGTTTTCAAAAAAGTATTCGTAATCGTTTCCTTGAATTCTAATATTCTTGTTTCACGCATAGTAATCGTTCCCTTTCCAACCATAATGATTATATTATATGCAAAAATGCGCAAAAAATCAATCGTATTTTTTTACGATTGATTTTTTAATTGATTTTGAGTGTAGTATTATTTTTTGACCAACTGAATTATGACAACTTTTTTAATTATTCCGATTCGGTCTTCCAAAGGTATAAATAAGGTGTAAATTATTTGTTTCTATCTAGAAAATCCTACAAAATCAAGTCTTTCTCGCCATACTGGTCGAGTAGATACATCCGTTACCGAATGTATCCCTCACAGAATTCCGGACGTGCGGCTTTTCCGCATCCGGCTCTTTACGAAACGCATTATTCAACAATTATCCGTAAATACTGACATATATTTTCGGCCTCGCTAAAGGATAGGCTGTATCAATCATTTCAAGAAACCCTGACCATGTATAGCTCTTTTTCTGACTTCTTCTATTAAGCCAGTAATGAAGACTTCTAATGACTTGGTATCTAAAAGCAGACAGACTCCGCCCATTATCAGTAATGCCGTAGTAATGATAATAACCAACAAGTATCTGATTCAGCTTAGATATAATGTCTTTCAGTTTATTCGCTCTCATTGACCGAATTTTCTGACGAACTTCTTTGCACTTTTTATTAAATTTTATTCTGCTGGTTTTCCTCTTCACTCTGAATTTCCCATTCTTATTACATGAACAGTAATGCGTAAAGCCAAGGAATGTGAAAGTTTCTGGCTTGTGTCCATTTCTCTCACAGTTTTCTTTTGCAAACCGTCCAAACTGTATCAGTCTGCTTTTATCTTCCTGTAGGCTCAATCCAAAGTGTCTCATTCTACGTTTAAGTAGTTCATAGAACATTACGGCATCTTCTTTGTATTGAAAGCATACAACAAAATCATCCGCATATACTACCAGACCACTATATCCTTTAAGTTTAGGGACAATTATCTCTTTGTACCACCATACCAGTACATAATGCATATATATGCACGATATCATTGGTGAACAGACAGCCCCGGCCTTGGTCTTATACTGCCGGGGGGCGGCGGGACAGTAGCCTGCGCCGTAGCGCCCGGTGACGAAGCTGCGGGCCGCCGCCTGCGCCTCGTCGGAGATCCGCAGGGAGTCGGTACGCATATAGGTGATCAGACCCACGGTACCCTCGCCGGTGATGTCCACGCCCTCATACAGCTGCTGGGCAATGGCCATGGTGCGCCGGGGAGTCATGTTCAGCTTCCGGGAGGCATCCTGCTGCATGGTGGAGGTGGTGAAGGGCGGGGCGGGGGAGCGCTGCTTATCCGTGCGCTTCACGCTCTTGACGGCGAAGGGTAGAGCCTGCACCTCCGCCTGAATGGCGCTGACCTCCTCCTGAGAGACGGGCTCATATTTCTTGCCGTCCTTGCCGTAATATCTGGCCCGGAAGGGGACGCCGCCGTCGTTTTTCAGCAGGGCGTCCAGCGTCCAGTACTCCTGGGGGACGAAGTCCTTGATCTCCTTCTCCCGGTCTGCCACCAGACGCATGGCCACCGACTGCACCCGGCCTGCCGACAGGCCCCGCCGGATCTTTTTCCACAGCAGGGGGGACAGCTCATAGCCCACGATGCGGTCCAGAATACGCCGGGCCTGCTGGGCGTCCACCAGATCCTGATCGATCTCACGGGGGTGGTGGATGCTCTCGGTGACCACCTTGCGGGTGATCTCGTTGAAGGTGACTCGCTTGGCTTTTTCGTCGCTGAGGTCCAGCAGGTTCTTCAGGTGCCAGCTGATGGCCTCACCCTCACGGTCCGGGTCGGTGGCCAGATATACGGTGTCGCTGGCCTTGGAGAGTTTTTTCAGCTCATTGATAAGCTCCTCCTTACCCCGGATGGGGCGGTAGTTGGGCTCGAAGTCGTGCTCGACATCCACGCCCAGCTTGCTTTTGGGCAGGTCACGCAGATGTCCCATACTGGCCCTGACCTCGTAATCCGGTCCCAGATACTTGCCGATGGTCTTGGCCTTGGCAGGGGACTCCACGATCACCAGATTTCGGGCTGCTTTTTTTGCCATGTTCTTATCCTTCCTTTTTACAACCGGATCTCCACCGTGCGGACGAAGCGCCGTGCTCCGTGCTGCGTGGCATATCCGTCGATCTCTAATACCGTCAGGGCTGACAGCACCCGCCGAATGGGCAGGTCGGCCCGCTCCGCCACGTCATCGGTGAGCAGAGGGGCATCGGTGGTCAGCACCTGTAGGATGCGGATCTGATCGTCCGTCAGACCCGCCGTATCCGCCGTCAGGTCCAGTACCGGCAGGGCGGGGGGAGTTTCCTTCTTCTCCGGCTTCGCCGGGGACGATTCCTCCGCCCTTTGAGCGGGGAGACTGTCCTGCTCCGGCACCGGAGGAAGATTCTCCGACGAGGGGCGCAGCCGGTGGGGGAACCGGCTCCGGTACCCCTCCAGAATGTCCCAGCCGCAGGTCACAAGTCCTGCGCCGTCCCGGATGAGGCGGTTGCTGCCCCGACTGTTGGGGGCGTCGATGGGGCCGGGGACGGCGAACACGTCCCGTCCCTGCTCCAGCGCCGTATTGGCGGTGATGAGAGCGCCGCTGCGCTCCGGGGCCTCCACCACCAGCACCGCCAGACTCAGGCCGCTGAGGATGCGGTTGCGGACGGGGAAGTGGCTGCCCATGGGCTCCGTTCCCGGCGGGTACTCGCTCAGCAGCACGCCGGTGGCGGCGATGTCCTCGTAGAGCCGCCGGTTCTCCGCCGGATAGACCACGTCCACGCCGCCGCCCAGCACGGCCGCCGTAAAGCCGCCGGCCCGCAGAGCACCCCGGTGGGAGGCACCGTCGATGCCCTTGGCAAGGCCCGACACCACCACGGCACCCTCCTTCGCCAGCTGGTAGCCCAGCTCCTCGGCGGCGGAGATGCCATAGGGGGTACACGTCCGGGTACCCACCACGGAGACGGCGGCCTCCTCATCGAACAGGGGCATCCGGCCCCGGCCATACAGCAGCACCGGCGGGTCATAGATGTTCCGCAGGCGGTCCGGATAGAGGGCGTCCTGCATGGTCAGCAGGAAGATATCCCCCTTGGCGCAGTGGGTCAGCACGTCCTCGGCCCGGTCTGTGGACTTGTCCGACAGCAGCGCCGCCTGAGAGGAGGACAGCCCCTCCACCGGAGGGAGATCCTCCGGCTGGGCGTAGTATATGTCCTCCGGCGAGGGGAAATGCTCCAGAAGCAGAAGCTTGCTGCGGTTGGTCAGCCCCGGCAGGGTGGTGAACCATACCCAGTATTTCAGAGCAGCCATGTGAGGTCCCTCCTTATCGCCAGCTCTCCCACAGCAGCACCGCTGCGGCAATGGCCGCATTCAGAGATTCGCAGCGGTCTGACATGGGAATACGGATGGTTTGATCGCACAGGTCCAGCACCTCCCGGCTCAGGCCACGGCCCTCACTGCCGATGGCCAGCACGCAGCGGGTGTAGTCCGCCTGCCGGGCGTCCACGGTGTCCTCCCGCAGGGCGGCCCCGTACAGGGGCAGGCCGCTGCGGTGCAGCAGGGCCGCCAGTTCCTCCGGTGTGCCGGAATAGATGGGGCGGCGGAACACGGCCCCCATGGAGGAGCGCACCGCCTTCCAGCCGTAGGGGTCGGCGCAGCCGCCGGTGAGCAGCAGGCCGTCGGCGTCGAAGGCGTCCAGCGTCCGCAGGATGGTGCCTACGTTGCCGGGGTCCTGCACCCCGTCCAGCAGCACATACTGCCGGCCGGTGAGAGTCTGGGGCAGGGGGAGCTGGGGCAGGCGGCAGGTGAAAAGCACCCCCTGAGGGGTCTTTACCGGGGAGATGGAGGCCATGACGTCCTCCGGCACCTGCACCTGCCGGATATGCTCCGGAAGCCGGGGCAAGGGGGAGATGGTCACCACGGCGGTGATCTCCGCCTGCCACAGCAGGGCCTCCTGCAGCAGCTTGGGACTGTCGCAGAGGAATTCCCCCGTCTCCCACCGGTAGGCGGCGGAGCCGGCCAACCTGCGAATATGGCCCATGAGGGGGTTGTGACGGCTGGTGATGTGCTCCATGGAGGTTCCTTTCCCGGCGTTTTCATGCACCGAAGGGATGATTTGACACCTTATTCTAAAGGATTCCTCCGGTAATTTCAAGCCCTTTCTGCCGGGAAGGGCAAAAAAGAGGGAATTTTCCACGGAATATTCCCAAAAACTTCTTGACTTTTGGCGGATATCCGGTATAATAATTAGGCCTGCGTATGCGGGCAAATCCTTGCTCTCACCGGAGCGTGAGGGCCATAAGTCCAAAAGGAGGTGCAAAAAGTATGGCTAAGATTTCCGCCAACTATGAGGTCGTTTACATTCTCGACCCGGCACAGGGTGAGGAGGCTATTGCCGCCAATGTGGCAAAGTTCCAGGCTCTGGCTGAGCAGCACGGCTGCTCCGACGTGGTCGTGGATGAGTGGGGCAAGCGTCGTCTTGCTTACGCCATCGATTACAAGACCGAAGGCTACTATGTGCTGATGAGCTTCACCAGCGCACCGGAATTCCCCAAGGAACTGGATCGTATCCTGGGCATTACCGAGGGCGTGATGCGTTCCATGATCGTCTGCAAGGACGAGTAAGGGGGAAGCACAATGCTGAACAAGATTTTCATCATGGGTCGCCTGACCAGGGACCCGGAGCTGCGGCGTACCCAGAGCGGTACGGCGGTCACCAGCTTCTCTTTGGCCGTGGACCGGGACTATAAGTCCCAGAGCGGCGAAAAGGAGACCGATTTCATCGATGTGGTGGCTTGGCGCAGCACGGCGGAGTTCGTCTCCAAGTATTTCACCAAGGGCCGCATGGCCGTGGTGGAGGGGCGGCTCCAGATCCGTGACTGGAAAGACAAGGAGGGCAACAACCGCAGAAGTGCGGAGGTGGTTGCCGACAATGTCTATTTCGGTGACAGCAGACCCGGCGGCGCCGGTGGGAATAACGGCGGTTATTCTCAGGCTCCCGCCTACGGTGCTCCCGCCGGAGGGTATTCCGCCCCGGTAGGCGGCCCGTCCGATTTTGCCGAAATCGACGAGGAGGACGGCGATCTGCCGTTCTGATGTGCCAAGGCACATGAAATCTTTATAAGGAGGAATTTTCCATGGCTATGGAACGTGAAAATAGAGCGCCCCGTGGCAACGGCCGTAAGCGCCGCAAGGTTTGCCAGTTCTGCGTGGATAAGTGCGAGCATATCGATTATAAGGATGCCGCCAAGCTGCGCCGCTTCATCAGCGAGCGCTCCAAGATCCTGCCCCGCCGTACCACCGGTACCTGCGCTATGCATCAGCGTCAGCTGACCGAGGCCATCAAGCGTGCCCGTCAGATCGCTCTGCTGCCCTTCGTTACCGAGTAAGTTGGTCATCAAAAAGAGCCTGCCAGTTTGGCAGGCTCTTTTCTGTTCCAAAGCCGAAGGCTTTGGAACAGAGGGGGTGATTTGCCCCGATGGGAGATCAGGACAGCAGTACCTGAATTTCGGGGAGATTTTGGGCGAAGTGGATGCCCTGCTGGCGCTCCGGGGAGGAGAGACCGGAGGCGATCATATGGTCCAGAAGGGCCTTCAGGTGGCGATAGTAGCCGTCCAGATCGTAGAGGATGCAGGGGGCGGACAGCTGGCCCAGCGATACCTGCGACATGACCTCCGTGATCTCCTCCAGTGTGCCGGTGCCGCCGGGGAAGGCGATGAAGGCGTCCCCCAGCTCAATCATTCTGCTCTTACGCTCCGCCATGCTTCGGGTGACGATGAGTTGGGTCAGGCCGTCGTGCTGCAGGTCCTGCGCCATGAAGCACTCCGGCTCCACGCCGATGACGCTGCCCCCCTGCGCCAGTGCGCTTTGGGCCAGCAGGCCCATGAGTCCGGTTTTGGAGCCGCCGTAGACCAGTGTGTGGCCCGCGGCACCGATCCATGCTCCCAGTTCCCGGACGGCCTGCGCCAGATGGGGGTCGGTGCCGCAGCTGGCGCCCAGATATACGGTGATGTGCATAGGCGATACCTCCGTGGGTGATTTGTGTCAGTATAGCACGATATGGAGAGAAAAACAAGGACAGGCGGGGCCTGTCCTTGACTGAAGTGCGGGGAATGGGGATATCAGCCCCAGAGGGCGGTGAGCATGGGGATGATCTGCTTTTTCCGGCTCATGACCTTGGGCAGGAACAGGCTGTTGTCCTTGGGCTCGGCGGAGAAGGCATTGCGGATGACGTCGTCGCTGCCCACATACAGCAGCTGTGTGCCCTCCATCAGCACGTCCGTCAGCATCAGGATCACCATGTCGTAGTGGTGCTCCGTCTGATCGTGGCGCATGGCCTCCAGAAACTCCTCCCGGCGCTGGAGCATATCCTCGGAATCCAGACAGGTGATCTGGCCCACGCCCAGATTCTGCTCGGCAATGTGGAACTCCTTGAAGTCGCTGTGCAGCAGCTCCTCGGCGGATTTGCCGTCAAAGCTGCCATCGAAGAGAAGCTTGCCCAGCTCGTTGAGGGAGACGTTGGCAATGCGGGCCATGCGCTCGGCCATGGCCACATCCCGCTTGGTGCAGGTGGGGGATTTGAACATGACAGTATCGGATAGAATGGCTGCTGCCATCAGGCCTGCCATAGCCGGGGAGGGCATGACGCCGTGCTCCTGATACATTCCGGTGATGATGGTATTGGTGCTGCCCACCGGCTCATTGCGGACCCGGATGGGCTGGGCGGTCTGGATATCCGCCAGACGGTGGTGGTCGATGATCTCCAGAATCTCCGCCTGATCCAGACCCTGCACGGCCTGCGCCCGCTCATTGTGGTCCACCAGCACCACACGCTTGCGCCGGGGGCGCAGCAGGTGATACCGGGACAGGGTGCCGACGACCTTTTCGTTCTGGTCCAGCACCGGGTAGCAGCGATAGCGGCTCTTCAGCACCACTTCCCGCACATCGTCGATATAGTCCGACAGATGGAAGCAGACGATGTCGTCAGTGTGGCAAGGGCGGGAGATGGGGATGGCCTGATAGATAAGACGGGCCACCCGGCTGGCATCGTAGGGGCTGGAAATGATGCAGGTATTTTGAGCGTCTGCCAGCAGCGTTTGATCTACCTCCGTCTGGCAGAGGATCAGGCAGCACACGTTGGTTTCCAGCGCACGGCGGATCATATCCGGCTGGTCGCCGCACAGGACGATATGCTCCCGACCGTTCCACAGCAGATTCTCGCAGCTCTGGGGCAGGGCAATGACCACGTCGCCGGTAACAGAGTCCACCAGATCACCGGTGTCGTTGAGGACGCGGCCCTCGATGACGCTCAGAAGATTGAACAGGGGCAGTGCCTCCACGCGTGGCTCGCCGATGGTGTTCATGCTGTAGGTGGCGATGTCACCGGCGGAGAGGGTCCCATACAGGGTGCCGTCCTCGTTGACCACGGGGATGGCGGAGATGCGCTGTTCCCGCATGATGTGCCATGCTCGGTCCATGGTGACGGTGGCGTTCAGGGCAGGCGGCGTATCATAATCCAGATCCGCCACCTGTGTGCGGACATTTTGGATCAGCTGGGGTGGCTGAAGACCGAAGCGATCCAGCAGGCGCTGGGTCTCGTCGCTGACGTGGCCCAGATAGGCTGCCACGTAGTCCCGGTCGCCCAGAGCATTCCGCAGAGCGGCATAGGACATGGCAGCCACGATAGAATCCGTGTCGGGGTTCCGATGCCCGACTACATAGATCTCGTTCATACAATAGCTCCTTTTTGTTCCGTGGGAGTGATTCATGTACTGATTATAATTATTATACGGCGTAAGGGGAATTTGTCAATGCGGGGATATGCCGGAAAAGGGGATAAAATAGGGGTTCAAATCCGGCAAAGCGGCGAAAACGTGGGAAAAGCGGCACTGTGCGTCGGTTGTATACAATGTGCGGGGATGTGTTGCTGTCTCTTGACCTTTTGAAAAAGCGGCGGTATAATAAACGGACTGTAAAGAAATTTTATCCAAAGGAGAGGGGTGCCGAATTGAAGAGCAAAAACCAGAGCATGGACATGACGCAGGGCGTCATTTGGAAGCAACTGGCGTATTTTGCCCTGCCGCTGTTTTTAGGCAATCTCTGTCAGCAGCTGTATAACACGGCGGACAGCATCATTGTAGGAAAATTTGTGGGCAAGGACGCCCTGGCGGCGGTGTCCAGCAGCGGGAACCTCATCTTTATGATGACGGGCTTTTTTATGGGCCTGTTTGTGGGGGCCGGCGTTATCATCAGCCGCTATTTCGGCGCCAAGTGCTATGATCGGCTGGAGGCGGCGGTGCATACCGATCTGGCCTTCGCCATGGTCTGCGGCGTTTTGCTGACGCTGGTGGGCATCTTCCTGACCCCCCAGATCCTGGTGTGGATGCGGACGCCGGAGGACGTGCTGCCCCAGTCCATCCAATATTTCCGATTGTACTTCATGGGCAGCCTCTTTATGATCGTCTACAACGCCTGCATGGGCATTTTGCAGGCGGTAGGCGACAGCCGCAGTCCCCTGCGCTACCTCATCATCTCCTCCATCACCAATGTGACGTTGGATCTGATCTTCGTGGGAGCGCTGAAATGGGGTGTCAACGGCGCCGCCATCGCCACGGTGGTGAGCCAGATGGTCAGCGCCGTGCTGTGCTTCCGGAAGCTGATGCAGGCGGACGGCCCCTATCGGCTGGTTCCCAAGCGCATCCGCTTCGAGCTGCCGATGCTCAAGCAGATCACGGCGCAGGGCATCCCCTCCGGTGTGCAGAACTCCATCATCGCCATCGCCAACGTGGTGGTGCAGTCCAACATCAACGCCTTCGGCTCCGATGCCATGGCGGGCTGCGGCTCCTACGCCAAGGTGGAGGGCTTTGTGTTCCTGCCCATCACCTCCTTTGCCATGGCACTGACTACCTTCACGGGACAGAATCTGGGTGCAGGGCAGTATGACCGGGCCAAGAGGGGCGCACGGGTGGGCTTCACCTGCTCCATGCTGCTGGCGGAGCTTATCGGATTGACACTACTGCTGGTGGCCCCCTATGCCATCGCCCTGTTCAACGATGACCCGGCGGTCATCGCCATCGGCGTACGACAGACCCGGACGGAGGCGCTGTTCTACTTTGCGCTGGCCTTCGCCCACAGCATCTCCGCCGTGATGCGGGGAGCGGGCCGGGCCAAGATGCCCATGTACACCATGCTGGTGTGCTGGTGCGTCATCCGTGTGACGTATATCACGCTGGCGCTGAAGGTGTGGCCGGATATTATCACCATCTTCTGGGCATACCCCATTACGTGGTGTCTCAGCTGCGTGGTGTTTCTGCTGTATTATCTGAAGGCCGACTGGGTCCATTCGTTCCAGAAGGCGCACTGAAGCCTTTCACATAAGTAAAAGGGACGTCCGGATAACCGGACGTCCCTTTTTCTGTCATAAATTCTTCACCTGTAGGGCACGGATGGCATTCAGCACGGCGATGACCATGACGCCCACGTCGGCAAAGATGGCTGCCCACATATTGGCGATGCCCATGGCACCCAGCACCAGACACAGGCCCTTGATGCCCAGCGCAAACACGATGTTCTCGTACACGATCCGCAGACACTTGCGGGAGATGCGGATGGCCTTGGAGATCTTCAGGGGGTCGTCGTCCATCAGCACCACGTCCGCCGCCTCAATGGCGGCATCGGAGCCCATGGCACCCA
>OGWV01002849.1_pt1 | contig 10382 bp, 6 predicted proteins | sample 1576081 | NCBI WGS metagenome assembly OGWV01 (sample SAMEA3541541, study PRJEB24748) | human gut metagenome | biome: human gut; feature: human-associated habitat; material: faeces | place: China | collected 2012 | reverse complement strand
TAAAACCAAAACACAGTATCAGGATAACTTTAATTTATATATGGTCGATGTAGAACCGCCTTTGTCGGAAGTGACGGTGTCTTTGCCTTACACTATGGATCAGGTCACCGGGGACGGTATGGCGGTGCTGACGGTGTCCTTTGCCACCACCCGGGAATTGCCGGGACTGGCAGCGGGCTTTACCTTTGCTTGGGACCAATTTGTGCTGCGGCCTATGCCTCAGCCTGTGGCGGAGAAAGATGGCGGCGATTTGCACTACGACCACCGGGGCAACCGGGTAGAGGTGCAGGGCGCCGACTTTGACCTGACCATTCAAAACGGGCGAGTGGTCAGCTGGGTGATCGACGGCAGCCAGCGACTGGTAGCGCCCTTGGAGCCTGCTTATTTCCGGGCGCTGACAGATAATGATATTGATTTTCTCAACTTTGTGCCGCCGCTGATCAAGTTCCACCCTCTGTACGGCTGGCGCCGTGCCCAGCGTCGCACCCACGCGCTGCGTACCGTGGTGCAGGCCGGGGCAGACAATACGGTGGAGGTGCACATTGCTATGTCCACGCCACGCTTGCGAGAGGACTTGATCACATATAAAATATATCCCAATGGGCGGCTGTATGTGTACCACAGTGCCGTGCCCAAGCAGGATATGCTGCGCTTCGGCTTCCAGATGACCTTGCCGGGCAGTTACGAGTATGTAAACTGGTACGGCAGAGGGCCGCACCCCAGCTATCGGGACCGAAAAACCGGGGCTGCGCTGGGTCGTTATCAATCTACGGTGACTGCGCTGGAGCACCGCTATATGCGTCCCCAGGAGAGCAGCAACCGCACGGATACTTACGACCTGTATGTGTGTGACAGTCACGGCGAGGGATTCCGGGTGCAGGCGTACTATGAAACACCCTTTGCCTTTAGCGCTTATCACTACACCACTACGGGGCTGGACAAGGCTGCGCATATCCATGAGATTCCCTATGATCCGTCCTTGACCACATTGAATATTGACGGCGTCCAGTGCGGCGTTGGCGGCGATCTGCCGGGCCAAGGCGCGGTGCGTGCCCCATACCGGGTAACGGCAGGGGAGAAGTGCAGCTATGCCTTTATCTTGGAGCCGATGCATAAAAAGAAATGAAACGCGTGTTTGCCCATTTGGGATTTTCGGCGGCGGTAATGCTGCTGATCTTAAACTTCTTTTCCGTCACCTTTGCGTACATTGCGTTGGGCGTGGTGTTGGCAGCGCTCTGTTTGGTGCTTTCCGTACCGCGATTGCGCCAAGGGGTGAGCGTGTGGCTGTGCCTGGTTGGAGCGGTGATGGCTTGTGTGACCTTTATTGTAGGTGTTCACGCTGCCTATCTGCCACAGCAAAAGTTAGTCGGCCAAACGGCGCAGGTGCAGTTCTATGTGACCGATGTGCGCCGGGGTGCGGAGCAAAACGACTATACGGTCAAGACCACGGCTATTGATTTGCCCGGTGTGCCGCAAAATATACGCTGTACGGTTTCTGCCTATGCGGATCTTGGCGATGTGCCGGACGGTATCTATACCGGCAAGGTGACTTTTGCCTCTACCGGTGAGAACGGTTACGCCGCCTGGGGCAAGTTCAGCGACGGCGAATTCCTTAGCGGCAAGGCTGCCCGGGTGCGTAAGACCAACCAGTCTGCACCCGGCAGCGCAGTGGCGCTTATCCAAATGCGCCACGCCATCAGCAGCCGCTTTGCTGCCGTGTTGCCCGGGGATCGTGGTGCGTTGGCAACGGCGCTGATCACCGGTAGCAAGACGGATTTGTCCGTGGGTGCGGTCAGTCACTTTCGCACCTGCGGTGCTACCCATTTGATGGCGGTGTCCGGACTGCATTTATCTGTGATCGTGGGCTCTCTTTACTGGCTGCTGCGCAAGCTGCGGTTGCCTGCTTGGCTGACTACGGTTTTGACAGGTGCGGTGCTTTTGGTGTATGATGGCGTAGCCGGATTTTCCGCCTCCGTGGTGCGTGCTTCTTTGATGATGGCCGTCTTGCTGGCTGCACGACTGTTTGGCCGCAAAGCGGACGGACTGAATTCACTTGGTCTGGCGGTATTCCTGCTGTGTACCGATCCCTTTGCGGTAACGGATGTGAGCTTGCAGCTGTCGGTGACTTCCGTTCTGTCGCTGCTGACTTTATCTCCGGTGCTGAACAAGAGCCTTGCCCGGCTGCATATTCCCAAATTTTTGCGCCAAAGCTTTAGTGCCACCGTGAGCGTGCTGCTTTATACGCTGCCGTTTATGTGGCTGTCCTTTGGGCAGACGGCGTTGTTATCTCTGCTTAGTAATTTGGTGCTGATTCCGCTGGCACAAGTGGCCATGATCGCTGCACTGCTCATGTTGCTCTTTACGCCGCTGCCGTATCTGGTGTATGCCTGTGCGGTGGTGGTGTCCGGCACCACCGGCGGTATGCTGTGGCTGGTGGAAAAGCTTAGCGCACTGGGCGCACCGATTATAGATTTGACCGGGCCGTTGACCTGTGTTGCCATTGCCGGTGTGCTGTTGCTTTTCGGCGTGCACTTTCTGTTGCAACGGCAGCGGTTGGGTGTTACGGCGGCAGTGGCCTGCGCTTTTTATTTGTTGACTTCCTTTGCCGGGTTGGCAGTGGAGCAGGGCAACGCTTACCTTTGTATCGGCAGCAGCTCGGCGCTGCTGTATGACACGCATTATGCTTTGCTGGTAGGCACGCCGGATCAAAGCGCCTACTACGCCTACACGCGCATTCTGCAAAATCGGCGGCTGCAACTTGTGGCCGTGTACCTGCCCGATGATCGGGTGGGGTATTATACCCGCGCATTGACCACTGCGGTGCACCCGGTGAATGTACTGCTGCCCGGCGGCAATACCGCTTTGGCTGTGCAGCCGGAGTGCGAGCATTTGCTCACCGCCACGGCAATGGATACCACGCCTTGGCAAGGGGTGCAGGTGCAATACAGATATAATAAAAAGCGCTACACCGTCTCCATTACCTGCAAGGGCAAGCGGCTCGTGCTGGGCAACGGCACCGACATGAACGGCGGCGACTTAACGGTAGCGTTTGGCAAGCAAAGCACTGCTGTCGGTATGCTGGTACGCGCCAGGGTACTGGCGGAGGACGAACTGCTGACAGTTACGCTACGGCAGGACAGAGCTTTGCGGATAAGGAGGAACGATCCATGGCTGTGATCGGCGAAAAGGAGCTGCGCGCCCAGTTGAAAAGCGGCACTCTGTCCCACGCCTATTTTATCTATGGCGACGAGGGGTACTTAAAGGACTACTATATTGGCCAAATTAAGAAAAAGGCGGTGGACCCGGCCTTTGCGGATTTTAATATACATATTTATGAAAAGGACGGCACGCAGCTGTCCGATGTGCTCCACGACGCAGATACTTTCCCTATGATGGGCGGCAGTAATCTGGTGCTGGTCTATGACTTTCCCTTTGACAAAAAGGCGGATGTGGAGGATATTAAGGCATATCTCAAGGATGTGCCGGACACCACGGTTCTGGTATTTACCTACCAGTCTTTGCCGGTGGACACCAAAAAGGAAAAGCGCTGGAACAGCATTATTAAAGCTTTTGCTAAGGCTGGGGACGCGGTGGAGCTGAACACCCGCACCCAGGGCGACCTGGTAAAAATGTTGGTCAGCGGCGCCAAAAAGCGGGGCGCTGCGCTGCAAACGGACCAGGCGCGATATTTGATCTCTGTGGTGGGTACGGATATGCAGACCCTGCTGCACGAACTGGACAAGCTGTCTGCCTTTTGCAAGGACGGCGAGATCACGGCGGCGGTCATTGACGATATGGCCACCAAGTGCCTGCAAGCGCGTGTATACGACCTGTCCAAATTCATTTTGAAGGGCGACACCGGCGGCGCCTGTAAGGTGCTGCATACCCTGTTTGAACTGGGCGAGGAACCTATACCGATTGCGGCCGTGCTTATCAATAATTATGTGGATATGTACCGAGTGAAGTGCGCCAAGATCGACGGCCGCAGAGCGGACGATATCGCCCGGTATTATAACTACAAAGGGCGGGACTTTGTGCTGAACAACGCTATGCGGGACGCAGCCAAGCTGTCCGTAGGCGCGCTGCGCCGCTCTATGCAGGTGCTGGACGATCTGGATCGAGCGCTGAAGAGCACCGCAGTGGACGCGAAAATCTTACTGGAGGAGGCGATCGTCAAATTGTCCGTGATCGCCGTCAGCGGCCAATGATTCATATTGAGGAAGCAGTGATCGTGGAGGGCAAGTATGACAAGATCAAGCTGTCTAACTTCCTGGACGCCATGATCGTAGAAACCGGCGGGTTCGCTATATATAAGGATAAAAAGCGGTTGCAGTTTATTCGCCGCCTGGCAATGGAGCGGGGGATCATCATTCTCACCGACTCGGATCACAGCGGGTTTCAAATTCGCAATTACATTGCCAAGGGATTGCCCCCGCAGCAGGTGAAGCACCTGTATATCCCGGATGTGTACGGCAAAGAGCACCGCAAGCAAAAGCCCTCAAAGGAGGGCAAGCTGGGTGTGGAGGGGATCGACGACAGCGTGCTGACGGCGCTGTTTGACCGGCTGCAAGTGCACTATACCACGCAGCTGCCTAAGGATCCCATCACCAGCTATGATCTATACGCCGCCGGACTGGCGGGCACCCCCGACAGCAAGCAAAAAAAGAAGAAACTCCTGGCAGCACTGGACTTGCCGGAGTTCCTCTCTACTTCCGCTTTATTGGCGTATCTCAACAGCCGTATGCAGCGGGACGAATTCTTAACTTATGTGGATACGATTTGAAGCCTTTGCTCGGCGCCGCCGGGCAGGGGCTTTTTTGCGCCCAGGGCGTACAGGTCCGTGCACCGGCTCTCCAGCCGGAACAGTGCCTGCCCCTCCGGGGAAAGGGCTTTTACATCTGCCATACGGGTTACGGTGGGAAGCGTGGCAGTGCGCTGCATTTTCGCCAGCAGCGCCTTGCCGGCAGCGTTAAAGCCCAGCACCCGCAGGTACGGCGGCGTAGCCGGGTAGTCTCCTTTGCCAATGCCCAGGTAGGCACGCAGCACAATGCGGCGAATGCGGGCGTGGGTGTACCGTTTGGTCTTTATGGTCGTGTACAGTTCCTCCAGGCTGGTGGCGCTTTGAGCAGCACGAGCCAGTCGGTTCTCCAGTCCGTCGGTCACATCGTCAATGGCGGCCCAGTCCGCTGCTTCCATACGGCGCAGTACCGCCAGCACCCCCCGCTGGCAGTGCTCTATACTGTAAATTGCCTCTGCCGGGAGAGTGGCGCGAATCGCTGAGGCACTGTACAGCGGGTCCGCTGTGTCGTGACCCAGCCCCAGCCGCTGCACACAGATACAGGGCAGTTGGGTGCATTCCATATATTCCAGCGCCAAAATGTTATTGGGTGTGTCCAGCAGCGGGCTGTCGATGACTTGGCGCCGAGCTGCCGGGTAGGAGCACCCGGTTTTCATCACTTGTGCGATCTCCCCTTGGTGGGCCTTGATTTCTCCGGCCAGTGCTGTCAACGCCTGTAAATCGGCGCATTCGGTGCCAAAGGCCAGCTGCTCCACCACACCGGTGGCCTCCAGCCGATTTTCAGCGGAAAAGTATTTTTATTTACAGCAAAACGCAAAAGCAGCCAGACCGGACGGTCTGGCTGCTTTTATAGCATACAAAAATATTTTACTCTACCTCTTCATCCGCGAAGATCCACAGCACCTCGTTGATGTGGGAGCCGCTGCGGGAGTAGGGGGTCACACGGATGCAGAAGCTGCGGCCATCCGTCTTGCGGTAGCGGTGCTCCAGCAGGTTGCTGCTGAACACGGTGCTGCGCACAAGGCCGAAGTCCAGCAGATCCGCAAAGCCGTCCCGGTCTTCCGGTGCCACCAGCGTGTCGCGGTAGTTGGTCAGTGCGGCGCGGAAAGAGCCGCCGCAGGTGTCCAGAACGGACTGGAAGTCGTCCGGCACAATAACGGGGCGCACGGTATCCTGCTGCAGGTCCACCACGATTACTGTCTTGTATTTGGGGGCAAGCACCCTCAAAAAGTGCTCCGCGTCCCGCTTTTCCTGCAGGGTGCGCTCCATCTTTTCATTCAGACCCTCCAGCTGGCGGGCGCGGCCGTTGTGGTCGTAGTAGGCCTGCCGGTCCTGCCGCATGGCAGCCTCAGCCTTGGCCACAGCTTCGTCCAGATGGCGCAGGTCGGCGGTCTGCTGGATGCCTACGGAAATAACATAGTCCTTTTCCTTCAAAAAAGCGCGCATCCGGTCCGCAGTGCTCCACACGCTGTAAGGCGGCTCGTTGGGGGTCAGGATGACAAATTCATCGCTGCCGATGCGGTACACCCGGCTGGTGGCAAAGAACTTGCGGGCGGCATTTGCCAGACAGCACAGCAGGGTGTCGCCGCTGCGGTGACCCAGATGCTCGTTTACCTCGTGCATCCCCACCACATCAATGTAGGTGCACACCACGGATTCGTACCCGCTGTTGGGCAGCTCCCGCAGGTCGGCTTCGTACCGGCTGCGGTTGGCAAGGCCGGTCAGGGTATCGTGGCTGTAAGAGAAGTCCAGCTCCTCGCTGAGCTGGTCGGCCTGTGCGTCGTTGCGCACCAGCACGGTCGCCCACGGGTTCTGGGCGCAGCAGCCCCGGCAGGGCAGCACCTCTGTGGTGACCCAGATATACTGGCCGGACACGTTCTCGCGGTAGCGGTAGAACTCCGGCGCAGTGGCGTGGTACAGCACAGAGCGCAAGGCCTCCAGATCGGTCTGCTCCAAGAACAGGTCTGCGTCCTCCTCGTGCACGATCTTCTCGTTCACCAGACGGTCGCAGTAGTTGACAAAATCTTCTTCTTTTTCCAGATCCGGATCCAGCAGGCGGGCGTCCCGCTTGATCACCCGGTACGCACCGGTGGCAAGGTTCAGCAGCGCGATCACCAGCACGTTATCGGTAAAGATCTGGTAGGCCTGCAAGGCCAGCGCAGTCTTTTCGGTGCCCGGGTTCTCCACCCGGCGGTCACGGCGCATCAGGTCGCGGCGCAGATCCCAGTAATCCTGATTGGTGGGATCTGCCAGCAGTTTTTCGGCGTTTTCCACCGGCATGGGCTTGAAGAAGTAGTAGCCCTGCGAGTACAGGCAGTCTGCCGCCTGCAGCATGGACACCTGCTCCGGGGTCTCCACACCCTCGGCGATGATGGGCAGGTTCAGCCGGTGTGCCATATCCACCACCGACTCCACGATCTGCACGCCCTTGCTGCGGTTCTCCTGATTCATGTCGATGAGCTTCATGTCCAGCTTGATGGCATCGACGTTGGTATCCTTGAGCATATTCAGCGAGGAATACCCGCTGCCGAAGTCGTCCATCATCACCGCAAAGCCCTTGCGGTGCAGGCCCTGAATGGCGTTTTCCACCATCTGGGTGTCCTCGGCCACCATGGTCTCGGTGATCTCAGCCAGCAGGAGTTTGGGCTCCAGCTTATATTTTTCCACCAGATCTGCAAAGATCTGCGGCACATCCAGATTGAGGATATCCTGCACCGAAACGTTCACCGACACCGGCACAAGGTTGCTGCCGCTCTCCTGCCACTTCTGCAGGGTCTGGCAGACGGATTCCCAGATGTACTGGTCCAACCTTGTCACAAGGCCGGTGCGCTCCAGCAGCGGCATGAACTCGGCAGGGGGAACACAGCCCCGGGTGGGATGGTTCCAGCGCACCAGTGCCTCCATGCCCACGATGGCGCGGGTGATGCTGTTACACTTGGGCTGCAAAAAGAAGCAGAATTCGTGGTTGTCCAGTGCGTGCTCCAGCTCGCCCAGCAGCTGCTGCTGTTCTTTCAGCTCGTTGAGCATGGTGGGCTCAAAGCGGTGCAGGTAGCCGCTGTCGGTCGTCACACCGGCGATCTGCGCGTAGTTGCACAGGGTGGCGGCATCTGCACCGGGGTTTGCCTGCACAGGGCACACGCCCATTACCATAAAGAAGGTGACATCCTGCCTTCCGGCAGCCATGCAGGCCTGCAGCGTAGCAAGCACAGCAGTCTGCTCGGCCTTTTCGTCCGGCAGGCACAGGAAAAAGTCATCGTTTCCAAAATAGCCCACAGGATAGCCGGTCTGCCTGCTGTAACCCAGCAGACAGTTTGCCACAGTTTCCAGCAGAGCATCGCCCTTTTCGGTGCCGTAAAGCTCGTTATAAAGTTTGAAGTGCTGGATATCCACAGCGGCAACAGCCCATTCTGTTCCCTGATGCGCGGTCAGGAATGTATGCAGGGCCTGTAAAAATGCGTCCTTGCGGTCGATCCGCTCCAACGCAGCAGATGCCGGTGCGGCGGCATCTGTTTTGGTCTTTCGTTCCTCTGACATAACGATTCCTCACAATTTGGATAGTTTCAATACGGATAAGCCGATTGCGGTCGGTTTGTATACTTTATAATCAGTATAACACGGTTTAAGTCGTTTTGAAATAGTTTTTTCACACTTTTTAACAACATTATTCGAGCGAAGTGCAACAAAAATGCCACACACAGCAGCGCCGGTGTGGCATTCGGGGTCATTTGGTATTCTTGTTGTCGTCCTTGTTTTCCTGTTCGGCGCGGTGCAGCATCTCCCGCAATGTGGGCAGACTGCGCAGCTTGCTGCCGTGCCGGAGCTTCGGGTAGGCACGCAGCATACGGCGCGGGCCCACGATGCGGGGGGTGCGCAGCAGCTGCGCCTGCATTTCCTCGCTGCGGGCTTGCAGCTCTGCGGCCAGCTGTTCCAATTGCAGCAGCTCGGCGGCGCGCTCGGCAGTGCCCTTGGCAGCAAGGCGGGCGGCGTTGGCAGCTTCGGCAGCGTTCAGGCGGGCAAATTGGCAATTTCTCTATCGGGAAATCCTTGCAAAAGCGGATGGACAAAAAATCTTTTCCCCAAAATTCACTTATGCGGCCTTTCAAATACGCAATCGTTGGATGGTTGACCATGCCGTCCGTCTGATCGCCGTATACAATGGCACACCGGGCGGTACGCGAAATACGCTTGCATATGCACAAAAGAAATCCATCGCTCTGCGTATCATTCCAGGATGAATTTCGATCAACAAGAAAAAGCGTGCGGCAATCCCGCACGCTCTCCCCCTATTTCACCAGTACCCCGGAATCCGACTGCATCAGAATAAAAATCTGCTCCTCCATCCCGGTGGAGGCGTTGATATAGACCAACACGCGGTCCTCATTTTCCCCTGTGCATTGGAATTCGTAGCACAACACCTCGTTTAATCCCGGCGTGGGGATGAGCGCCAAGGAACCGCTCTCCACTTTGAGCCGGGGGCTGACGGACTTCTGCGCCTCTTCCTGTGTGATTTTTGGCGTGAGTGCGCCGCGGTCCGTGTGGTTCATAATATAGCCGGTCGCATTATACTCCACAATGCCGCCGGTGTCCAACGCCACTGCCACCTTCACCAGATCGGGATAGCACGTCACGCCGTCCTGGGAATAGGCATAATTGATGGTGCAGATGCCGTCGTTGATGACATAATAGCTTTCCTTCATGTTTTGGATGCCCTTTGCCTCCAAAAAGCCCTGCGCGGCGGTGCGCGCCCCATCCGCATCCAGCCGGATTTCCCCGATCTCCCGGCCATCCGTCATCGCGCTCACCACGCCGCCCGCCTTTGTCACGGAGATCCGGATGGTGCCGCAGTCGAAATTATAGGTGGGCAGGCCGCCGGCGCTGTCCTGGGTGTGGGTCAGTTTGTCCTGTGTAACGCCGAGGAACGACGCCGCGTTGTTCTGGGCGTTGCCCTGTGGCACCTCGCTCTGCCCCGCCAGGAGCTTTGGCTCCTGCTGGCCGATGTGGTCGGAGAAGGGGCCGTCGTAGATCAACGAGGGGTAGTCCGTAAAATCGTCCGCTGCCTGCTGGAAGCTGGCGTCCACCGGCCCGGCGTCAAAGTCCGGCTGGATGCCGTCCAACCCCTCTTTCAGCTTCTTTGCGTACTGCTCCAGGTTTTCCATGGAGGCATATTCCTCCTCGCTGATGCTGCCCCCTGCGGAAATTTTGGAGGACAGCGCCATGGAGAAATCGCCCACCTGCGAGATAAACTTATTCACGTTGGCAAGGTTGCCGCTCTCCAGCGGCAGAATCCCCAGCGCCGCCTTCGCCATGCTGGTCTCCCGCATCAGCTTTGCCGCAAGGCCGTTCTGCTGGGTGGGCGTATTGGCGTAGATGCTCTTATTCAATGTATTTTCGATGTTGTCCACGCAGTCGCCCAGGTCTGTCACGGCCCGCTGGTAGTTGTAGTTTAAATTCATCTTGTATTTGGACGCCTGCATGTAGCCGCTCACCGTCGTGCCCCCCAGCACCAGGATCACGGCAACCAACGCAAGGGACAAAAACAGCACTTTCCGGTTTTTTGTCATACAATTCGACCGCCCTTCCTGTT
>OGWV01002848.1_pt1 | contig 10383 bp, 12 predicted proteins | sample 1576081 | NCBI WGS metagenome assembly OGWV01 (sample SAMEA3541541, study PRJEB24748) | human gut metagenome | biome: human gut; feature: human-associated habitat; material: faeces | place: China | collected 2012 | reverse complement strand
GGAACATCTCGTACATGCGCAGTGTGTCGGCGCCGTAGTTATCGACGATGTAGTCGGGGTTCACGACGTTGAACATCGACTTCGACATCTTTTCGATCGCCCAGCCGCAGACGTACCTGCCCTCTTCGAGGATGAACTCCGCATCCTTGAATTCGGGACGCCATGCGCGGAACGCGTCGAGGTCGAGTATGTCGTTGCGCACGATGTTCACATCGACGTGGATCTCCTGGGTTTTGTACTGGTCTTTCAGCCCGAGCGATACGAATTTGTTGGTGCCGACCACGCGATAGACGAAATTCGAACGGCCCTGGATCATACCCTGATTGACGAGTTTCTTGAACGGCTCCGGTTCGCAGACATATCCCAGGTCGTAGAGGAACATGTTCCAGAAGCGCGAATACATCAGGTGTCCTGTCGCGTGTTCGATGCCGCCGACGTAGAGATCGACGTTACGCCAGTATTCGTTGGCGGCGTGGCCCACGAGCGCTTGGTCGTTGTGCGGATCCATGTAGCGCAGGTAGTAGGCCGACGATCCGGCGAAACCGGGCATCGTGCTCAGTTCGTACGGATACCCTTCGTCCGTATGCCAATCCTTCGCCCGCGCCAGCGGCGGTTCGCCGTCGGCCGTCGGGCCGAAATCCCGCATCGGAGGCAACTGCAACGGCAGTCGGTCTTCCGACAGCGGACAGGCGACATCGTCCTTATAATAGATGGGAAACGGCTCTCCCCAGTAACGCTGTCGGCTGAAAATCGCGTCGCGCAGCCGATAGTTGACCCTACGACTGCCGAATCCGCGCTTCTCTATCTCGTCGATCATCGCAGGAATCGCTTCCCTGACATCCATACCGGTCAGGAATTCGGAGTTGATCATCGTTCCGGACTTGGCGTCGTACGACCCGACCGACAGGTCGCCGCCCTCGACCACCGGAACGATCGGCAGACCGAAGTGCTTTGCAAAGGCGTAATCGCGGCTATCGTGCGCAGGCACGGCCATGATCGCGCCCGTCCCGTAACCGGACAGCACGTAATCGCTGACATAAATAGGAATCTCCTTGCCGTTGAACGGATTGATCGCGTAGCCGCCGGTGAATCACGGGCGATGACGTGCGTTCCTTTGCCCTCATTGACAAACTTATGGAAGATAAGGCGTACAACCTTTGCGCCTTCCTCGTTGATAGTCATTTTGCCGCCCTCGACATCGTAGCCCAACATACTTCTGCCGAACACAACGCCCTGTTCCATCTGGCGTTTTTGTCCCCACTTTACACGCTCGGAAGTCTTGCGGCTTTCTTCCTGTGCAATAGAGGACATAATTGCCAGACGAAGCTCTGCATCGCCGTCTAAGGTGTTGATATTGTCATTCATAAATATAACACCGACGCCGTGCTTTTTCAATTCACGGGTGTAATATATACTATCAAGGGTGTTTCTCGCAAAACGGGAAATCTCCTTGGTGATAATCAAATCAAAGTCGCCGTTCTTTGCGCACGCTATCATACGGTTAAACTCTTTACGCTTCTTTGTATTCGTGCCAGAAATGCCCTCATCGGCAAAAATCTCATAAAGCTCCCAATCGGGATTGCGCTCAATATACTGTCTGAAATACCGCTGCTGGCTTTCAAACGAATTGGCTTGGTCTTCATTGTCCGTTGAAACACGGCAGTAGGCAGCTACCTTTCTTTTCGTTTCAACCATCTTCAGCTCTTGGTTTAGGCGTTCATATCTATTTATCATAGCGAAGCTCCTTTCTCAGTAAACTTTGTTACTGTATTTAATTATAGAAAAAAGAGAGTGCGGTGTCGAATGTGCAAATTTGTTTTTTCACTCGGCTATGTAAAAACGCCAAGCGTTATGCTCGGCGTCTGCTTTTTGGCTCCCTGTTATATTGCTTTTCAAGCTCGACCAAACAGCGTTCCCGCTGAGAATGTGTCAGCAGCTTTCTTTTCTCCAAAGAAAGGAGTATCGACTTTTGGATATTCATAAGGAACGCAGCGTGCTCCTGCTCGTTTAATTCTGGAACAGGGTCGCCAACATAAACAAATTCTCTATGCAACAGCCGCAACACCTCCCTCGTTTCTAAAATATATGAGCTACCGCTTGTACCGTATAACGAGAGAGCTAATCCTTTTTTGCAAGCCCGATGCTGATAGCGAGAGCTTTGTCTGCGCAATGAATAAAACGCCTGTCAAGAGTTCCTAAGTACTCTCGCAGGCGTTGCTTGTCTATGGTGCGGATTTGTTCAAACAATATAATTGAGTTCTTATCCAGACCGTCGAAGTCTTTAATTAAGGTGTGCGTAGGTAATTTTGCTTTTGTGTGTACCCGACTTGTGATAGGGGCGATAATGACCGTAGGGCTATGCTTGTTGCCTATATCGTTGGAAATGATAAGTACAGGTCTTGTGCCGCCCTGTTCAGAGCCGATAACGGGATTTAGCTCCGCATAATAAATGTCGCCACGCTTGATAGTCAATTCCATTGTGTTTGACCTCCCAATATGATTTAGACAGAGGTTTTCTGCCTATGTAGGCAGCCAAACACAAGGAAGTATTTAAGGTCGGGAGAGCATAAACAATATCTCTGTTCTTTTGACCGCCTTGCGTCTGGCTGCTATGAGAAAGCATTTCAATTTGTCCTCGACACCCCGAAATGCTATTGGGAAGTCGCCAAACGGTCAGCAGCGAACTGACACCACGGGAGTTTCACCCCAACTGTCGTTCTGACAGAGCCGCCCTCATTGCCTGCGACGGTTTTATCACGCTCGGACTGTGACTGGACGGGAGTATCATTGTCCTCTTTGTGGGTTATGGCGAAATCGGGAGCTGCCCGATATTTTGAGTAGGTAGTTATCGCTCTCTGCCTTGCGGCAGGTTATGGCGTACCTCTCGACACGCTTATGCTCATCACAATCACAAAGAGAAGGTATTTGGCGAATGGGTATTCGGTTTTCAAAGAGCAATCCCGTTTTCGCCACACAAAGGAAAACAGGGCGAGAGGTTTTGTCCTCTCACCCTGTAGCCCTTGGGAACGCTCAATTTTCCCCTCTACTCAAAAATTTTTTGGATTTTTTCTTTGAGCCTATCCAATCGCCTGTAAACGGCTTTCTCCGTGATACGCAGATACGATGCAATTTCACGGGTAGAATATCCCTGTACCTTCATAAAAGCGATACGCAGAGTAAGCCTGTCCACCTTAATCAGCACTTGATAGAGCTGCTGATTTTCGATGTTATCCAGAAAGTCCTCAACCGTTTTTATTTCGGGCTGTGTCATATCCGTTGCGACTTCTTCAAGGTATGTACCTGTTTCTTGCATACGCTGATAGTAACGCCTGTCGGAATTAAAAATCGCCCAATCGTGAACACGGAGCGTTTCTATGTCGCTTTCGCTGACCCCTAAACTCCGTAGCTGTTTTTCCTCGGCTTCTTTCCAGAGCCGCCATTTCTTTTCTTCTCTGGCTTTGTTGTACGCCATACTGTTTCCTCCAATCTGAATTTTTTGAAAACTCAGATTGGCAGGCGGACTGCGGCAGCCAACGCCAGATACGGGCTTGTCCTGTATCAAAGAGAAGCAAGACAAACAAAAAGCCGCAAAGGTATAAAGACCTCTGCGGCAATAAGCATAACTATACCTATGGCATAGAAATGAAATCTCTATTTGAAAACCATAAGAGTGCCACGAGCAGGCGAGGATTTTTTTAACAGACTATCCTCGTTCCTGCGTGACACTCTATATGTATCCGCTGCTTCTGATGAGCAGCGTTGCGGTCATATTAGACCAACACATAAAAAATCCCTCCAAACCTTAAACGGGCTTGGAGGGCTGCACTAATTTTGTTTGGGCGTGACAGAGCAGCCCACCAAAGCACCGTTTTTTTATTTGGTGGGCTGTGCTGCCAAATATATATTGATAACAAAAGAGCCGACGAGCTGTGAGGTATCTCACAAGTTCATCGGCTCTGCGTCTTAGCGTCTGGCACTTCTGCTTTTGTGATATTCAGTTGCTTTGCATTTATCAAGGTCTGCTTGTGGCATTTAGGGCAGAATAGTGGGAAGTTCTTTAGCTCTGTATCCTCCCGTATCTGTACCCTTGTTTAGTTGCCGCAGACGGGGCATAGTATAAACTTTTCTTTTTGCATTAGGCATATTTCCTCCGACTCACAAACGCAAGATTGCCTTAGCTATTGTTGCCAAGGAAAGCCGCAAGTCCCTTTTGCACTTCTGCTGGGTCTTTGACACTATATGTGAAAGAAAGTGTTGCGTTTGTTTCAATCCAAATCTTAGAATAATCAGAAGTGAAGCTGATTACGGAGTCCATAGAATTGTCTGCTCGGTAAAATGTAATCTTGTTATTTCCCTCGCTGTCATTCCAAGAGCCTCTCTTGACTTCTTTCGTGTTGACCTCAATGCCTTCTATGAAATTCAGCAGTTGATTGAAGCCTTCACTGTCTGTAATTGTCGTATTTCCATCGGCGGTCTTTATTGCGGCATGAGTTGCGGACTGCGTAGCTATTGCGGGAATGCCTGTAATAGCATCCTTTGCCGTCGCATACTGCGGACGGTTAGGAATAAGGCATATTGCAATGACCGCAATTAAGATTACCGCCCCTATGCCTGCAAAGCCAATGATTTTTTTCGTGTTTGATTTCATAACATTCTTTATCCTTTCTTTGGGATTTCCCTCGGCAAACGCCATCGGTACGCCAAGTGTGCTTTTTTCAATAGAAAGCTCTAAAAGCGACTGACTGTATTCTTTGCGAATATCCTCCTTTGAATTTCTGATTACGCTTTCATCGCAGGACATTTCCATATCGGTAACGAACAGCTTGAACGCAAGCCACACAAGAGGGTTAAACCAATGCAGGATAAGAACCACATATCCTAATATCTTCGCAAGGTTATCACGCCGAGCGAGATGCGTCTGTTCGTGGGTAATTACATATTCCTGTGCGTCAGTCAAATTGCTCGGCAAGTATATTTTTGGATTTCGCAATCCAAGCGCAAAGGGCGTGCTGATTACTTGTGAAATATAAATATTATCCCGAAGAAGGACGGCACTCTGTAATTTCTTTTTGAGTTTGGAATATGAGCGTATGCTATACAGACAAAACGCAAAAACGCCGATGAACCATATAATCTTCCCCCAAAAGGTAAATATCTGATATACATTTGCGTTAGAGCCGAAAACCTCAGTTGCTACAACAGGGTTGATTACGCTGTCTATTGCTTTTATACCCGTTTCCACATAAGGGGTTTCAATGTAAAGCATATCCGTAGACAGCGGCGTTGTGTTGAACGGCAATATACTCAAAACGCTTTCAAAGGAAACGGGGACAAGCAGGCGGAAAAAGGCAACAAACCACAATGCGTAGGAGAAAACCTTTGGAGTTTTTTTCAACAGCAGCCGTGCCAGTATAATAATTAAGATGGCGAAGCTGCCCGTAATACTCATATTTACAATATCGAGAAATACTTTGTCGCTCATAGTCATTCCTCTGCATTTTGGTCGATGATTTTCTGTATTTCAGCGATTTCCTGCTTCGAGAGCTTTTTGCGGCGGGTAAACGCCACTAAGAATTGCGGCAGAGAGCCATTGAATGTTTCTTCCACGAAGCCCTCACTTTGCTTCGTAAACCACTCCTGCTTTGAAAGGACAGAAACGACATTGCCCGAATTGTTTTGAAAAATGCCCTTATCACAAAGACGCTTCAGCATCGTATATGTGGTGGATTTCTTCCAAGAGAATTTCTGCTCACAAAGCTGTACCAATCCTCCAGAGGAAATCGGCTCATTCTCCCAAATTAAGTTGGCAAACTCCAGCTCCATATCTCCAAGTTTGTAATTTTTCATTATAATCCTCCTTGTGGGTCTACAAACATTAGACTTATGCTTATAGTCTAACACTTGTAGACCTGCTTTGTCAAGAGAAAAACAAAAAGTTCACAAACTCGTTGCTGCCACTACTCTGACAGTATTTAACTGCTTTGGGTTTACTAAGGTCTGCTCACAACAAAATCACAAATGTTAGGCTGACTTGAAAGTGATTACTCGCTCTGATTGTCCACCGTGTAAACCACACAAGCGATCCCGACAATCAGCGAAAAGAGAATTGCACCGCCGAAAGCATTTTCCAATGCTGAGCCGAGAAAAAAGCCGACCACACCTGCAAGTACCATTGCAATCAGCGATACGATTGTCCTAAATTTCTTCATAAATATGTCCTCCTAAAATTTCATTTTGATTTCTTCTCAAAGGCATTAGTAATGGCAATGACAGCAGGAAATATCACTCCTGCAACGACCCAAATTATCCAACTCTGCCCCCAATTATTTGATGACAGGCTGTATCCTAAATAAACTGCCGCTGCAATTACCCAATACGCTGTATAAATAGCAGATGAAAGGGACGGCTTTTCCTTGTTCTCTTTAGAATATTCGCCCTCTTGCAACAGCTTTTCATAGCTTGCCCATATAATACCCGTCTTGATAAAGCAAATCACGCCTACTCCCGCAATGAGAAATGACAGCGAAAGCATAATTATTAAAAACAGGTCGCTATCATCGTTAATTATTGCTCCGATAAAAAGAGGAATTAGGGCAGTAACACACAAACAAGTTCCCACAATATTATGCTTCGTGTGCAAATCCTTGTATTGCGCTTTGCGCTCTTTTACCATTCCACTCACGCCGTACTCGGTTTCAAACTTCTCTTTTTCTAAATAGGCAAATGGGGCGGTTTTGCTGCCGCTTGATATAAACATTACGGCGGCTATTGCTACAAGAATGATAAGAACAATCATTCCGATTCCATTCGCAATATTTTCGTTCAAGACACCTGCTGTACTCTCGCTGATTGCACTCAATATCAAAAGGGCAATCGGAGATACGATACACAAAAAGGCGGCATACGCTATTGTTTTAGCCGTCCGCAGCTTTACGGAAAGAAAAGCGTTTGCTTCCTCCATAGATACACGCCTTAGTAACGGCGTATCATCGAACAAGTCTATATGCTCAGCTTCTTCAATTTCGTCTTTCAGCAAATAATCGGTGCTTACTCCGAACAGTTCGGAAAGGCGCAACATTTTTTCGAGGTCTGGAACAGATTGTGCTCCCTCCCATTTTGAAACAGACTGTCGTGTTACATTCATTTGATCAGCCAGTTCCTCTTGCGACCAACCTGCTTTTTTTCGCAGCAGTATAAGCTTATCGGCAAAAATCATATTTATCCTCCTGCCCGTTTGATTGTTGTGCTCATATTTTAGCATTTTGCGAAGTTGCTAACCACCAATCCAGACCATTCAATATGTCAACCGACGGTTGCAACTACCAAAAACGCCATTAGGTTTCGGATTTTTGCCGAGTATATTGCTGTCAACAATATGTATTATAAGTTAGGCAAAGAATAGATTTGTAGCTTCCTAAACTATATGGCATCTGTGTAAGTTCCACGCTTTTGCAGCTCAAAGATGCTGTATATTCCCAAAGCTATATAAACAGGCACGATAATATACAGCGTTACATCTGCATATCCGTTTATACTTGAAAACAGGTACGGCAGAGCGCAAACATTAACAAGGAAATGGAAGATAGTCGATACCCACAAGTTTCCCGTTTCCTTATATGCCATTCCGAAAAATATGCCCATTCTAACAGTCCAGACAACCTTGCTGACAATCACGAGCAATGGTTGACCGAGTTCACCGAATATATCTCATTAGCAAATTTATGATTGTTGCCTTGACCTTTTAATTGGATGGCGAATCACGGTTTTCCATTTTTCTGGTGCTACTTTCCGTGCATCTGATAAGTAAATTTCGTGATGTAATCGGCTTTCGGTTATATCATTTTCATAACCGTTCTGCGCTATATATTCATCCATTAACGTTACCGTTTGCGGTTCATCGTCAAATGCGCCTATGTGCATTATTTGAACACACAAGCCCTCATCAACGGTCAGAAATTCCGCAGATGAGCAGTCGAGCTTTTTCTTTTCGGATGCGGTTTCTACCGCCCATTCAAAATCCTTTTGCGTAATGAATTCGGGCAGGCGAATGACAGAAATCCAGTTAAATGCAGCTTTATCAGCATAGTCTATACCATCAACATTATCCTGCCACCAAAAGCCCTCCAGCGGAGGAACAACATACTCAAAAAAGCCCTCGATTTTATGCTCTGTTTTATAGCTCATTTTCAGCGTGTAAGCAACAGCGTATAGGATACTGATTGCCTTCTGATAAGCACCGTCAATCTCGTTAGGATTACCTTTTCCTCGTACAGCAATATAGTTAGCCTGCGGAACAGTAACAATCTCTGGTTTGTTCTTCGGCATATAAAACTCTTTGTATTCTTTTTTGAAATCAAAAGCCATAGTGTTCTCCTTATAAATCTCTATTTAATTTGCGAGAAGATTGTACCACACTTATACTGACACCCTGTGTCAAGATTTATATTTTTCATAGATACTTTTTGCCTGCTTTGCAACGATGTCCTTGAGATGCGCAGGCTCTACAATATCCACCTGTGTTCCGAATGATAACAAATACCCGATTAACCATTCATCTTCTGGCATTTCAACAGAAACGATTAAATCCCCATTTTCTTCTGTGCTTATTTGAGTATTATCAAATTCATCATAAACACGATACGAGATTTCTTTGGCAAAGCGCAGTACGATTGTACTATAAACTTGCCCCGACATCTCATCTAATTCTGGAAAAGACTTTTTATCAAAAGTGTCTGAAAGCATTTCCAATGTTATAATGCGAGTCAGCTTAAAAATGCGATAGTCCTGTTTTTCCGTACAGTACGCTTTCAAATACCACGACATAGATTTATATAACACTTTTAACGGTTGGATAATTCTCTCGCTAATCGTTCCGTAGGAGTTGGCGTAGGTTATTTTCACGCACCTTTGTTGAATTACTGCCGATTTCAGCAATTCAAATTTTGTATTATCAGTTCCGTTATTGCCCCATCTGGAAAAATCCACTTCAAGCCAGCTTTCTGAACCGACATTAAATATCGCAGAGAGTTTTTGCAGTATTTGGCTGTTGTCAATATTGCTTGTGGAATTGATGCTATGCAAGGCTGTTAGAATTTCTCGCTTTTCTTCTTCGGTAAGCACAGCTTTATCCATAACAAAGTCATTCATTAAATAAATGCCGCCATTTCGCCCCGCTTCCGCATAAATAGGAATACCTGCGCCGCTTAGAGCGTCAATATCTCTATAAATCGTTCTTACAGATACTTCAAACTTTTCTGCCAGTTCTGAGGCAGTAGCCCGACCTTTATCAAGTAAGTGATATACTATCTTAAACAACCTGCTTTCCTGCATTGTCTAATTCTCCTTTGATAATAAGATACCATCAAAAACCTGACACGGTATGACAACATTTATTATAATTGATTTGCCGAGCAGTATCAAGTATGCAATTATGAACTTTAATCGCCTGATATAAGAGGTTTAATATCCTATTACAAGAGATTTCAGACCGTTTCATAAGAAGCCTCGTTTCTGTAAAATATATAAAGTAGGATTTTACAGGCACAAGGTGGTGAGCTTATGGACGAAAGAAATAATGATTTTGACTTCGATTTTACGCCAATCGGTCTGGCTATCAAGAAAGCCAGAACAGCACAGGGTATGACGAGAGAACAGCTTGCCCGTATCGTTGATTACGACCCAAGGCATTTACAGGCGATTGAAAATGAGGGGCAAAAGCCAAGTCTGGAGCTGTTCATTCAGCTTATGACGATGTTCAACATTTCGGTTGACGAGTACATATTCCCGAACAAAGAAGTCAATAAAAGTTCCGCCCGCAGACGCTTAGACGCACAGCTCGACAATTTAGATGATAAAGAACTGTCCATTGTAGAAGCAACTGCCAACGGTTTATGTAAGGCAAAAGAGTAAACAGAGGAAAGAAAAACCTCTGTTTTTCTTTTGCCCTTTTTTAATAGGCAGGGATACCGTATCCGTAAATAACGCTGCTGCCGACAGCGTATTGCTTCTGCCTGCAAGCGTCGCCAGAGTTACCCTCAACGGTGTAGACAATGCCGTTTTCGCACTTCTCTACAATGCCCACGTGGTCAACCTCGCTGTCGCACTCCCAATCAAAGAAGATGATTTGACCTGCCGACGGCTCAAAGCCGCTGTCCTGCCATTGTCCACGGTCTTTGAACCATTGCACCCCATTTACGCAGCCTGCGAATTTCGGTATCACGCCGCTGTCGATATAGCCGCACTCATTTGCACACCAACTTACAAAGCAGGCGCACCATTCCACACGCCCGTCAAAGCCGTACCAAGACCAATAGGGCTGACCGCCCACATTGCCGACCTGCGACAAGGCAACGGTCACGATTTCGCCGTCACCGACTGAGATAC
>OGWV01002845.1_pt1 | contig 10394 bp, 6 predicted proteins | sample 1576081 | NCBI WGS metagenome assembly OGWV01 (sample SAMEA3541541, study PRJEB24748) | human gut metagenome | biome: human gut; feature: human-associated habitat; material: faeces | place: China | collected 2012 | reverse complement strand
CAAATGCAGTAACCGTAGCCGGCACAGCAATCCTTATCCTTGCTCGGCATTTTGACCGTCTATAAGCTGGTCAGAGATGATAAGTGGACGGCAGTTATCCTGTTAAGCGATGAGATGGCAAAGCAGATGAAGGATCGAACCAGTGTAAAGGTTCGATTTGCAAAAGACCATGAGACGGCAGTAGCATCTTTTGAAATGACTCAGAATAAAGACGGAACATTTGGTTTTTTGACCTTTGAAAATGCCATGGTTCGATATGCGCAAGATCGTTTTCTTGACATAGAACTTATTTTGGAAGACGAATCCGGATTGAAGATTCCAAAATCTTCCGTTACCAAAAAGGCATTTTATCTTGTTCCTGAAGATTATCTCACACAAGGCGGTAACAATAAAGAAATCGGAATTCTAATTGATACCGGAAAGGATCATGCTGATTTTCAGAATGTCGACGTCTATTACAGAGATCAGGAAACAGGAATGATTTATCTAGATGAAACTGCTTTTGATTCAGGAACAGTACTTTGTAAGCCAGATTCCTCGGATCAATTTACGATGAAAGAGACAAAGACGCTAAAGGGTGTATACAATATCAATAAGGGGTATGCCGAATTTAAACAAGTGCAGATTCTCTGTGAAAGTGAGGAATACTATATTGTAAAGTCTGGCAATGATTATGGACTGACCAATTATGATCGCATTGCACTAAACGGAAAAGAAGTGCACGAAAACGATGTTGTATTTCAATAGAAGGAGTGAAATTTATGCTAGAAGAAAACTGTCGTCCGCCTGGCCGATTCCGGTAAGGCGCGCACCGAGGAGGAGTTTGAGCGGTACCTGCAGGAGAAGGCCCCCGTTGTCAAGTTCGAGGCCAAGGAGACACCGCCCGACTTTACGATTGAAGGTCTCGCCCTCACGAACAAGCCGGTCAAGCTGTTCTACGGCAAGCAGTTCAAGCCCACCGACACCCGCCGCCTCAACGATCTGGGCGACGGCGGCAAGGTCACGGTCTGGGGCGACGTCTTTGCTACCGAGGTCAAGGGCAGCCGCCGCAAGATTTATTTTACCTCCATCACCGACTACTCCGGCTCCGTCAACCTCAAGGTCATGGGGGAAGAAGGCGCGGATATGTCCAAGTGGGAGGGCCTCAAGCCCGGCACGACCCTCATCGTCCGCGGCAACTATATGTACGACAAGTACGAGCATGACTTTGTCATCATGCCCTACGACGTTTTGCAGGTCGAGCGTGAGCAGCGCCAGGATACCGCGCCCGACGGCGAAAAGCGCGTCGAGCTGCACCTGCACACCAAGTCCAGCTCGATGGACGGCTTCAACGACCCCGGCAAGATCGTGCGTCTGGCTCACCGCATGGGCCACCGCGCCATTGCCATCACCGACCACGGCGTCTGCCAGGGCTACCCCGAAGCGATGCTGGCCACCGATGCCATCCACGAAACAGACCCGAACTTTAAACTGATTTACGGCTGTGAGGCCTACTTCGTCGATGACATGATCCCTGCAGTCTACGGCAGTGCCGAGATGCCGCTCTCCGGCTCGTTCGTCGTCTTTGACACCGAGACGACGGGTCTCGACTCCAACACCGAGCGCCTGACCGAGATCGGCGCGGTCTATGTTGAAAACGGCAAGATCAATGAGGAAAAGAAGTTCTGCACCTTCGTCAACCCCGGCAAGCCGATCCCGCAGAAGGTCGTTGACCTGACCGGCATCAACGATGCCATGGTCGCCGACGCCCCGACGCCCGAGGAGGCCATCCGCGCTTTTAAAGAATTTTGCGGGGACAACATCCTTGTGGCCCACAACGCCCACAGTTTTGATATGCTGTTCATCCGCAAGGCAGGGGAGAAGGCGGGCGTCAGCTGGGACGAGAACACCTATATCGACACACTGCCGATGGGGCAGGCGCTCTTTCCGGGGCTGCGCAACTACAAGCTGGACACCATCAACAAGCACCTCGAGATCCCGCCCTTCAACCATCACCGCGCCGTCGATGACGCCATGGCGCTGGCCCGCATCTATGAGGTCATGCTGACCGACCTCGAGGAAAAGGACATCCATACGGTGGAGTCTATCAACACCGGCCTCGGCGGCAACAAAGAGGTACTGAAAAAGAAATACTACCACCTTATTATATTGGTGCAGAATCAGGTGGGCTTAAAGAACCTCTACCGCATTGTCAGCGCCGCCCACACGCAGTATTTCTTTAAGAAACCGCGCGTGCCGCGCAGCCTGCTGAACCAGTACCGCGAGGGCCTGCTGCTCTCCCCGGCCTGTGAAGCAGGTGAGCTTTACAGGGCAATCGTGGCCGGTCAGCCCTACGAACAGCTGCTCCGCATTGCCGATTATTACGATTATCTCGAGGTGCAGCCGCTCGGCAACAATGAATTCATGGTGCGCAACGGGCAGGTGGACTCGATCGAGGCCATCAAAAACTTCAACCGCACCGTCATAAAGCTGGGCGAGGACCTGCATAAGCCGGTTGTCGCCACGGGCGACTCCCACTTTCAGGAGCCGGAGGACTGGATCTACCGCGCTGTTCTGCAGGCCGGCAACGGCTTCAAGGACGCGGACAACCAGGCCCCGCTCTACTTCCGCACCACGCCCGATATGCTGGAGGATTTCAGCTATCTGCCGCAGGAAAAGGCGTATGAAATTGTGGTGACGAACCCCAACAAGATCGCCGCGACCATCGACAACAACCTGCGCGCCATCCCCAAGGGCACCTACCCGCCCAGCATCCCGGGCGCGGAACAGGAGCTGCGCGACGACACGTGGAAGCACGCGGCGCGCGACTACGGCAGCCCGCTGCCCGACGTGCTGCAAAAGCGGCTGAAAAAGGAGCTGGACTCCATCTGCGGCCACGGTTACGCCGTTTTGTACGTCATTGCCGTGCGTCTGGTGGCCTACTCCAATGCGGGCGGCTATCAGGTCGGCAGCCGCGGCTCCGTCGGCTCATCCGCCGTCGCGCACTTTTCCGGCATTTCCGAGGTCAACTCGATGCCGCCGCACTATCTGTGCCCCAACTGCAAGCACAGCGAGTGGATCAACGACGGCGTACACTTTGACGGCTTCGACCTGCCCGACAAGACCTGCCCGGTCTGCGGCAAGCCGATGATCGTCGAGGGCCACGACATCCCGTTTGAGACCTTCCTCGGCTTCTACGGCGACAAGGAGCCTGATATTGACCTGAACTTCTCGGGCATGTATCAGTCCCACGTCCACCGCTACACCGAGGAACTGTTCGGCAAGGAAAATGTGTTCAAGGCGGGCACGGTCTCCGGTCTGCAGGATAAGACGGCCTACGGCTACGTCAAAAAGTACCTCGAGGAGCGCAGCAAGACCGTCAACCGCGCCGAGGAAAACCGCCTTGTCATGGGCTGCACCGGCGTCAAGCGCACGACGGGTCAGCACCCCGGCGGCATGGTCGTTGTGCCGGATACCTTCGACATTTACGACTTCTGCGCCATCCAGCACCCGGCGGACGACGTCAAGGGCGGCCTGCTGACGACCCACTTTGAATTTAAATACCTGCACGATACGCTGCTCAAGCTGGATGAGCTGGGCCATGATGTGCCGACCTTCTACAAGTTCTTTGAGGAATACTCCGGCATTCCGATTGATTCCGTCCCGATGAACGACGAGAAGGTCTACAGTCTGCTGACCAGCCCCGAGGCCCTCGGCGTGACGGAAGAGCAGATCGGCTCCAAGACCGGCACGTTCGGCATCCCCGAGATGGGCACGAACTTCGTGCGCCAGATGCTTCTGGACGCCCAGCCGAAGAATTTCTCCGAGCTGATCCAAATCTCCGGCCTGTCCCACGGCACCGACGTCTGGACCGGCAACGCCGACGAGCTGATCCGCTCGGGCACCTGCACGATTGCGGAGGTCATCGGCTGCCGTGACAGCATCATGCTGTACCTGCTGCGCAAGGGACTGGAGCCGAAGATGTCGTTCGACATCATGGAGGCCGTGCGTAAGGGCAAGGTCGCCAAGGGCGGCTTCAAGCCCGGGTGGGAGGAAGCCATGCGCGAGCACGATGTGCCCGACTGGTATATTGAATCCTGCCGCAAGATCAAGTATATGTTCCCCAAAGCCCATGCCGTGGCCTACCTGATGGCGGCCATCCGCCTGATGTGGTTCAAGGTCTACCACCCGGCCATCTTCTACGCGGTGTACTTCACGGTGCGCGGCGCGGATATTGACTATGAGGCCGCCGTGGGCGGCGTCCGTGTGGCGAAGCAGCACCTGCGCGACAACGAAAAAATCCCCAAGGACGAGCGCACCGCCAAGGACGATGACGCGCTGGTCAGCCTGCAGCTGGAAAACGAAATGCTGCAGCGCGGCTGCGAGTTTTTGCCCATCGAGCTGGGCAGAAGCTACGCCAGCAAGTACGTGGTTGAGGACGGCAAGGTCCGTCTGCCGTTTACGGCCATCCGCGGTCTGGGCGATGCCGCCGCCGTGGCGCTTGAGCAGGCCACAATGCACGGGCAGGAGTATATCTCGGTGGAGGAATTGCAGCAGGCCAGCGGTGTGGCGCAGTCCGTTTTTGACAAGCTCCGCGCCGTCGGCGCTTTGGGTAATCTGCCCGAAACGAGCCAGGTGGATTTGTTCAGTATGATTTAAAGGTGAGGGGCTCTGCCGCTTTGCCGTTGCCGCCAACTTGCCCCCTTGACAACCTACCTGATTTGCGCTATAATAGCAGTCACTGATGCGGGATTAGCTCATCCGGTAGAGTGACTGCTTCCCAAGCAGTAGGTGGCGAGTTCGAGACTCGTATCCCGCTCCAAAATACCCCGAGGCGTTTCGCTTCGGGGTATTTTTATTTGTGCAAAAAGAGGTGCAGACCATGCTTGACGCATTCCCAATCTATCACTGGTTCCACAACGGCAACCCGTATTCCGGGGCAGAGGGCGGTATGCGCTATGTCATCACCCCTATCAAGGTGCCCGACCCGAGCGACGAGAGCGGCAAGAAAAAGCGCGAGGCCCTCTGCGCCGAGGTCTGGCCCGGCCCGTGGAGCATCGAGCATACCGCCGAGGAAAAGATCGAGACGCAGCTGTTTGACGGCGACCAGGCGGGCTTGGATAAGGCTGTCGCCTGGCTGCATGAGCGTTACACCGCCGAGGCAGACCGCTGGGCGGACATCCCGTCGATCCTCGACTGTGAGCCGGACCGCTGACGACTGATGAACACCTGCTGCACACCGCGGCAGGTGCGCAGGGCCGTGCAGGTCAGCCCCGAGCTGGCAGCCCTGCTGCAAAAGCGCCGTCCCCGCGAAGATCAGGAATAAGGAGCCTATATGCCCAGACAGGTCCCGACGCCGCGCACGGTGGAGAACCCTTCCGCCGAGGCTGTCGCCAAGGAGCGTGAGCGTCTGCAATACAAAAAGAAATACAACCGCACGCTGCGCAGCACGATCTACGCGCTGCTGGTCGTGGCCGCACTGGCTGTGCTGGTCGCCACGATTTTTCTGCCGGTGCTGGCGCATGAATTGAGCGAATAAGTACGAAGCCGCACCCCGCGCAGAGACCGGGGTGCGGCTTTTGCGTAAAAACGTGATTTGTACAAAAGCAGGTTGCACAAGACTGGCAAAGCGCGTACAATAGTGCTGAATGAGGCGATTTGTATGTGGTTACTGTACGCAGTCGGCTCTGCGCTGTTCGCGGGTCTGACATCCATTCTGGCAAAATGCGGCATTCGCAAAACGGATTCCACCGTGGCCACGGCCATCCGCACGATCATTGTGCTGGTTTTTGCGTGGGTCATGGTGTTTGTGGTCGGCTCGCAGGGGACGATTGCCAGCATCCCGGCCAGAAGTCTGGTATTCCTGGGGCTGTCGGGTCTGGCTACGGGTGCCAGCTGGCTGTGCTATTTTTATGCCTTGCAGCGCGGGCCAATCGATAAGGTCGTGCCCATCGACAAGAGCAGCACGGTCATGACGATCTTGCTGGCTGCACTGCTGCTGGGCGAGAGTGTGACCTTGACCAGGGGCATCGGCGTTGTGCTGATCGCCGCCGGCACGTTCCTGATGATCGAGAAAAAGGGCGGCGTCCAGAAAGAGGAAAGCGGCTGGATGTTGGCGGCGTTCGGTTCGGCCATTTTTGCGGCGCTGACCTCGATCCTGGGCAAGGTCGGCATCACCGGGGTCGAGTCCAATCTCGGTACGGCGCTGCGCACCGGCGTGGTGCTCATCATGGCGTGGGTCATGGTGTTTGTGCAGGGCAAGCAGGGCCAGGTGAAGGCGGTGCCCAAAAACGAGCTTGGCTTCATCTGCCTGTCGGGCCTGGCGACGGGTGCCAGCTGGCTGTGCTATTACAAAGCGCTGCAGCTCGGCCCGGCCAGCCTCGTCGCGCCCATCGATAAGCTGAGCATTCTGGTCACGGTGCTGTTCTCCTACATCGTGTTCCATGAGCGCCTGAGCAGAAAGGCTCTGACAGGTCTGGCCGTGCTTGTCGCGGGCACGCTCGTCATGCTGGTATAAAATTTATCATAACGGCAGCACCTTTTCCTGCAAAGGTGTTGCTTTTTTTGCTGTCTTTTGCCATAATAAATATATATGCAATAGGCAGGCTTATGCAGGAAAGGAGGCACAGCAGATGGCGAAAATCGCCGTGGTCGAGGACAACGACGCCATGCGGGCGCAGCTCTGCGGGTTCATCGCGCAGTATGCGCAGGAGAGCGGACACCAGCTGGACGTGACCGCCTTCTCGGACGGGGCACAGCTTGTGGAGCCGTACCGCCCCGGTTTTGACATCATCTTTCTGGATATTGAGATGCCAACGCTCGGCGGTATGCCGACGGCGGAGCGCATCCGCAGGCAGGACCCTGATGTGGTGCTCGTGTTCGTCACCAACATGGCACAGTATGCCATCCGCGGGTATGAGGTCGACGCGCTCGACTTTGTGCTCAAGCCCGTCAGCTACTACCAGTTCAGCACCAAGCTGGAGCGCGCCTTGCAGCGCATCCAGCGCCGCCGCGGCGGGCAGGTGGCCTTGCAGGTCAGCGGCGGGGTGCAGCTGCTGGATACCGACGACATCCTTTATCTGGAAACGCGGGACCGCCTTTTGCACTACCACACGGCCACGGATACTTGGTCGGTGCGCGGCAGTCTGCTGAAGGCCGAAAAGGATCTGGCCGCCTACCACTTTGCGCGCTGCAACCAGTGCTATCTGGTCAACCTGCGCTACGTCAGGGGCGTGCAGGATGATCTGGTGCAGGTGGGGGAGGAACGGCTGGAGATCAGCCGCCGCCAGCGCACGGCCTTTCTGGCCGCGCTGGCGGCCTATGTCGGGGGTGCGCTGTAGGTGGATACACTTCTGACATGGGTGGTTTGTGCTGTCGGCCTGTGCGGTGCGGAGCTGGCCTACTGGCTGCCGCTGAAAAAACGCAGGAATTTTACCATGCGCACCGCCCTGAATTTTATCGCGGCAGTGCCGCTTGCGCAGGTCATCATCTGGGCCAACAGCGGCCACGCCAATCCGACGATGCTGCTGGTGATTTACGGCGGTTATTTCATCTGGGCTGCGGTGTCAACCCATCTCTGCACGCTGCTGGATTGGTCGGCCAGCGCATATTGCAGCATTTGGATCGTCCTGACGACGGAGTCGGCCTATGAGCTGTGGCGCGTTCTGATCTGGACGGCGCAGGCGCTTGGAATGCGCCATCTGCCGCTGCACAGCACGCCGATGCTGCTGGGGCAGCTGGGCTTTACCATTGCCTGCTGTGTGACGGTCCGGTATACCATGGCGCGCACGATGCCGGAGGACGGCATCTACCACATCGGCCCTCGCCAGCTGGGCAGTGCAGGACTTCTGGGCGCGATATTCGTCTTTCAGTTTTTTGCACTGCAAACCAGTCTGCGCGTCGGGCTGCAGCCATCGGCGGTAGTCGCACCGTCGATGCTGACCCAGTTTTACTGCGTGACACTGCTCTATTTACAGACCGAGCTTTTCAAAAAAGCGGCCATGCAGAAGGAGATGGACGCACTGAACCTTCTGTATGACCGCCAGCGCAAGCAGTACCAGATCGCACGGCAGAACGTGCAGATCATCAACCGCAAGTGCCATGAGCTCAAGGTTCAAATCGCCGACCTGCGCCGCCTGCAGCCCGACGAGGCCACAACGCGGAGCCTTGACGAGGCCGAGCAGGCGGCCCGGATGTACGACGCCAACGCTGCCACCGGCAATGAGGTGCTGGACGTCGTCCTGACCGAAAAGAGCCTGCTGTGTGAGGCCCAGCGCATCCGCCTGAACTGCGTGGCCGATGGCACCTGCCTTGCGGCCATCGAACCGGGTGACCTGTACGCGCTGTTTTCGAACCTGCTCGACCAGGCCATCGACGCTGCAGCCCAGCAGCAGAATGACCGCCGCATGATCGACCTGCTTGTATGCAGGCGGCAGGGCTTCGCGGTCATCAACGTCATCGGCCCGGCGCTGTCCGGCAGCCAGTCCGACCACGGACGCCGCCACAGCTATGAGCTGAAGGTTGCCCGCCGTGTCGTGCAGAAATACAGCGGCACCATGGCGACAGAGCCCCGCGGAGAGCTGTTCGCCGTCAAGATCGTGCTGCCGCTCACCAGGGAATGAAAGAAAAAATACCGCCTGTTTTTTGTGCAAGATGTACAAAGAACGGGCGGCCTTTTTTGTACCCCAAAAACCGAATATCCCGCCAGAAATACCACTTTTCGCAAACCTATTGCCAGAAATTTAACAGTTCTGTACAATACATATACAGTAAAAAACAACACAGGAGGGCGCAATGCGAAGCACGACCAAGCTGATGAAGAACTGGCAGTTCACCGGCCCTGACGGTAAGACCGCTGCCGTGGACCTGCCGCACACCTGGAACAACATCGACGGCCAGGACGGCGGCAACGACTACTGGCGCGGCACCTGCATCTACAAGACGCGGTTCACGGCGCCCGCTTTTGACAAGAATACCCAACAGGTCTGGCTGCAGTTTGAGGGCGTGAATGCCAGCGCCAAGGTCACGCTGAACGGGGTGGAGGTCGCCCGCCACGACGGCGGCTACTCCACCTTCCGCGCGGATGTCACGGCGCTGCTGGCCGACAGCAATGAGCTGATCGTGGAGGCGGACAACAGCAAAAATGACCGCGTCTACCCCCAGAAGGCTGACTTCACCTTCTACGGCGGCATCTACCGCGACGTCAGCCTGCTGGTCGTCAACCGGAACCACATCGCGCTGGATTACCTCGGCGGCCCGGGCGTGCAGATCACGCCCACTGTCAACGGTGCAAACGCTGACATCGAGGTCAAGACCTGGATGGAGGGCGACGGCGAGGTCGAGTTCTCGATTTACGACGCCGCCGGTGCCGAGGTGCTGACCGGCAAGGGCCGGGACACAACGGTCACGCTGGAGCACCCGCACCTGTGGGACGGCGTCCGCGACCCGTATCTCTACACTTGCGCGGTGCGTCTGGTGCTGAACGGCGAGGTACAGGACGAGGTACGCCAGCGCTTCGGCGTGCGCAGCTTCTCGGTTGACCCCAAGCGGGGCTTCTTCCTCAATGGCCGCCCGTATCCGCTGCACGGCGTCTCCCGCCATCAGGACCGCAAGGGTCTGGGCAATGCCATCACGCGCGAGATGCACGACGAGGATATGCAGCTCATCAAGGAGCTGGGCGCGAACACGATCCGTCTGGCGCACTACCAGCACGACCAGTACTTCTACGACCTCTGCGATGAGGCCGGCATGGTCGTCTGGGCTGAGATCCCCTACATTTCCGAGCACATGCCCAACGGCCGTGAAAACACGATCAGCCAGATGAAGGAGCTGATCGTCCAGAACTACAACCACGCCTGCATCGTCTGCTGGGGCGTCTCGAACGAGATCACGATCTCGACGAAGGACAACCGCGACATGCGCGACAACCATCATGTGCTGAACGATCTCTGCCATGAGATGGACAAGACCCGCCTGACGACGCTGGCCTGCTACGCGATGTGCGGCCCCTTCAACCCGGTAGCGCATATCACGGATCTCGTCAGCTGGAACCTGTATCTGGGCTGGTACGTGCCGGGCCTCTTTTTAAACGACCTCTGGATGGACTTCTTCCACCTCTGCTACCCGAACCGCGCGCTCGGCTTCAGCGAGTACGGCGCCGAGGGTATGCCGAACCTGCACAGCAGCCATCCCCGCCGCGGTGACCACACCGAGGAATACCAGGCCATCTACCATGAGTACATGCTCCGCTGCTTTGACCGCCACAAATGGCTGTGGGCGACCCATGTCTGGAACATGTACGACTTTGCCGCCGACGCCCGCGACCAGGGCGGCGAGCCGGGTATGAACCATAAGGGCCTGATCACGTTTGACCGCAAGACCAAGAAGGACAGCTTCTACATCTATAAAGCGTGGTG
>OGWV01002839.1_pt1 | contig 10407 bp, 10 predicted proteins | sample 1576081 | NCBI WGS metagenome assembly OGWV01 (sample SAMEA3541541, study PRJEB24748) | human gut metagenome | biome: human gut; feature: human-associated habitat; material: faeces | place: China | collected 2012 | reverse complement strand
AGCAGTATGAGTATCCGTGGGAGGTTCTGCCCTATATCAAGGAATTCATCAAAGCACTCGGGAACGCTCTGCCGGAGGATCGCTTCGAAAAAAGAGGAGATCCCATCTTCTCAGCGATGAGAATCGGCATCTTGTCCTCAATACCGTATTTTTTCGCTGCCACATACGCGGTCGTATTTGTTCCGATGGCAAACTCTCCAAGCGGAAGCGTTGCTTGTCTGTGAAGTACATGTTCCTTTATATATTCTTTATTTTCCAATTCTCTCTCAAAATTCTTGCAGCTGTAATCTGCGATCATTCCATTGGCAAAAGTAATCTTAAGATCCTGATATTGAAGTTCATTTAAATAGACCTTGCTCACATGCAGCAGTCCGTTCGTCCCTTCAAGAACCGGTGACGTAAATACTTCTCCCACCGGAATATTTACATCCGCCACACAGTTCTCGAACGCGGTCTCCTTTGCTGGATCAGAAAGCGGATAGATCTTCACATACAGATCCGTCTTGTTTCCGTTTGTTCCCTGGATATGAACGCAGTCCGCCGTATCCAATACGTCAATGATCTTCTGCTGCATATCACGATACTGTACATAGTCAAGCGTGTTGATGCGCACCGTCTCCGCAAAGATTTCACTGTAGCGTTCTCCGATCGCCGGAACCGGATACGCGATAATCGTAAAGCTGCGCTCCTCACCGTGAATATATTTATTGATCAGCTGACTGACCTCACTTCGCTCATACACCGACAACTGCTGCTGACGATCTGTGTACTTCACATTCTGCGCCTTCTGCTCCGGTGCAAAAGGCTCCGTACCGAAGATATCAATAACCGCCGGTCCACCGTATCCCGGTGCGATCTCCTTAAGCTTCTCCCATGTGCTGCGATCCACTTCCAGACGCCGCTCGATAAATGGCTTATCCAGCCACAGACCACGGTCTTCCTTGTGATCATACTCATACTGCTTATTCTCAGAGATGGAGAACGGCTTGAACACAGACTTCAGCCCAATTGCTTCAAAATTCTTAACCGCAAAGCGGATCATCCGCTCAAATCCCATCGGATAGCGGATTTCCACCACATTCTTCAATGAAATATCCTTATTACAGGTTGCAAATCCGATACGATAACCTTCCGTAAACGTATCCGCCATACTCTGCATCTCTTCGTCGGAAAATGTATTTAAAAAACGCGCAGACTCGATCTCATCCCTTCCGATGCATCTTCCGTACCGGTACAGATAAGATGTATCGGACAAATCCGCATCCATCACAATCGTGCGCTCATAGTCATATTCCGGCATGATCATACGGCGAATGCTCAGTTCCTCAAACACCTCCGTATTGTCATGCATGAAGGAATATACAATACTTTTCAGTTCTTTATCACTTAAATCTGCCTCATCCTCAAAGCAGTTATAGATTTCCACGAACAATTCTGCATAAAGGCATAAACTTTCCAGGTTTCCCTGCGCGCACTCCGGTGCGATTCCATGAAATCTTGCAGATAGCATCGCAAGAATCTGTCCGTATTCCTCTCCCAACTGCGCGCACGCATATGCAGGATTTGCAAAACTCTTCGCATATCCTTTCGGCTGCACATCCGCATAAAGCTGCTCCTTAAGAACGGCTCCATCTGTCTCCGTAATCTGTGCAAGCGTTCCGTCCAATGCCTGATCTGACAGTTTCCGCAGCGTCAAAAGATACTCTGCCGCTCCGGTAAAGTAAGCACGGTACGGCTCCGCAACGCTTGATGCTTTGTCCGATGCAATCCCTCCGATGCGCTCCATCACAAGTTCTAAGCGTTCTTCCACCAATTCGTTGGACTCACGATATAATTCTTTGTAACTCATAAAATATACACTCCCATCGCATAGGTGCCGATCCAGCATCCCATGCTGATTATTGCAAGTCCCAGACCAAGTCTCGGGAACAGCTTAAATGAATCTTCTTCCCTCAGGCTGCCTGCAGCGATCACAAGCGTGATCACCGATACAAGCATCGCCATTACACCAGCGCTTCCGTAATACATAGACAGTTTTCCGTCTGCACGGAATGCAAAGTGAATAAAAACAATATATAAAACCAATAGCGCCGCTGCAAGTCCCGTTGCCACCATTCCCCGCTTGGAATGGGTCTTCTCCGTAAACTTGTAGGAGCTGTGTCTTCTTCTTCGGTTTCTCATCTGTTATCTATCCTTCCCGTTTCATCCATTTTTGAAACACAAAATAAATCATTAATCCAAACAGACCTCCAAGTGTGTTTAAAAAGAGATCATCCACATCAAAGCAGCCGATCTTAAACACAAGCTGGATCGTCTCAACAAGAAGGCTGACAATAAAGCAGTTCAGCACAACGAGAATCTTTCTTCGCTGCCGATCACTGAGAAGCGGCTGCAGGAATCCCATCGGCATGAACGCGATCACATTGCCGAATACATTGATAAAGAATGCCCTATTTCCAAGAATATAACGATACCGGTAGAATCTCTTAATCTCCCGAAATAATGCAAGATTGTAACGATATTCTACCGAAGTTCCCGTTCTGCCGAATCCTTCCGAGAAGAACAGAAAATAAAAAAGCAGGCACAAATACAACACGTACAGTATCGTCAATATTCTCTTGCGTGGCTTAGTGACAGCCATACTGCTTGTAGTATTCGTCGATCGCAGCTTTAATTGTATCGTCGATCACAACTCTTCCCTGACACTCTCTGTCATACAGATGCTCTACAACTTCTTCCATCGTAACGATTGCCTTACCCTCGAAGCCATACTTCTCATGGATCTCATCGAGCGCGCTCATCTTGCCACCCTGTCCAACTTCCATACGGTTTAAGCTGACCATCAGTCCAACGATTGTGACATCCGCAGCCCCGCGTACCTTCGGAACCGTCTCTTCCATTGATTTACCGGATGTTGTAACATCCTCGATCATTACAACACGATCTCCGTCTCTTAAACTGCTTCCAAGGAAGCCTCCTTTGTCTGCACCATGATCCTTTGCTTCCTTACGGTCGCTGCAGTAACGGACTTCTTTACCGTATAATTCACTGTATGCGATTGCAGTAACAACAGCAAGCGGAATACCCTTGTAAGCAGGTCCGAACAATACGTCAAAATCATCCCCGTAATTATCATGAATGGCCTTGGCATAATACTCGCCGAGCTTCTTAAGCTGGGAACCGGTAACATACGCTCCCGCATTCATAAAAAAAGGCGATTTTCTTCCGCTTTTCAACGTAAAATCGCCAAACTTGAGCACATCGCTCTCTACCATAAACTCTATAAATTCACTCTTGTAAGCTTCCATTATTTTCTGATCCTCCTATATTCATTGTCCCTCATTGACGCATAGACATTTCCTATTCATCTTAGCATATAATAATTCTATTTTCAACGCAGAAATAAGCCATTATCCGGCTTATAAAATTTGGTTCAATAAGCTTATTACTTTTTCTTAAAATTATCTGTAATCCATTTTTTATACGGATATCCATTATTTAAAAAGGTCACCTGATTACTATATGTAGTAATTTGGCCATTTCCTTCTGAATCTCCAATTTCATCAAAATCTAGATTTGTATCTTCCGGTTAACCTTCTTTGTTTTCCGCATCCTTAGATGGAGTTTCTTCTCCGTTTTCCGGATTCTCCACGTCCTCAGACGGAGTCCCCGCGTCAGGATTCTGTGCTTCCTGCTCCGTCGTTGTATTCTCATTCTCCGGCACAGTGTCTGATTCATCCAATGCATACCGGTTTCCCAAATGTGTAAGAGGATCACTATAACTCATCAATTGCAATTCTCGCACAAGATTTCTTCTTTTCAGCGATGAAACTAAGAAATGTCCCATAATCTGCAACATATTCGATGTAAATTCATATGAAACCGGTGTCCGGTTGCTTCATCGAAAATTACGGTGTGGTCGATCAGATCACGCAGATTTCTCACTCCTCATATCGATTATAATACAGCTACCGCACCAATAGAGCACCCTTTTATATGCAAAAGGACGCCATACCAGCGTCCTTTTGTTTTGATTTATTAAATCAATATTTATTTTCTGTCAAATCCTCACTATTGTACAGCACCTACTAATTCCTTAATATCATTCACATGATACTTTTCCATGTATTTTTTGATACCATCCACGATTTCCATGGTCGTTTTTGGGTTCACAAAGTTCGCTGTCCCCACCGAAATTGCAGTCGCTCCTGCAAGAATCATTTCGATTGCATCCTCAGCCGTCATAATTCCGCCCATTCCAATGATTGGAATCTTGATTGCCTGTGCCGTCTGGTATACCATGCGTACCGCTACCGGATGAATTGCAGGACCGGACATCCCACCAGTCTTGTTTGCAAGAACGAATTTGCGACGATTTACATCGATCTTCATTCCGGTGATTGTATTGATCAAAGATACTGCATCCGCGCCTCCCGCTTCTGCGGCGCGTGCCATCTCTGTGATGTCGGTCACATTCGGACTCAGTTTCATGATGATCGGCTGCTTCGCGTACTTCTTCATCTCGCGCGTGATTGCCTCAACTGCCTTCGGATCCTGACCAAAGGCGATACCGCCCTCCTTAACATTCGGGCAGGATATGTTGATTTCCAACATATCCACCGGTTCATCCGCAAGTCGTTTCACAACTTCCACATACTCTTCCGTGGAATGTCCACATACATTGACGATGATCTTCGTATCATACTGCTTTAAGAACGGGATATCACGTTTGCAGAACAATTCGATTCCCGGGTTCTGCAGACCGACTGCGTTCAGCATTCCGCCATACACCTCCGCAACACGCGGCGTCGGATTTCCTGCCCAAGGAACGTTTGCAACGCCTTTGGTCGTGACGGCTCCAAGCTTATTTAAATCGGTAAACTCACTGTACTCTGCACCTGAACCAAACGTTCCGGAGGCTACAGTTACCGGATTCTTCCATTCTACTCCGGCAATATTCACTGACATATTCATTACAGTTCTACCTCCTTCGCATTAAACACAGGACCTTCCTTACAGATGCGCTTATTCTTTACGTTGGAATGTGCGTCCTTCTCTGTAGAATTGCATACACATGCAAGACATGCACCGATTCCGCATGCCATCCGCTCCTCCATCGATACATAACATTCCATGTTCTGTCCCTCGGCATACTCCTTCAAGGCGTGAAGCATCGGTGTCGGTCCACAGGCATAGATAACGTCTGCTTTCAGCCCAAGTGACTTAATTGCGTCAATGACATTTCCTTTGGTTCCTACGCTTCCATCCTCAGTTGCCGCAAATGCATCTCCCTGCTCCTTGAATTCATCAAGAAGGAATGTCTGCGCGTTGCGGTATCCCATAATCGTCTGGAACTCTGCCGCTCCCGAAGCCTTAATCTCTTTTGCGAGCTGCAGCATCGGCGGAACTCCGATTCCTCCACCGATCAGGAAAGCCTTCTTGCCCGGCTCTACGGTAAATCCGTTACCAAGCGGTCCCATAATCCTGATGGTATCTCCTGCTTCCAGTTTTGAGAACTCTTCCGTTCCAGTCTTCTCTCCGGTCACACGATAGACAAGACGAAGTGTTCCCGCCTCGCGGTCGATGCCACACAAACTGATTGGACGCGGAAGAAGCTTGCTCGCATCATCGCTGTATACCGATACAAACTGTCCCGCCTTTGCATGCGCAGCAATCTCCTTCGTCTGTAAAACCAGATCAAAGATGCCATCTGCAATCTGTTTCTGTGAAACAACGGTTACATTTTCCTGAAATTTTTCACTCATGTTATTCTCCACGCAAATCGTGACTGCCTCCGCAGCCTCGATTTGTCAAAATATATTTTTCAAAATTGAAACACCATTTTTATCTTTACTTGGTTGCAAGCGCTCCTGCAATATCTGCGATCATATCCTGTACTGCAAGTCTGGATGCGTCCGCAAAATTCTCCGGTGTGATGCCCTGTTCCTTGTACTTATCCTGCTTGTAAGCTGCGATAATTCCGCGGGAAGAATTGATAATTGCTCCAAGTCCGTCTTCGTTGAAGAAGTGAACAAGATCCTTCCCCTGTCCGCCCTGTGCACCATAACCCGGTACAAGGATGAAGGACTTCGGCATAATCTTACGAAGGATCTTACCCTGCTCCGGATAAGTTGCTCCGACAACTGCTCCGACATAACTGTAGGAATCGCCCATGCAGTCTGCCCCCCACTCGGCAACCTTCTCACCAACGATCTCATACAGAGGCCGTCCATCGATCAGGCGGTCCTGGAACTCTCCGCTGGATGGATTGGATGTCTTAACGAGAATGAAGATACCCTTCTTCTCTTCCTTGCATACATCAACAAAAGGCTTGATTCCGTCTGTTCCAAGATATGGATTCACGGTTGCGAAATCCTCGTTAAATGCCGAATAACTCTTGCTTCCAATCTGTACTTTACCGAGATGCACCACGGCTGGCAGTGTGGAATATTGGAGCTGCACGGCTTGCGGCAAAAACTTCTCCGATATGCATGGTCCAGCAGAAAGCGCTGGACCCTCTGGTTGGTAATGGCGGCGGCCACAGCATCACGGGCCAGAACCCGGCGGATCTCCTCCTCCGGGTTGCCGTGCAGCCGGGCCAGACGGGCGTATTCGGCGTCCACTTCCTCATTGCTCACAGTGATGTTCTCGGCCTGTGCAATGGCCGGCACGGCCAACATCGCGCGCATACGGCGTGCGGCGTCCTGGCGATAGCCGGCCCGCAGCTGTTCCGGCGTGGTGTTGTTGGCCTGGCAGTACAGCTCCAGCGAGAAGCGGCTCCGGGAAAGCTTATCCTTCAGCTGCTGCAGCGCGTGGTCGGCGTTCTGGTCCAGCACGGCAGCAGGCAGCTCCACGGTCAGGTTGGCCCCGGCCAGGTCCAGCAGGGCAGCCTCAGCCAGACGGTCAGCGTTGGCCTCGTGAGAAGCCGCTTTCTTGGCACGGATGCTCTCCCGCAGGGCGTCCAGCGTGGCAAAGCCCAGCCGCTGGGCCAGGGCATCGTCCACGGTGGGTTCCTGCTTCTGCTCCACCGTGTGCAGGCAGATCTCGAACTGCGCCGTTTTGCCGGAGAGCTCCGGCACGCGGAACTCGTCCGGGTAGGTGAAATCAAAGCGGAAGGTCTCTCCGGCGCAGTGGCCGTACACGGCCTGCTCGGCGGCAGGCATGAGCTGGGCGGTGCCCAGTGTCACGGTCACCTGTTCCATGCGGCTGTCCGGGATGGGCGCACCGTCCAGAAAGCCCTCAAAATCCAGCGTGACCCGCATCCCCCGGGCAGCGGGGGCGCTGGTGGCGCAGAAAGGCGCATGACGGCGGGCAAGGCTTTTCAGTTCAGAAGCAACGGCGGCTTCGGTCACCGGGCGCACCCGGCGGGTGACCGGCAGGCCCTTGTACTGCCCCAGCGTGACCGGCGGCAGAGCATTTGCGGTTTGTTCCATGGCAGGGAACCTCCATTCCAGTAAGCGCTTACAGCCCGCGGGCAGCAAGCCAGTTTTCGGCGACCTGAGAGAACATCTCAGGGTATTTGGCATCTTCTTCGGTAAAGGCACTGAGGTAATACTCCACCTCGGCGCGGGTGGGGGCTACAGTGCGCCGCCAGATGGTAAAGGTGGTGCCGTTGCCCATATCAATGGTCTGCTCCAGCTCAAAATACTGGTCCCGCACGGCCAGGAACATCTCGTTCAGTTTGTGGGACATCTCGTTCTCAGGGTCATTTACATGAGTCAGTGGGAAAGGATCGGCGGTGAGAACGTATTTTGCCTCAAAGAACTGCATGGGGAAGTAGTGGGTGCCAGGCACCGAGAAGCCAAAGGCCAGCTTGTTGTTGATGGGGGTCTGGGGCAGCAGGCAGTTCTTGAAGTGATCCGGGCAGTACAGCGTGTCGTGGGGGATCATATAGGCGATCTCGCCATCGGCGCAGTGGGTGTCGATCCAGCTGGCAATGGCCTTGATCTGCGGCAGATCCTTGCGGTCATAGACCAGGTCATCAATGGCGGCAAAATCGCGGGCGCTCTCCTGCGGAGAGGCCGAGAGAACAGTGCGGCCGATGAGAAAATCCGGCAGAGCCACGGTGGTCAGGGGGGAGCAGCGCACCGAGGTGGCAAAGGCGATGGTGAACAGCCAGAAGCCGATCTTTAGGTTCCGGCGGCGGTTCATGCCCTCTGCCAGGGCTGCGGCACCGATCAGGAACAGGAGGAACCAGCCGGGTAAAAACAGCAGCATATGTTGGGAACCGGTGGTCTGCACCCGGGTGAACAGCACCATGCTCAGCAGGATCTCCAGCCCGGCAAGGCAGGGCAGAGCAGGCATCTTTCTGCGCTTGAAGCAGAACCACAGGCCCATGCCCATAAGCACCAGGTTCATCAGGCCCATGCGGGCGCATTGCAGGTAGGTTTCAGTGACCATGCCGCCGCCGTTGTAGTAGGAATAGTGGTTAGCGTAGTCGTAGCCCAGAATGTGGCTCACCAGGGGCCACAGCAGAATGACCATGGCCACCATGGACATCAGGCCGAACAGGATCAGGTTGCGCACCTGCAGCAGGGCCTCCTGCCTGCGGCCCACTTTGGCAATGCGGGCGCTGCTCACCAGCACCAGCACGGCGTAGGCAAAATAGTAGCCCACCACGAAGTACAGGTACCACCGGCGGGACAGGATGATGGCCGCCGTGGCCAGGAACAGCAGCCCGAACCGGGGCAGGTCCAGCTTTTCAAACCGGAAATCCAGCGTGAGCAGCAGGATGCTGAAGGCGAAGATCAGGCCGAACCAGTCCGGCTGGCTCAGCACGGCGCTCATGCGCAGCCACGGGTAGGTAAAGGTCCAGGACAGACCGATGAGAAAATACCAGAAGCGGTTTTTCACCTGCAGCATCTGGCCCACTTTGACCACCAGACCGGCCAGCAAAAGCAGCAGCATGGGCACGATGCTGAACACCTGACAGATCGCAAAGCTGTCGCCGGTGCGGTCGGTCAGGCAGAACGGGAACTCGATGAATAGGGTGTTGAAGTTGGTATAGTCCTCAGCCAGAGAGTCCAGAATGAAATGGAAGCCGACCGCCGGGCCCTGAAGAAAGGCGGCCTCGGCGTTGTACTGCTTGTTGATGTAGTTGGCGTAGTCCCAGATGTACACGAAGCTGCGGCGGGTCTCGGCCCAGTAGAAGTAGAGCAGCGCCGCGGCCCAGAAGCCGATGATCACAGCCCAGTGGAACAGGTCGAACTTCACGTCCGCCAGCCGCAGCACTACCAGCACCAGCCCGAACAGGGTCAGGTTGCACCACAGGCTCACCAGCGGGAAAAATACGGCACTGCCGGGGGCGGCAAGGCCCAGCACCACCAGCGCCAGTGCGGACACGGCATAGGCCAGCAGGGCCCTGCCTACCCACGAGGTGCGCAGCTTGGGAAGAGTTGCTGACATGAGAAAGAATCCTCCTTATAAAAATGCGCAATGCATACAGCATAAATTCACAGCTTACAGTATAGCAAACCACAGGGGGCACTGTCCAGCCATAGCGGAGGCAAAACCAAAAATGCCCCGCTGCTTTCAAAGCACACGGGACATTTTAGCACAAATATTACTTGCTGGAATTCTTGGCGCGGGCGATACGGCGCTTCTGGGCCATGGCCTTGTTGGCGCTGATGCGGGCGGCGTCCGGGTTGGGGGCCTCCGGGGTCAGGCGCAGCAGGAAGCTGCCCATGGCGGGCAGGTCCACGGTGAGGGTATAATCCCGGCCGTACACGCCGCCGTCGGTGGTGTGGAAGTGCAGCTTGCGGCGGCCCTTGTGGGCACCGCCCCACTCGGCAGCCTCGGTGTCCAGCACCAGCTCCGCAGAGCAGGGGAACTTGAGGTACAGCGGGAACTTTTTGTGGGCGTGGTCCTGGGTGTTCATGATGCACAGCAGGTTCTGGCTCCGGCCCTTGCGCAGCCAGGCGTAGACGCCCTCGGTGCAGCTCTCGCTGGCCACCCACTCAAAGCAGTCGGGGTTGTATTCGCCGTCAAACAGGGCGGGCTCGGTGGCGTATACCAGGCTCAGGCGGGCGAAATACTTCTGGAAAGCGTCATGGAAGGGATACTTGAGCAGGTCCCAGTCCAGCTCCCGTTTTTCGTCCCACTCGCGGAAGTGCCCCAGCTCGTTGCCCATGAAGTTGAGCTTTTTGCCCGGATGCATGTACATATAGAAATAGAGGGTGCGCAGCTGGGCGCACTTTTCGGCGTAGGTGCCCCACAGCTTGTCGATGATGGTCTTTTTGCCGTGCACCACCTCGTCGTGGCTCAGGGCCAGCAGATACAGTTCGTTGTAGAAGTAGTGCATGCTGAACAGCAGCTTACCATAGGCGTTCGGCCGCTCCCCGAAGGGGGTAGCGAAATAGTCCAGCGTGTCGTGCATCCAGCCCATGTCCCACTTGTAGTCGAAGCCCA
>OGWV01002835.1_pt1 | contig 10420 bp, 7 predicted proteins | sample 1576081 | NCBI WGS metagenome assembly OGWV01 (sample SAMEA3541541, study PRJEB24748) | human gut metagenome | biome: human gut; feature: human-associated habitat; material: faeces | place: China | collected 2012 | reverse complement strand
GGTGTACGCGCCCTGCAGAAGCGCGTCCTGCACCCTGTCGATCAGGCCGATGGAGAGGAAAATGACCATCGTCGCCCCGTGGGCGGCCAGCGCGGCCAGCCGCTCACCTTCGGGCACAGGGGTACGGCCCTCCATGCGGGTGATGATGACGGTCTGGCTGACGCCGGGCAGCGTGTACTCGGCGTTCAGCGCCGCCGCCGCACCGCAGAAGCTCGACACGCCGGGCGTATCGTCGTAGGCGATGCCCATGGCGTCCAGCGCGTCCATCTGTTCCCGGATCGCGCCGTACAGGCAGGGGTCGCCCGTGTGCAGGCGCACGGTAGTTTTGTGCGCTGCTTCGTTTTCTTTCATGACGGCAAGCACCTGCTCCAGCGTCATCTCGGCGCTGTTACGGATGGCGCAGTCCGTCCCCGCCAGCCCCAGCAGCGCCGGGTTGACCAGGCTGCCCGCGTAGATGATGCAGTCCGCCGTTTGCAGCAGGGCCGCGCCGCGCCGGGTAATCAGGTCCGGTGCGCCGGGGCCGGCCCCCACAAAATGTACCATGTCAGGCTCCCTTCCACAATTTCAACAGTGTATCGGCAGTTTTTGTCTGCCCCAGCGGGCCGTTCCGGTTTGAGAACAGCACCGCGCCGACCTTGAACGCCCCCGCCGCGCGGCGGTCCAGATGCAGCTGGATCGCTGTGAGCAGACTGGCCATGACCGGCTCCCGCAGCTGCGCGGCGTCCAGAATGTCCAGACAGGCGTCTGTCGTGGCGGCGTCCATCAGGGCGCGGCAGGTCGCCGCGTCCGCGCCGCAGAGCGCCGCATGAGCACAGAACAGCTCAGTGCGGCAGTCGGCACAGCGGGAGTGGGTGTTCATGATGCCGCCCGCCAGCTTGACGAGCTTGCCCACATGCCCGACGAGCAGCACCTCCGCGAAGTGCTCCGCCGCTGCCATATCCAGCGCCTCGCCGATGAAATTTGAGATTTTGACGACAGGGATCTCGTGCAGCGCGGGGTAGTTGGCGGCCAGGTAGTCCAGCCCGTAGTTGCCGGGGGCTAAAATCAGGCGGCGGCTTTTCAACGCTGCCTGGTGGATTTCGATTTGCAGCGTATCCAGAAGCGCCTGTTGGCTCATCGGCTCCACAATGCCGCTGGTGCCCAGCACCGACAGGCCACCCTCGACCCCCAGATGCGGGTTGAAGGTGCGTTTGGCCGCAGCCTCGCCGCCTTCGATGGAGATGACCACCGCGAACCCGCCGCCGTAGCCGACGGCGTCCGCCTCCCGCAAAAGCGCCTCGGTTATCATCTGCCGCGGCACACGGTTGATGGCTGCCGCGCCGACGGGCTGGTCGAGGCCGGGCTTTGTCACACGGCCCACCCCCGCCCCGCCGTCAATCGTAACGGTGCGCGGCGCGTCGGGCAGCAGCGTGACCGCGGCAATGACCGGCAGACCCGTCGTGGCGTCGATGTCGTCGCCGCCGTCCTTGACGATGGCGCACGCGGCCCCGTCTGCCGTCAGGCGGCAGAACTGCGGTGCGACCTCCACGACGATGCCCTTGGGCGTGCGCAGACCAACGCTTTCCGGCGCGTGGCCGGTCAGCAGCAGCCGCGCCGCGCCCGCCGCCCCCAGCGCCGCACAGGTGCCGGTGGTGTAGCCGCAGCGCAGTAAACGCTGCCCGCTGCGGATGTAGTGCTCAAATTGGGGCTTCGGCTTTGCGCCGCTCCCAGCAAACAGCACCGCGTATTGGTCGGTGCTCAGTCCAAACAGCGCACAGATATTGTCCTGTGCAAAGGCGTCCTGCGGTGCCAGCACAGCGGACACGCCTGACGGCGCAACGCAGACAACGGCGTCGGCCAGCCTTTGGGCCAGCTCCAGCTCATGCAGCGTCACGATGACGGCCACATTCTTCTCATGTGCCAGCACTTGCAGGATGTCCATGAGCTCCGCCTTGCCCTTCACGTCCAAAAACGACGTTGGCTCGTCCAGAAGCAAAATCTCCGGCTGCTGGCAGACCGCGCGGGCCAGCAGCACGCGCTGGCGCTGGCCGTCGCTGATCCTGGCAAAATCGCGGTCCTCCAGCTCCTCCGCCCGGACAAGGCACAGGGCGTCATGCACCTGCTGCCTGTCGGCATTGGACAAAATGCCCAGCCGCCCGGTGTAGGGGTAGCGCCCGGCGGCGGCGACCTCAAAGCAGGACGTCAGCTCGGTGCGGGCCGTGTGGGGCAGCATCAGCGCCAGCTTGCGCGCCCGGGCGTTGGGGGTGTAGGCCGTCAGGTCTTGCCCGTTCAGCAGCACCGCGCCGCCCTGCGCCGCCAGCTGCCCGGCCAGCGTTTTTAAAAGAGTGGATTTGCCCGCGCCGTTCGGACCGATGAGCGCCAGAATTTTGCCGCGCTCGGCGTGCAGGGCAATGTCCCGCAGCAGCGGCGCACCGTAACCGACGGCGAGATTTTGCGTTTCACAACAGCTCATACCGTGCCCTCCCCGCTGTGGCGGCGCACAAGCAGCCAGATGACCACCGGCGCCCCGAACACCGCTGTGACCGAGCTGATGGACAGCTCGGTGGGTGCAAACAGGCTGCGGGCGATCAGGTCGCACAGCAGGCAGAATGCCGCGCCGCCCAGTGCGCAGCCCGGCAGCACCCGCAGCGGTTTTGCACTGCCCAGCGTATGTTTTACCAGATGCGGCACCGCAATGCCGACGAAGGAGATCGGTCCGGCAAACGCCGTGACGCAGGCTGCCAGCAGGCTTGACAGCAGCACAAGCACCACGGAAAACGCCCGCACCGGCACGCCGACGCTGGCAGCGTAGCTTTCGCCCAGCTGGTAGGCGGCCATCGGCTTGGAGAGCAAAAACGCGGCGGCCAGGCAGGGCAGAACGATGGCCGCCGCCGTGGCGACATTGCCCCAGGTCATGCCGGAGAAGCTGCCCATCGACCAGTTGTGCAGGTTGACGATGTTGGAATCCTGCGCGAAGGCGACGACAATATCGGTGACGGCCGAGCAGATGTAGCCGATCATGACGCCGCAGATAACCAAAATGCTCATCTGCTGCACGCGGCGCGCCACGGCCAGCACAAACAGCATGGCCGCCATGGCCCCGGCAAACGCCGCCAGAATCAGCGTCAGTGAGCCGGTGAGCAGACCGCGGTTCAAAAAGACGACCATCGTCAGCGCCACGGCCAGCTTGGCCCCGCTGGAAATGCCCATGACGAACGGTCCGGCAATCGGGTTGGCAAAAAACGTTTGCAGCAGATACCCGGCCACCGAGAGCGCCGCCCCCAGCAGCACGACCATGACGGCGCGCGGCAGACGCAGCTGCAGCAGGATGTCAGCCGCCAGCGCGTTTGTGCAGCGGCCCAGCAGGGCCGCCGCGATGTCCGCCGGGGAGAGCGCAACGCTGCCCCAGAACAGGTTGAGCGCAAACAGCGCCAGCAGGGCCGCCGCCATGGCGAGATATGCAATTGTCATGCGTTTGGAGGTGTGCATGCGTGGTTCCCTCTGCGGCGGGCGGCAATGGTGCGGGCGGATAGGAAATCCGCCCCTACGGATGCGCCACGGTTTTGTGCGCCCGTTTTTGCCGCCTCGTTAAATTTTCAGTGCAGCTTCGTCAAAAATGTCAATTCACTGTCGTCCGGGTCATCCTCGGTGAACACCCTGTTCATATCCAGGATCAGCTCCGGCAGCTCCATGCTCTGCTGGAAAAGGCTCTGCGACGTACACCAGACGCTGCCGCTTTGCACGGCCTTGAAGTCCGCCAGCATCGGACATTTGGCGAGCAGCTCATCCATTGTGCGCAGCTCGCCCTCAATCGTGCTGTTGTAGAGCAGCACATCGGCGTCACGCGCCCCGGCGTAGAAATCCTCGAGCGAGATATTGACAGTCGCCAGATTGTTGCCGCTGTCGGTCAGGTCGGCAAAGACGTAGCTGCCGCCCGCCAGCCCGATCATCTTGGCGACGTAATCGCCGCCCTTGCGCACCGTGGCGAGATTGTTTGAGGTGATGGAGAAGAACGCCGCAGTCTTGCCGGTGGGTTCCTCGTCCAGCAGCGGTGCAATGCGCTGCACAGCGTCGTCAAAAACGCGCTCGGCCTCCTCGGTTCTGCCCAGCAGGATGCCGTACAGCTTGACCCATTCCATCCGGGCCAGCGGGTCACTCTCGTAGCTCGAGCGCTCGACGAGGACCGGCACGCCGAATTTTTCGAGCTGCTCTTTCACCTCGGGCGTGTGGTAGATCATTGTGTTCTCGATGGCAAGGCCGCAGTCGGCGGACAGGATCGTCTCGTAATCGGGCGCGCTGTACTTGCCCGCGTAGGCGATCTCGCCCTGCTCCATGGCGGTGCGGGCCGCGTCGAGGTACCAGTTTTCGGCCTGCGTGCCGGACAGCGCCACAGCCCCCAGCCCGCCAATGCTGATGATGGGGTCCATCGCGGACGACGACACAAGGTAGATATTTTGGATAGGCTGCTGCAAAACGGTGATGTCTGCGTCCAGATTGGCGGGCGCAGCGGCCCCCTCCGGCACGACGAGATAGCGGCTGCCGTCAATCGTGATGAGGTCATAGCCGCCCGCACACACATCCACCGTGAACTGCTTCGCATATTCCAGCAGATAGCGGTTTTCTATCGTCAATGCGTCCGTTTGCGCGGGTGCCTGGGATGCAGCCGCGCACCCTGCCAGCAGCAGAGCGGGCAGGGCAAAAGCTGCCGCGCGCCTCATTCGGCGGCGGCCAGCGTCGCGCTGTCAAAGGTCAGGGTATAGTCGATCTCGTGCGGGGTGCTCATGGCGACGGTGTCCGCCGTGACGGCCAGCGCGGTATCCAGCGCGGCAACGGGGATTTCAAACGTCGAGTTGCCGTCGGTGTTGACGGGCAGGTACTTTTCGCCGTCGACGAGCATATAGTCATAGTTCGGGCTGCTCCAGACGATGGTCGCGGTCATAATGCCGTCGGCCACAGTCAGCGCGGCGGGGCTTTCGACGGTGGCGCGCCCGCTGCCGCCCTCCAGCGTCACAGCGCAGGTGTAGCTGCCGTCGGCGGGGATCTCGACGGCTGCCGCAGCCGCATCCTCTGCCGCAGGCTCGGCATCGGAGATGCTGACCGTATGGTCATACCAGGTGCCCTTGGTGCCGAGGATGGCCAGCTGGAAATCGGCATCGACAGCCGCAACGGGGATGTCAAAGCCGTATACTTCGTCGCTGGTGCCGTCGGAGTAGGTCACCGTGTCAACGGTAGGCTGCAGCCAGTCGCTCTCGTGGGCGGGGGCGTCGGCGGCCATGCCCGGATACAGGTTGACGATCTTCTGGGACTGCAGACTGACGTGGAAGGTCATCGTGCCGTTTTCCACCGTCAGCGTGCCCATGCCGTCCACGGCTTCGTTGGCGTGGAACATGCTGCTGTCGGTATTGAACTTAGCGGTGTATACGCCGTCCGGCAGCGCGGCAGCGGGGGCCGGGGTCTCCGCCGGGGCCGCGGTGGCGGCAGGGGCGGTTTCTTCCGTGGAGACCGCCTCGGACGTGCTCTCGGCGGTGGACGCTGCGGACGCACCGCAGCCCGCCAGCAGCAAGGCAGCGAGAGTCAGGGATGCGAGTTGGAGCTTTTTCATGCTTTCCTTACCTCATTCTATTCATAATTTATCAGGCATTAGCGGGAGGCAGCGCGGGCGGATAGGGAATCCGCCCCTACGGCGTGGCAGGGCTTCACATCGGCCGCTGCCGTGCTTTCCCAAAAACCAAAAAACTGCCCGGAGCTTACCCTCCGGGCAGAATGGGTCTTTCTCAGCCGTTCAGGGAATCGATGGCGGCCCCGGCGTGGTCAACGTAGAGCTGCTGGATGTCGCCGATCTCGCCCAGACCTGCGATCTGGGTGTCGACGCTCTCAAAGCAGTCGGCGGCGTTGAACTGGCTCAGCCAGGAATCGTCCTCGGCACCGGCCATGTCGTTGTTGGCGTGGTCACCGGCGACGACCATCAGCGGGCGCAGGATGACCTTGGTGTAACCGGCCTCCTTGACCTTCTCGATAACGGCATCGCAGGCGGTGTCCTCGGGCTCACCCTCGACGGTGCCGATAAAGACGTTGTCATAGCCCAGCGTCTGCATTGCGGTCTGCATCTGGCTGTAGCTGACCTTGGCGGTGTGGGACGTGCCGTGGCCCATAAAGACAAAGGCGGTGCCGTCCGCAGCGGCGGCAGCGGCGTCGTCATACCCGGCGGTCTTGACGGCCTCGGCGGTGATGGCGGTGGCTACGGCCTCCTTGTCGGCGTTGATGACGGCGGCATCTTCTCCGACCTCGCCCAGCAGGGGTTCGGCAATGGCAACGCTGTCGAACTTGTCCCTGTACTGCTCAACCGCCTCGCACATCTCGTCGTACTCGGCGCCGTGCATCAGGTGCGTAGGCTGGACAACCAGATTCTTGACGCCGTTGGCAACGGCACGGTCAAGCGCCTGGTCCATGTTGTCGATCTTCTCGCCGTCGCGGGCCTGAACGTGGTTGATGATGATCTGCGCGGTGAAGGCGCGGCGGACGCTCCAATCCGGGTAGGCGGCCTGCAGGGCGTCCTCGATGCCCTTGATGTCAGCGGCGCGGCTGCCGTTGAAGGAGGTGCCGAAGCTGACGACCAGCAGCTCATTCTCGCCGATGTCGTCGGCATTGCGCGGGTCGTCCTTGCCGGCGTCGCCGGTGTCGCGGCCAAAGTAGTCGGGGTCTGCGTTCTCGCCCTCGACCAGCTCCTTCTGGGTGTCGGTCAGGGCATCCCAGGCAGCCTTAGCGGCCTCGCACTGGGCATCGGTGTCGGCGCTGCGCTCCTGCACGTAGATGGCGTCGATCAAATCGGCGCAGTTCTTAGCGGCCACTTCGTCTGCATCTCCCTCGTCTGCGGTCTTTTCTGCATCTTCTGCGGTGCTTTCTGCAGCGACGGTGCTCGCGGCAGCGCTGTCAGTGCTCGCGGCGGTGCTGCCGCAGCCGACCAGCAGGGCGGCGGACAGTGCTGCGGCCATGGCGACGGCGGCAGCTTTTCTGTAGGTGATCCTTCTCATGTGTTTTTGCTTCCTTTCCTTGTTTAAAGCCTGGAGACAGTACGGGAGAGAACAGCAGGGCACACGGAAATTGACCCCGTAAAAAACGAGGTCTTTTGCGTGCAGAATGGCAACACAAAAGACCCCGTATTTTAAGCAGGTGCTTTGCGGTACAACCAATTCCTCGTGATCTGGGGCGGTGCGCCCCCGTACCCGGCAGCAGGCAGGTTTCCTGGCTGAAAGCTCAACGCCTGCCGCCGCCTTCCCGGGTCAAAACCCAGTGACCGGTGCAAATGCACCCTGGCGGCAGGCTCCCTTATCACAGTGACGAGATCGTGCGGGATTTGCACCCGCTTCCCTTTTACCCTTTCCCATGCGCCGAACGGCGGCATAAAAAGGCACCTGCTGTCGTATTCAGTTTTACGGTGTAAAGTATAACACAATGCGGTGAGAAACGCAAGAGTGCGTCGGTTTCAATTTTGCCTTTATACGCTTTATACGATTGTGAACTGGCACGCCCGCATGGCGTCCAGCGCCGTTTGGTGGGACTGGGGCGTGACCCCGGCGCAGCAGTCGGACAGGATTTCGATTTCCGTCTCCGGGAAGGCCGCGTGCAGCACCATGGCGTTGCTGATGACGCAGATGTCGGTGCAGTAGCCGTAGATGACGATCTTTTCAATGTCGTCCACGGCCTTGTTGTGGGCCATCAGCTCGTCGAGGATCTCGCTCGGCAGCATATAGCTGCCGAAGGAGGGCTTGTTGACGATGTGGCAGACCTCGGGCTCGGTACCATCCAGCGCGTTCTCCAGCTCAGGCGCAAAGTTCCAGCCGTCCTCGCCCTCGATGCAGTGCTCCACAGGCAGGTGGCGTCCCTCCCGCGTGGCAAGGTAGTTGTCGGGGTGGGTGTCCCGCGTCAGGAACAGCCAGTGCCCGGCCCGGGCATGGGCCTTAACGGTCTCGGCCAGGTGGGCCACGTTGGCCTGTGCCTGGGGGTTCGCCAGCGCACCCGTGATAAAGTCCTTTTGTACGTCCACAACAATATCCAGAATCATAGCGACAGCTCCTGTTTTTATAGTTTGCTATAGTTTGCTACCAGTATACCGCAGACGGTGCGCGGTGTAAAGTGCGCGTTTCGCTGGCCGCAGGGGTGCGGATGTGATATAATGGAAGAAAAAGTTCAGGAGGCCCTTCATGACTCCGCGTGAAGCGTTAAAACGATATTTCGGCTACGACTCCTTCCGCCCCGGGCAGGAGGAGATCGTCAGCGCCCTTCTGGCCGGACGGGACGCGCTGGCCATCATGCCCACCGGCGCGGGCAAGTCGCTCTGCTATCAGGTCCCTGCCCTGCTGCTGCCGGGGCTGACGCTCGTCATCTCGCCGCTGATCTCGCTGATGCAGGACCAGGTCAAGGGGCTGAACGCAGCGGGCATCCATGCGGCGTTTATCAACTCGTCGCTGACCGAGACACAGATCGCCCGCGCGCTGGACCTGGCCGCCGAGGGCAGCTACAAGCTCGTCTACGTCGCGCCCGAACGCCTGGAAAGCCCGGTGTTCCGCAGCTTTGCCGCGGGGGCAGAGATCTCGATGATCACGGTGGATGAGGCGCACTGCATCAGCCAGTGGGGACAGGATTTCCGCCCGAGCTACTTAAAGATCCTCGATTTCATCGACAGTCTGCCCCGCCGCCCCATCGTGTCGGCGTTCACGGCCACGGCCACGCGGGAGGTCAAGGACGACATTGTCTGCACGCTGCGGCTCCACGACCCAAAGGTGCTTGTGACCGGCTTTGACCGGCCCAACCTCTACTTTCAGGTCGAGCGCACCCGCCGCAAGGACGATTTTGTCATCCAATATCTGCGCGACCACCCCGGCGAGAGCGGCATCATCTACTGCGCCACCCGCAAGAATGTGGACAAGCTGCAGGAGCTTCTGACCGAATACGGCTTTGCGGCCACAAAGTACCACGCGGGCCTGTCCGCCGAAGCACGCCGCAAAAATCAGAATGACTTCATCTACGACACCGCGCCGGTCATTGTGGCGACGAACGCCTTTGGCATGGGCATTGACAAGTCCAACGTGCGGTTCGTGCTGCACTACAACATGCCCCAAAGCATGGAGAATTATTACCAGGAGGCGGGCCGTGCCGGGCGTGACGGGCTGCCGTCGCAGTGCGTGCTGCTTTTTTCGGCGCAGGACGTCATCATCAACAAATTCCTGCTGGACAAAAAGGATTTTGCCGAGATGGACGACGAGGAGGCCGACCTTTTGCGCCAGCGCGACCTGCAGCGCCTGCAGACGATGGAGCGCTACTGCCAGACGACGGAGTGCCTGCGCAACTACATTCTGGCCTATTTCGGCGAGCATCCCACCGCGCCGTGCGGCAACTGCGGCAGCTGCAACAACGATTTTGACGAGGTCGATATGACCGACGCCGCCAAGTGGATGATCAACTGCGTGGCCGAGCTGCGCGGGCGGTACGGCAAAGCGATTTTGTTCGGCACTTTACAAGGCGCGAACCGTGCGCGTCTGCGGGAGCTGGGAGCCGAGCGCTTCAAGAGCTACGGCCGGATGAAGGACACCCCGCGCGAGACGCTGGAACGCCTGCTGGCCCAGCTGCTGGAGGATGGATATTTGGTGCAGAGCGACGACCAGTACGCCGTGCTGCACATCGGGGATATTGCCCCGCTGAAGGCCGGCGGGCAGGTGCTGGTCAAGCTGCCGCCGCAGCGTGAGCCGGAGCAGGCCCGCGCACCGAAGCCGAAACGCCGCAGCCCGATGGACGCGCTGACGAGCGCCGGACTGGTTCAGAAACCGTTCTATCCGATGCATTCGGACTGTTCTTCGCGTCTGTCTCATCAGACGTCTGCCCGTTTTGCCGTACAGCATCGTTTTCAGACATCTGCCCGTTTTGCCCATTCTCTTCTAACGGATATAGGGCGCTCCCATCTATTCCGTCGGACAGACTTTCTCCTTCCTTCCCCACCTCTGCGGAAGGGTTTTCTGTTGTAATTTCACCTGGTTTTGCCGAGACTTCCATAATCGGCCGGATGATCATAACGATCAACATAAGCACCGCCAAGATTTGCGATGCTTTCAGATTCCCCTTAAATATTCTGTTTTTTCTCCCCATTATACACCCTCGTACTTATTAGTATTATACTTATCTGTACAAGTTCCCCACCCTTGTACGAATATATCCGTATTCTATCACTCGCATATAGGAATTACAACCCTGCCGCCTGATCTATTTAAGTTTTCCTCATTTTTGTGATATTTTTCTATATTTTTCCACATCCGCTCTTTATTTTCCCTTTTTTTCGCCGCTTTCTTTCGTCTTTTTGCACAGCATCCAAAGATATTTTTCGTATTCTGCTCCTCAATTCGTCTTGATTCGTGGCGCTCTGTACCGATAATGTAAAGGCCGCCTGCTT
>OGWV01002832.1_pt1 | contig 10423 bp, 8 predicted proteins | sample 1576081 | NCBI WGS metagenome assembly OGWV01 (sample SAMEA3541541, study PRJEB24748) | human gut metagenome | biome: human gut; feature: human-associated habitat; material: faeces | place: China | collected 2012 | reverse complement strand
CTCCTCACCGAGCCGTTTTGCCAAAAGCTCGCTCTGGTTAAATTCCCTGTCGTGTAGGGTAAGCAGAACACCGGTAAGAGAAGCCTTAAGACAATTGGAGTTAGAAGGACTAGTTACGATCATTCCGAATAAAGGTGCGTATGTGACAGCCATTACTAGAAAAGATGTGAAAGACATCTATAAGATACGTTCGCAACTGGAAGGGCTGTGTGCCAACTGGGCAACGAAATATATTACGGATGCGCAGATTGAAGAACTGGAAGAAGTAATTCTTCTGTCAGAATTTCATTTGCATAAGAAGGGATCCGGACAGATTGAACAGATGTCAGAAATGGATGGTAAGTTTCATAAGATATTGTATGAGGCATCCAACAGCAGGATCCTGGAACATGTATTAACAGATTTTCACAAGTATGTACAGCTTGCAAGGACGATGTCGATTGAAGCACCGGAGCGTGCCGAAAAGTCAATAGAAGAACACCGAGAAATACTGGAAGCAATCAAGGCAAAAGATGCGGCAAAAGCAGAACAGCTTGCAAACGAACATATATTACATGTGATGGAAAATCTGCATCTGGAAGAATAATAAAAGATGCCGCGAACAGATAGAAAGGAGACAAATACCATGGCAAAAATTAAAATGACAACACCGATTGTAGAGATGGACGGGGACGAAATGACAAGAATCCTCTGGAAGATGATCAAAGAAGACCTTCTGGAGCCATATATTGAACTGAACACAGAATATTATGATCTGGGTCTGGAGCACAGAAATGAGACGAATGATCAGGTGACTATCGATGCAGCCAATGCGACCAAGAAATATAAAGTAGCCGTAAAATGTGCAACCATCACACCAAATGCGGCACGTATGACAGAGTATGATCTGAAAGAAATGTGGAAGAGCCCGAACGGAACGATCCGTGCAATACTGGACGGAACAGTATTCCGTGCACCGATCGTTGTAAAAGGAATTGAGCCATGTGTAAAGAACTGGAAAAAACCAATCACGATTGCAAGACATGCATATGGCGATGTATATAAAAATACAGAGATGAAGATTCCCGGACCTGGAAAAGTAGAACTGGTATACACTGCAGAAGACGGCACAGAGACCAGAGAACTGGTACACAATTATGCCGGACCGGGTGTTGCACAGGGAATGCATAACTTATGCGGATCTATTGAAAGCTTTGCGAGAAGCTGCTTTAATTATGCATTAGATACCAGGCAGGATCTGTGGTTCGCAACAAAAGATACGATCTCTAAGAAATATGATCATACATTCAAAGATATATTTCAGGAAATCTTTGATAAAGATTATGCAGATAAATTCAAAGAAGCCGGAATTACATACTTCTATACTCTGATCGATGATGCGGTTGCAAGAGTTATGAAATCAGAAGGCGGATATATCTGGGCATGTAAGAACTATGACGGAGATGTAATGAGTGATATGGTTTCTTCCGCATTTGGTTCTCTTGCAATGATGACATCTGTTCTGGTATCACCGGATGGAAATTATGAATATGAGGCAGCTCATGGAACGGTACAACGTCATTATTACAAGCATCTGAAAGGAGAAGAGACCTCTACAAACTCTGTAGCTACGATTTTTGCATGGACAGGTGCTCTCAGAAAACGTGGTGAGATGGATGGAAATTCCGAATTGACAGTGTTCGCAGATAAGCTTGAAAAAGCAACCATCGATACCATTGAAGAAGGTAAGATGACAAAAGACCTGGCATTGATCACGACACTGGAAAATCCAACTGTATTGAACAGCGAGGAATTTATTAAGGCAATTGCCGAGAAATTAAAGTAGATAATATATGACAAAAACACCATACAATGTGAAAATTCCCGAATGAATTTGACGGATCACAGTGTATGGTGTTTTTATGTATGAATGAACAGCGTATAAATTAAGCGTCTTCCGCTAATTCCTCCCATTTCATATATAATTCTTCTAATTCTTCCGCTATGGCGGCTTTTTCTTTTGCCAATTCCTGGCATTTTACAGAGTTGGTGAAGATTTCTTCCTGAACCATCAGGGCATCAATCTCACCGTCGCGGTCTTCCAGTTCACCGATACGTTCTTCCGTCTTTTTAAGCTCATTCTGACGTTTGCGGAGTCTTGCCTGGGCTTCCTTTTGCTCCTGCCAGCTGAGTTTTGACTCGGATACATTCTTGTCTGTACTGTTATCTGAAACGGATGAGGGTGTAGAGGCTTCTCCGGCATATGCAGTAGTGAGTTCTTCTTTTTTCTCCAGATAATAGTCATAATTTCCGATATAATTTACAAATGTATGATTGACAAGATCCAGAATCCGTGATGCAGTCTGATTGATGAAATAACGGTCATGAGAGACATAAAGTACGGTGCCGGTATAATCATTCAAAGCATTCTCAAGGATTTCTTTGGATGCGATGTCCAAATGGTTGGTCGGCTCGTCGAGGATCAGGAAATTTGCTTCAGAGAGCATCAGTTTCGCAAGAGATACACGTCCGCGTTCCCCACCGCTCAAAGAACTGATCTGTTTGAAGACATCATCACCGGTAAAAAGAAATGCTGCAAGCACATTCCGGATTTCCGTATTCGTAAGAGTCGGATAATCATCGGAAATCTCGTCAAAAATTGTTTTCTCCATATGAAGGACATGATGTTCCTGGTCGTAGTAGCCAATCTTAACATTGGAGCCAAGTGTATAAGTACCGGAATCAGCAGATACCACACGGTTTAAGATCTTAAGAAGCGTAGTCTTTCCTGTTCCGTTATCACCGATTACTGCGACATGTTCACCACGTTTGATCTCGAGATTAACGTCTGTAAAAAGCTCCTGTCCGGGGAAAGATTTGCTTAAATGTTCAACAGCCAGGACATCATTGCCGCTTACACAGGATGGTTCCAGTTTCAGATGTATATCTGTATTAACTTCTATCGGTTTTTCGATGGTCTGCATCTTTTCCAACATCTTTTCACGGCTTTCGGCACGTTTGATGGATTTTTCACGGTTGAAAGAACGAAGCTTTTCGATAACTGCCTCCTGATGCTTGATTTCCTGCTGCTGGTTAAGATACTCCTTCAGGCGTATGTCGCGAAGCTGCTGCTTCTTTGCTGCATAGTCACTGTAGTTTCCCATATAAGTACGAAGTTCTCCAAGCTCGATTTCAAGAACTTTCGTGACAACTTTGTTCAAAAAATAACGGTCGTGAGACACGATCAGCACAGCTCCCTGGTAGTTTAGAAGATAGGTTTCAAGCCATGCAATGGAATTCAGATCCAAATGGTTGGTTGGCTCATCAAGAAGCAAAATGTCTGGTTTCGTTAACAGAAGCTTTCCGAGAGATACACGGGTTTTCTGTCCTCCGGAGAGAGTGTCGACCGGTTTGGTGAAATCATTTTCCGTAAATCCAAGTCCCTTTAACACACCGGTAATCTCACTTTCGCAAGAATAGCCATTCTCACGTTCAAAAGTGGCCATAAGGCGATTGTAAGTTTCCAGACGGTCGTTCAGAGCGTCACCGGAGAGATGCTTAAGTTCCATCTCAATCTCGCGGATACGGTGCTCCATAGCGATTATATCGGCCTTTGCGGTGCGGACTTCTTCGTAGATCGTATTACCGCTTTGCATCTCCTGATGCTGGGCAAGATAGCCAAGCGTCTTACCTTTTGTCAGAATGACGTTGCCGTCATCCGGGGCTGATTCGCCTACAATCATTTTGAGCAGAGTAGACTTACCGGCACCGTTCGGTCCGACAAGAGCTGCTTTTTCGTGATCTTCTATATGGAAGGATCCATCTCTGACGATGAGGTGTTCACCGAAAGATTTCTGGATCCCGTGACATGCTAATATCATATATTTCCTCCTGCGTTGTGGATAATTGATACATTTGTATTCGTAAAATGCATTTGCACATGCTATTTTATTATAACGGAAATTGTATAAAATTCAACAATAGTTTGACAATAATCTTTCAATTTTATATAATTATTTCAGACTATGATTGGAAGGGTGAATATAGTGGAAGAAAGAGAGATTTCTCGTGCAGTCATTCGTAGATTGCCGAGGTATTACAGATATTTGGGTGAACTGCTGGAAAATGGTGTAGAGCGTATATCTTCGAACGATCTGAGTAAGCGTATGAAGGTAACTGCATCACAGATCCGTCAGGATCTGAATAACTTTGGCGGATTCGGCCAGCAGGGATATGGTTATAACGTAAAGTATTTATACACAGAGATCGGAAAAATTTTAGGATTGGAAGAAGATCATAATATCATTATCATCGGTGCCGGTAATCTTGGACAGGCACTGGCAAATTATGCGGCTTTTGAGAACCGTGGATTTATCCTGAAAGGAATCTTTGATGTGAATCCAAGACTTCAGGGAGTCTCTATCCGAGGCGTACCGATCCGCATGATGGATGACCTGAAAGCATTTGTACAGAACAATAATATTGATATTGCAGTGCTGACAATTCCAAAAGAGAAAGCAATTGAAGTGGCGAATATGCTGGTTGATAACGGAGTGCGTGCAATTTGGAACTTTGCGCACACAGATCTGAATCTTCCGGATAATATTGTTGTCGAGAATGTACATCTGTCAGAAAGCCTGATGCAGCTGTCATACAATATCAGTCGTTACAAAGAGGATCATAAGTAAATTATTATAAAAGAAAAAGGCGTGTAGGAGTAGTCCGGAAGATGGACATATTTTTACACGTTCTTTTGTTGCGGTAAGTATAAAGCAGGACTTGATGGGAGATGATTGGATGCAGCTTTGGGTGAATGCAGCACAGATGAAAGCAGCAGATCAGTATACAATTCAAAAATTAGGGGTTCCTTCCCTGGAATTGATGGAACATGCAGCGCAGGCGTGTGTACAGGTATTAGAAGATGAAAAGGTTGATCTTTCGCATGTCTGCGTTGTTTGTGGTTCGGGTAATAATGGAGGGGACGGTTTCGCAATTGCCCGCATTTTACAAAATAACAGATACTCCGTAGAGACATTTTGTGTGGGAAACCCGGAGCATTATACCGAGGAAACACAGGAACAGATGCACCGCTTACAGGAATGCGGCGGGAAGATTACTTATGGAATGCCGCAGGAAGACTCCTATAGTGTGATCATAGATGCCGTCTTTGGAGTGGGATTGAGCCGCAAAGTAGAGGGTAGATATCGTCAGGTGATCGAACAGATGAACCGGATGAGGGGAATAAAGTTTGCGGTAGATATCCCGTCCGGACTTTCTGCCACAACAGGCTGTATCCTAGGCTGCGCTTTCAAAGCGGACTATACAGTGACATTCCAGTTAAAAAAGATTGGTCTGGAGCTGTCACAGGGCAGAACTATGGCCGGCAGGGTTATCGTGCCGGATATCGGCATTTCTACAGATTCTATCTGTGAGGATCAGGAAATAGTCCGGACAGCCGGAAAAGATATCTACCGGAAGATGCTGCCGGACAGACCGGAAGATTCAAACAAAGGCACGTACGGAAGACTCCTCGTGATAGCTGGAAGCAAAGGAATGGCCGGAGCCGCTTATCTGAATGCGCATGCCGCTTACATGACAGGAGCCGGGCTGGTGAGAATATACACTTCCTCAGATAATCGGGAGATCTTACAGACACTCCTTCCGGAAGCAGTTATCACAACGTATGAGGAATATAATAAAGAAGAACTGTTATCACTTCTTACATGGGCAGATGGTGTATGTATCGGTTCAGGTCTTGGAATGAGCAGGCTTTCCGAAAAAATATTAAAAACCGTGATTGAATACGTAAAGGTACCTTGTCTGATTGATGCAGACGGACTGAATCTTCTTGCAGAGAATAAAAATTATCTGAATCAGATGGCCGAGCGCAGATTTGTGATCACACCGCATATGAAAGAAATGTCAAGGCTTACAGGCATTTCTGTAGAGGAACTGAAAGCAGACAGGATCCAGATCCTGAAAGATTTTAGTTCCAGGTACCGGATTACCTGCGTACTGAAAGATTCAAGAACGCTGATCGCAAGCGAAGAGAAAGGTATACGTATGAACCTTACCGGGAACAGTGCAATGGCAAAAGCCGGATCGGGAGATGTTCTCGCCGGCGTGATCTCCGGATGGATGGTGCAGGGAAAAGAAGCAGAAGATGCTGCAGAATTAGGCACATATATACATGGATTGTCCGGTGACCTTGCAAAATTTGAAAAAGGCGTATATAGTGTAATGGCGAGAGATCTGATAGAATATATCAGTAAAGCATTAATGAAACTGGAGGAAGAATAACAGTGAAGCAATATACAAGAGTTTTAGCCAGAGTCAATTTAGATGCGGTTGAATATAATATAGAAATGATGAAAAAAAATATTCATAAAAATACCCAGATGATGGCAGTCATCAAAATGGACGGTTATGGGCACGGGGCTGTCCAGATCGCAAAACTTTTGGAGCCGATGGATTACATCTGGGGATATGCCGTTGCCACATTGGACGAGGCGATACTGATCAAAGATGCATGCCTGAAAAAGCCAGTACTGGTACTGGGATGCATTTTCCCAGATCAGTGGGATGTAATGATCCGTAACGAGATACGTATGACCGTTTACAGCTATGAGATGGCAAAAGAAGTATCTGAGCTTGCCGAAGCTATGGGATGTAACGTCTATGTCCATATTAAGCTTGATACAGGAATGGCAAGACTTGGTTTCCAGATTACGAAGGAAAATGCAGATGAGATCGCCAGAATCAGCAAGCTGCCGAATCTGGTAATGGAAGGTATGTTCACGCATTTTGCCAAATCCGATGAAGAAGATAAGACATTTACAAAAGAACAGCTGGAGAAATACCTCTGGATGAAAGAAGAATTGAAAAAGCGTAACGTTACATTCACGTATTATCATTGTTCCAACAGTGCCGGCATCATTGATCTGAAAGAAGCCAATATGGATATTGTGCGTGCGGGAATTACAACATATGGAATGTATCCGTCCGATGAGGTGGAAAAAGATAAAGTACCATTAAAACCTGCAATGGAACTGATCAGCCATGTTGCACATGTAAAATGGCTGACGGAGGGAAAGCCGGTAAGTTATGGAGGAACTTATATCACAACACGTCCGACAAAGGTGGCGACGATCCCAGTCGGATACGGAGACGGGTATCCAAGAAGTCTGTCCAATAAAGGCTACGTCCTGATCCATGGACAAAAAGCACCGATCATCGGTCGTGTATGCATGGATCAGTTCATGGTTGATGTAACGGCAATTGAAGATGTAGAATTCGGAGATAAGGTTGTCATCTTCGGACGTGATGGAAAAGAGTTCCTTTCTGTTGATAAACTGGGAGAACTTTCCGGTAGATTCAATTATGAATTTGTGTGTGTGTTAAATAAACGTATTCCGAGAGAATACATCCGGCATGGAGAAGTCGTAGAACAGGTCGACAGTTTTTAAATCGCCGTGTGTTCTTGAAATTTTGCAGAATACATCCGAGAAAAAGGGAAATACTTAGTATATCTTAAGAATCGGAGTGTGAAGCAAGGTGCAGGTGAAACGAGGAGATATTTATTATGCGGATTTAAGTCCAGTAGTCGGATCGGAACAGGGTGGAATTCGTCCAGTTCTGATCATACAGAATGATGTTGGCAACAGGCATAGCCCGACCGTCATCTGTGCGGCGATCACCTCAAGGATGAACAAAGCGAAATTACCGACACATGTGGAAATTGACGCAAGAAGGTATCATATTGTCAGAAATTCCGTGGTTTTACTGGAACAGATCCGTACGATTGATAAGCAGAGACTTAAGGATCTGGTATGTCATCTGGACGAAGAGATAATGAACAAGGTTGATGAAGCAATTCGAATCAGTTTCGAGCTTCATACATAGAGAAGGAGTTAAGGATAATTAATTATGGAAGAGGGAAGTTTATTCCAACGAATGAAACAGATATTTCACGAAGATGAAATGGACGAAGAGATGCAGAAAGAAGCGGCAGGTCTGATCCGCAATATTTTCCGTTATATGGATAAGGATGCAAAGGATATTATGACCCACCGAAAAAATATTGTAGCAATCGATGGAGACTGGTCACTGGAAGAGGCTTTGCAATTCATGCTGGATGAACGCTTTTCAAGATTTCCGGTCTATCAGGAAGATATCGATGAGATCATCGGGATCATTCATCTGAGAGATGCAACGTCCGGCTATCTGGACAAGTCAAAACGGCAATGTCCGGTAAAAAATCTGGAGGAATACCTACGTCCGGTTACATATATTCCTGAAACAAAGAGCATTGATACTCTTTTCAAAGAAATGCAGGCGGCTAAAAATCATATGGTCGTTGTGCTGGACGAATACGGACAGACTTCTGGCCTTGTCGCAATGGAAGATATCCTGGAAGAGATCGTCGGAAATATTCTGGATGAATATGATGAAGAAGACGAAATGATCAAAAAACAGAATGACGGAAGTATGATTGTCAATGGTCTGACTGAACTGGAGGATCTGGAAGATCTGATTCCGGTAACATTTGACAAAGAAGATTATGAGACACTGAATGGATTTCTGATCGATAAACTGGAACACATCCCTGGAGAAGACGAAACCTGTGTTGTTGACTATGACGGCTATCGTTTCACGGTATTACAGATCGATAATAATATAATTCAGACAGTTAAGATTGAAAAAGTTTTCGAAGCGTGATAGAATAGACAACGTGTGTAATAATACAATTTTAAAAAAAGATAAAAACAAATAGATAAAGAGAGGTAAAAGACATGTCAGGACATTCAAAATTTGCCAATATTAAGCATAAGAAAGAAAAAAATGATGCTGCAAAAGGAAAGATTTTTACAAAGATCGGTAAAGAGATTGCAGTAGCTGTAAAAGAAGGCGGAAGTTCTGATCCTTCTAACAACAGCAGATTACGTGACGTAATTGCAAAAGCAAAATCTAATAACATGCCGAATGATACCATCGAAAGAAATATCAAACGTGCATCCGGAGATATGAGTGCGGCAAACTATGAGCACATTACATACGAAGGCTATGGACCGAACGGTACAGCTATCATCGTAGAGACTCTTACAGATAACAAGAACCGTACAGCATCTAACGTAAAGAACGCATTTACAAAGGGAAGCGGTAATGTAGGAACACCTGGATGTGTATCATTCATGTTCGATAAGAAAGGTCAGATCGTAATCGATAAAGAAGAATACGAAGGTGATGCCGATGAGCTGATGATGCAGGTACTCGATGCAGGAGCAGAAGATTTTCAATCAGATGAAGAAATATATGAAATTACAACAGAACCATCAGATTTTACAGCAGTTAGTGAAAAATTAGAAGAAGCAGGACTTTCTTTTGTAGAAGCAGAAGTACAAATGATTCCAACAACAACAGTTAAATTAGAAGAAAAAGATGTTGAAAAAATGGAACGTTTAATAGAAAAATTAGAAGAATTAGATGATGTAGCAAATATTTATCATAACTGGGAAGAATAATAACGATAATTTATAAAGACATAAAGACTTAAAAATAATTAAAGGAGTCTAAAAATGAATCAAAAGAAAAATTCGAAAATACTTATAATATCAATTATATTAACAATTATTCTTATAATAGGAATAGGAGCAGCATATATAATTTTAGCAACAGATATGTTTAAAAGTGAAAAAAAGTTATTCTTTAAATATGTAACTCAAGTTGGAGATAGTAAAAAAGGATTTATAAGTGAAGAAGTAACAAAATATTTTGAAAAACAAAAAAGCACACAATATAAAGATAATGGTACAATAAGTTTTAAAATTACGTCTTATGACAATCAAGGAGAATTTGATAATATTAATAAATGCAATATTGACTTTTCAGGAAAAGTTGATATGGCAAATTCAAAATCAGAACAAGACATAAATATTAACTACTCAGATGATGTTAAATTTCCAATATCATATAAACAGTCTGGAAATAAATTAGGATTGCAAACACAATATGTTGGAAATAAATTTATTGCGGTAGAAACAGATAAGCTAAATAAATTATCAAACTCAACATTTAATGTTAGTGGTATTTCTGTGCCAGAAAGTAATGAAAAAGCAGAGATTTCTTCTGAACAGTTGAAAAATATACAAGAAACTTATTTTGGAATTTTAAATCAAGAATTACAAGATGGCAACTTTGTTAAAATTATTGAAGATAATGTTACAGGATATAAATTAACTTTAAATGGAGAAGAACTAAAAAATGTACTTGTAAAATTAATGGAAACTTTAAAAAATGATCAAACAACATTAGATACAATAAATGGATATATAAAATCAAAAGGCTTAGATGAAATAAAAGTTAAAAAAATAGAAAGTGTAATAAAAGAACTTGAAAATAATTCAGATATAAATAATGAAAAATTTGAAATGACAGTATATATTCA
>OGWV01002828.1_pt1 | contig 10433 bp, 8 predicted proteins | sample 1576081 | NCBI WGS metagenome assembly OGWV01 (sample SAMEA3541541, study PRJEB24748) | human gut metagenome | biome: human gut; feature: human-associated habitat; material: faeces | place: China | collected 2012 | reverse complement strand
GCGTAAATCACCTGTGGTAAAGTTCATCAAAAAGCCGTTTGTTGATTTTGAGATGCAATATAATCTGGAACACGCTGAAGCATTCCACAAAGCGGAAGCTGTGAAAAAGAAACTGCTTCTTGAAGCTGATAAGCTTGAAAAAGAGGGTATGACCTCATAGCCCTCCTTCTGCAGGATGCCGATGGCGGCGATGTTGGCGGAGGCGCCGATGGGCGTCAGGTTGCCGCCCAAGGTCGCGCCTGTCAGCAGCCCAAAATAGAGCAGATACGGCTCCACGCCCATGAGTGCGGCAATGCCGCTCACCACAGGCAGCATCGTTGCCACATAAGGGATGTTGTCAATAAATGCGGAGAAAAGCACCGAAGCCCATACGATGAGCGAATAGATGGCAAACAGGTCGTCTCCCGCGATGTTGACAAACAGGCGGCTGATGGCGTCGATGACACCCGCCCGCGTGATGCCCGCGATGATGACGAACAGGCTCGCCAGCAAAAGCAGCGTCTGGCCGTCCAGCTCACGGAAGAACTGCCCCAGCGGAGCCAGCGACCGACGCTGACCCGCTTTGCGCAGGAAGCCCACGGCCGCCAGCAGCACACAGATGACCCCATTGGTCACGGCAGGCTTTTCCGGCACAAAGGAAACGATGATAAGCAGAGTCACCGTAGAAACGAGCAGAAGCGTGGGGACAGTGTCCGTTACCTGTGTGCGCTCACCGGATTCCACCGGCTGGCGCAGGTTTCGGAAGTAATACAGCAGCACGCACGCGGATGCCACGGCACCCACCTGTACCACCCAAAAAATCCCGGGCCTGCCGCGGAACACGAAGAAATCGAGAAAATTCATGCCGGCATAGCCGCCCAGCAGAATGGATGTGGTATCTCCCACCAGCGTGGCCGCGCCCTGCAGATTGGAGGACACCGCAATGGCGATGATGACAGGCACAGGGCTGATGTCCAGCTTTTTGGCCAGCGCCAGCGCCACAGGCGCGACCATCAGCACTGTGGCCACATTGTCCACGAAAGCGGAGATCAGCCCCGCAAACAGGGAAAGCGCCACCACCGCCCATTTGATGTTTGGCACTTTTTCCATAATGATATCCGCCATCAGCGCGGGCATGCGTGATTCGATAAACAGCACCACAGTGCCCATGGTGCCCGCAATCATCAGCAGAACGTTCCAGTCTATGGCCGCAGGCACCTCAGCCCAGGGCAGGATGCCCAGCACCACGAAAAGCAGCGCCGACGCAGCGGCGATATACGCGCGGTATTTGCCGAAGATCAAAAGCAGAACATAGGTCGCCAAAAACAGTGCGAGCGCAAGATACATGCCCGGTCTCCCCTTCCATCATCCGTGTCCCGGCCGCGCGGCGCGGGGCTTTTGCCCGCGGCCGCGCACCGGCCTGTCCACAGTATATAGAACGGGCCCGCGGGCCGTCAATCGAATCGGGACGAACTTAGCGGTATTTTAGCGGCCGGCGGCGCAGCGCATGCTTCACCGTTCCTCGTAGATCTGCTGGCTGCCGTCGATGGCCTGCTCCAGATATGCGTCGATCCACCGCTCCGCTCCGTCCATGTCCCGCCTGCACAGGTAATTGTACAGCGTTTCCGTGTTGCGGCAAAGCGCGCCGATGCCGTACATGCGGCAGAAACGCAGCCACAGGGTGATAACGGGCGCCTTGAACGAATAGTAGATGAGCGGCAGAATGCTGTTGCCGCCCGCAAGCGCAAGCTCGTGCTGGAAGGCAAAGGCCGCCTCAGCCGCCTGCGCGTTGTTCTGCGCTGCGGCGATGCGCGCCACGATATCCCCCAGGCGTGCCAGCGCTTCATCCGAGGCATAACGGATGGCACGCTGCGCAGCCAGATGCTCCAGCGCGCGCCGCACCTCCAGAATAGAGCGTATCTCATCCTTGCCCAGCACGCCGCCCTGATACTCCATGATGGCGATAAGCGTGGAAAGGTTCCCCTTGCGTCGGTAATCCGCCACGAAAGTTCCCTGCCGCGGCCGCACCTCCAGAAAGCCCTGCTGGGCCAGCTCCGCCAGACCGCCGTTCACCACGGCGCGGCTCACCTGCATCTGCTGGGCCAGTTCCCGCTCAGGCGGAAGCTGTGTACCCATGGGCAGCTCGTCGGACAATATCATCCCCTGCAGCTGCTGGACAAACAGGTCCTTCAGGCTGGGAGCGGACAGCTTTGCAAATTCCATTGTGTGCCTCCCCTTCTGGTATTGGTTGTACCACATATCACTTTTTGATTTTATCATACATTTTGCCAGAGTACAAGCCCGCTTTATACCACACTTTCACAAAAAGGGAGACGGCCGATTGACGGGCCGAAGCAGGAATGTTAAACTATTGACGAAGATTGGTATAGCCACGCTATCAAGCAAACAAGGGAGAGATACCTGTGGACGAAGTGAGGATTTTGGAGATCAAACAGAGCGTATTCGCCAACAACGACCAGCGCGCCGAGCTTTTGCGCCGGGAGCTGAAAGAAAAGAGGATCTTTCTGCTCAACCTGATGAGCTCGCCCGGCTCCGGCAAAACGACCACCCTGACGCGCACCATCGAGCGTCTGCGTGACGAATTCAAGATCGGTGTGATGGAGGCGGACATCGACTCCGATGTGGACGCGCGTACCATTGCGGCGACGGGCGTTAAATCCATTCAGCTGCACACGGGCGGTATGTGCCATCTGGACGCGGATATGACGCGCCAGGGCCTGGACGGCCTTGCAGCGGGCGACGTGGAGCTTGCTGTTTTGGAAAACGTGGGCAATCTGGTATGTCCGGCGGAGTTCGACACAGGCGCAGTGAAAAACGCAGCCATCCTGTCGGTGCCCGAGGGCGACGACAAACCGCTCAAGTACCCGCTGATGTTCCAGATCTGCGACGTGGTTCTCATCAATAAAACGGACGTGCTGCCCTACTTTGATTTTGACATGGAGAAATGCAGAGAAAACATCCGCATGCGCAACCCGAACGCCAGGGTCATCCCCATCTGCGCCAAGACGGGCGAGGGCGTGGACGAATGGGCCGACTGGCTGCGCGCCGAAGTAAAAGCCTGGCGCGGCTGAACCGCGACCGCACAGAGAAAGGATGCCGGATATGAGCGAGACACATTTCCCCCTGGACGAGAGCAAACTGCCCTTTTCCATTCCAAAGGACGCGCAGCCCCGGGAGAAAATTTTAAAACTGGGGCGTATGATCACAGACCGCATTCCCGCCAAGCTGCACGGCCTGACGGCGGAAGACCCGGAATACTGGGGCCTGGCGGGCGTGGTGACGGATGAAATGGCGGATGTCGCCCTGAAGATGAAGGTGCGCAAGCCCATGACGCTGTCCGAGCTTGTAAAAGCCACGGGCAAGCCCGCCGAAGAGCTGGAACCGCTGCTGTACCAGATGAGTTGCGTGGGCCTGCTGGAGTACAACTGGGAAAACGAACGGCATGAAAAGCAGTACGTTCTGCCGATGTTCGTACCCGGCAGCGCGGAATTTTTCAATATGCACATGGCAACTGCCAATGAAGCTGCGAACACACAGAATACGCAGAATACACAGAGCAGTGCACAGTGAACTTTGACAAGACAGATGGAACTGTACAGAGAAAAGCTGCCGGTGGGAAATGATTCCGCCGACAGCTTTTTTTGTATGTTTGCTGTGAAAAGTGTTATATTATAATAGTAGTGTTACACGGTGGCCTTTTGCCGCTTCCAGATGAGATTGGCGCGGGCCGCAATCTGGTGTGGCTGCTGTGCGTGCCGCTGGTGGTGCTGTACTTCTTCTTTGGCCGCTTTTTGCTGCTGCTGTTCATGAACGACCCGCAGGGGCCCGCCATTGACACCGGTATGCTGTTCTTGCGTATCCTCTCCCCCTTCTACTTTGTGGTATCGGTCAAGCTGGTGGCAGACGGCATCCTGCGCGGCTGCGGCCTGATGGTGCGGTTCATGATTGCCACCTTCACCGACCTGATTTTGCGCGTGGGCATTGCCGCCGTGCTCAGCGCCACCGCGCTGGGCTCCACCGGCATCTGGATGGCATGGCCTGTGGGCTGGTGCATCGGTACGGCGCTTTCCATGGTGTTCTACGTCACCGCCATCCGCAAGGCACTGGCAGAGCCGTTGGCTGTTGCCGAGGCCGAGGGACAGGCCGCCGAAGTCCGCGCCGAGGCCGAATTTGCCGCCGACGCCGAGATGGAGACCCTGTAACCATTTTGCAACTTGTGAATTTGTTTCATGTCACAGATAAACAAAATGAACAATTTGAAATAGTGCACAAAATTATGCTTTAATTTTTGTATAAAGTATCAACAAAGCCGAGAAAATGCGCCCAAAAGTATGGACGGTTTGTGAATTGCGGATTTGAACCCAGATAGCTATAATAACAGACAAGAATAGAAGCAAGGCCGCTTTAGAGGGGAAGGGCCTTGCTTCCGTTTTTATCAATTTACTTTATAGAACACTCCGAAGGAGGAGATTTTTATGAAAAAGATGATCACTCGTCGTCAGTTCATGGCCGCTGCCGGTGTTGCTGTTGCAGCAGGTGCCCTGACCGCCTGCGGCGGTTCCTCCGCAAGCACTGCAGGTTCTGCAGCCGGTTCCGCTGCCGGTTCTGCTGCCTCCGGCAGCACCATCAAGGTGGGTGTGATGGGCCCCCTGACCGGTGACGCTTCCGTTTACGGTCAGGCTGTTGTAAACGGTGCCAGCCTGTACATGAAGCAGGTCAATGCCGATGGCGGTGTCAACGGCAAGCAGCTGGAGATCATCACCATGGACGAGCAGGGCGATGAAACGCAGGCTGTGACCTGCTTTACCAAGATGGTGGATCAGGGCATCACCGCTCTGGTAGGCGATGTAACCACAGCTCCCACACTGGCTGTTGCCGCCGAGAGCGCCGATTACAATATGCCCATGGTCACCGCTTCCGCTACTGCCGAGGCTGTTACCTACGATGCCGAGACCGACACCGTGAACGGGAATGTGTTCCGTGCCTGCTTCACCGACCCCTTCCAGGGCGTGAAGATGGCAGATTACGCTTACGAGAAGCTGGGCTACACCAAGGCAGCCGTCATCTTCCTGAAGGGCAAGGATTACAACGAGGGTCTGGCCGAGAACTTTGCCAAGGAGTTTGAGGCAAAGGGCGGCACCGTCGTGGATCAGGAGAGCTACTCTGAGGGCGACGTGGACTTCAAGACACAGCTGACCAGCATCCTTGGCAAGAACCCCGAGATGGTGTTCTGCCCCAACTACTATCAGGAAGTGGGTCAGATCTTGGCTCAGGCTGAAAGCGTCGGCTTGACCGTTCCCTTCTTGGGCGGCGACGGCTGGGATGGTCTGGAGGGCTACGCCACCGCCGACCAGCTGAAGGACTCCTACTTCTGCGCCTGCTACGCTAAGGGCTCCAGCACCGCGTTTGAGGATGCCTACAAGGCCGAGTACGGCGAGGCCTACCCCAACGGCTTTGCACCCTTGGGCTACGATGCTGCCATGACCGTCGTGTACGGCATCAAGGCTGCCGAGGAGCAGGGCCTTGAGGCCGGCTCCGACGAGTACAAGCAGGCCGTCATCGATGCCATTGCCGGCGGCACCATCGAGGGCATCACCGGCACCTTTACCTTCGACGAGCACCACAACCCCGTCAAGAGCACCGCTATCCTGACCTATGTGGACGGCAAGCCCGAGCTGAAGGAAATGTTCTGATCCGTGCCGTTCCATCCACCGGTGATGGAGCCGCACGCACAGTGCAAGACCCATGATCTTTTGGAGAACGCCGGAACAGCTTTTTTTTGGTCAGGCGTTCTCCGTTTTTTATATCAAAAAGTGTAACCGCCGCAAAGAAAGGAAGTATCTGACCATGACAGTGTTCTTCAGCCAGCTGATCAACGGCTTGTCCCTTGGCAGCATCTATGCACTGATCGCTCTGGGCTACAGTATGGTGTACGGCATTATCCTGCTGCTGAACTTTGCCCACGGCGACGTCATCATGGTAGGCGCATATATGTCCTGGTTCGTCATGAACCAGCTGGGCCTGGGCCCGGTCACCGCTGTGTGCGCCACCATCCTTACCTGTACGCTGCTGGGCGTCGTGATCGAAAAGGTCGCCTACACCCCTCTGCGGAACGCCCCCCGGATCTCGCTGCTGATCACCGCCATTGGCGTCTCCTTCTTTCTGGAGTACACCGCAGAGCTGATCCTGGGCTCCGGTGCCAAGGTCATCCCGGCCTACTACACCAACCAGACCTTCCGGCTGGGCAAGGTGCCCCTGGGCCTTACCTCCATCATCACCCTGGCGGTGACGGTGCTGTCCATGCTGGGCCTTACCTTTTTGGTGCAAAAGACCAAGCTGGGCAAGGCCATGCGGGCGGTGTCGGAGGATATGGACGCCGCCCGTCTCATGGGCATCAACGTCAACAGCACCATCTCCTTCACCTTTGCAGTCGGCTCGGCCCTGGCGGGCATCGGCAGCGTGCTGTACTGCTGCTCTTACCCCCAGGCTACCCCCACCATGGGCTCCATGCTGGGCCTGAAGGCCTTTGTTGCCGCCGTGCTGGGCGGCATCGGCTCCATCCCGGGCGCGATGATCGGCGGCATCGCCATCGGTCTGTGCGAGTGCTTTGTCTCGGCCATCGGCCTTTCGGCCTGGAAGGACGCGGTGACGTTTGCCATCCTGATCATCGTGCTGCTGGTCAAGCCCACGGGCTTCCTCGGCCGCAAGGTGCAGGAAAAGGTGTAAGGAGGGCAGAACGATGAATACCAAACGCAAAACGCTCAAAATGCCCGTGCGCTACCTGATGAATCTGGTGCTGGTGGGGCTGCTGTTCGTGGGGCTTTCCTATGTGACCGGCAATATGCTGTCCACCTACCAGAATAAGGTGCTGCTGACCGTGGGCATCAACATCATTCTGGCCGTCTCGCTGAACGTTGCCACCGGTTATCTGGGGCAGCTGCCGCTGGGTCACGCCGGTTTTATGGCGGTAGGTGCCTACGCCTGCGCCCTGTTCACCAAATCCTCGGGCCTGCCCAAGGGCGTCGCCTTTGCCATCGGTCTGGTGCTGGCATGGGTAATCGCCGGGCTGTTCGGGGTGCTTATCGGCATCCCCGCCCTGCGCCTGACCGGCGACTATCTGGCCATCCTGACGCTGGGCTTTGGCGAGATCATCCGCATCACCCTGAACAACATCGATGACGTGCTGGGCTTTAAGCTGTTCTACGGCTCCAAGGGCCTGAAGAACATTCCCAAATACTCCAACTTTACCAACGTGTTCCTGTGCGTGGTCATCACCTGTTTCCTCATCCACGCCATGATGAAGAGCCGCCACGGCCGTGCTGTGCTGGCCATCCGCGACAACGAGATCGCCGCCGAGAGCTGCGGCATCCAGACCACCTATTATAAGGTGATGGCCTTTGCCTTCTCCGCTGCCTTCGCAGGCTTGGCGGGCGGCCTATACGCCTGCTACATCGGCGTGCTGAACCCCTCCACCTTCGGCTTTATGAAGTCCATCGAGATCCTTGTCATGGTGGTGCTGGGCGGCATGGGCTCCATGCTGGGCTCCATTCTGTCCGCTACCGTGCTGACCATCCTGCCCGAGGCTACCCGCAGCTTTGAGAGCTACCGCATGGTGGTCTATTCGCTGGTGCTGGTGCTGATGATGATCTTCCGCCCGGGCGGACTGCTGGGCAGCTACGATTTCTCCCTGAGCCGCATCGTGGAAAAGGCCATGAATGGCGAACTGTTCCGCAAACATACCAAAAAGGAGGCCGCTGACCATGAGTGAGTTCAAGACCAGACTGCACAGTGTGCCCTCCGGCGGTTTTCTGACCGACCGCGACAAGGACAAAAAGCCCATTCTGGACGTGCGTGAGCTGGGTATCGACTTCGGCGGTCTGACCGCTGTGGACAACTTTAACCTGATGATCGGCCGCAACGAGATCGCCGGTCTGATCGGCCCCAACGGCGCAGGCAAGACCACCGTGTTCAACCTGCTCACCAACGTCTACCAGCCCACCCGCGGCTCCATCCTGATCGACGGGATGCCCACCGCCGGAAAAAAGACCTATCAGGTCAACCGCATGGGCGTGGCGCGTACCTTCCAGAACATCCGCTTGTTCAAGGAGCTGAGCGTCATCGACAACATCAAGGTGGGTCTGCACGAGTCCATGAAGTATAATCTGGCCTCCTCCCTGCTGCGGATGCCGAACTACTGGAAAGAGGAAAAGCATTGCACTGAGCGTGCGCTGGAACTGCTGGACATCTTCCACATGGCAGACCTTGCCAACGCGCAGGCCGGCAGCCTGCCCTACGGCGCACAGCGCCGGTTGGAGATCATGCGCGCACTGGCTACCGGCCCGAAGCTTCTGCTGCTGGACGAGCCTGCCGCTGGTATGAACCCCTCCGAGACGGCGGAGCTGACCGAGACCATCCGCCGCATCCGCGACGAGTTCAACATTGCCGTGCTGCTCATCGAGCACGACATGAGCCTTGTCATGGGCATCTGCGAGGGCATTGCGGTGCTGAACTTCGGCCGCATCATCGCCAAGGGCACCCCGGACGAGATCCGCGATAACCCGCAGGTCATCGAGGCCTATCTGGGCAAAAAGGAGGGCTGAGCCATGGCTGATACATTACTGAAGGTAGACGGCATCAACGTCTACTATGGCAACATCCACGCCGTAAAGGATATCTCCTTCACCGTCAACGCGGGCGAGATCGTCACCCTGATCGGTGCCAACGGCGCGGGCAAATCCACCACCCTGAAAACCATTTCCGGTCTGCTGAAGCCCCGCACCGGCGATGTGCTGTACAAGGGCAAGAGCATCAAGGGCGTGCGCGCCCACAAGATCGTGGAGAGCGGCCTTGCACAGGTGCCGGAGGGGCGCCATGTGTTCCTGCACATGACGGTGGACGAGAACCTTGATATGGGCGCCTACACCCAGCCCGCTTCCACCATTGCCGCCAACAAGGAAAAGGTGTTCACCCTGTTCCCCCGCCTGAAGGAGCGCCGCAAGCAGCTGGCGGGCACCATGTCCGGCGGCGAGCAGCAGATGCTGGCCATGGGACGTGCGCTCATGAGCAACGCCTCCATGCTGATGCTGGACGAGCCTTCCATGGGTCTTTCGCCGCTGCTGGTGCAGGAGATCTTTGACATCATCCGCGACATCCACAAGGAGGGCATGACCATCCTGCTGGTGGAGCAGAACGCGCAGATGGCGCTTTCGGTGGCTGACCGCGCCTATGTGCTGGAGACCGGCCGCGTGGTCATGGACGGCACCGGTGCTGAGCTGCTGACCAACGAGCGCGTCCGCAACGCCTATCTGGGCGGGTAAACGGAAAAATAGTTTGATTTGCAGTTCCGAAACGCCCTTGGACGTTTCGGAACTGCTTTTTCCTGCTATCACTTTACTTTCGTAAAAAATTGTGCCATAATGGGTGCAGTATTCCGGCTTTGCAAAAGCCACGCCCCGGCTCGGGAAAGCGGGGCGCAAACCACACAGAATGAGGGGTAAACGTTATGAGCAAGATCATCATCCCGGCAAACTACAAACCCGCGCTGAACCTGTACGACACGCAGCGCGCCATCGGCACGGTGAAGCGGCTGTTTGCCGATACCCTGTGCGCCACGCTCAACCTGTACCGCGTGTCCGCACCGCTGTTTCTGGAGGCTTCCACCGGCCTGAACGACGATCTGAACGGCGTGGAGCGCAAGGTTACCTTTGACATCAAGGACAGCGGCACCGAGGCACAGGTGGTGCAGTCGCTGGCAAAATGGAAGCGTCAGGCGCTGAAGGGCTACGGCTTCCGCGTGGGCAAGGGTCTGTACTGCGACATGAACGCTATCCGCCGGGACGAGGAGCTGGATAACCTCCACTCGGTCTATGTGGATCAGTGGGACTGGGAAAAGATCATCACAGTGGAGGACCGCAACGAGACCTACCTGAAAAACGTGGTGCGCTGCATCGTGTCTGCGGTGTGCGCCACCGAGATGAACCTGCACGCCATGTTCCCCCAACTGCAGGAGCTGCCCCTGCACACCCCCAACGTGACCTTTGTCACCACGCAGGAGCTGGAGGACAAGTACCCCGATCTGACCCCGAAGGAGCGGGAGAACGCCTTTGTCAAGGAGAACGGCACCACCTTCCTGATGAAGATCGGCGCACCCTTGCGCAGCGGCAAGCCTCACGACGGCCGCGCCCCGGACTATGACGACTGGGATCTGAACGGCGACCTGCTGTTCTGGAACGACCCGCTGCAGTGCAGCTACGAGCTGAGCAGCATGGGCATCCGCGTCAGCCCGGAAAGCATGGACAAGCAGCTGACCATGGCGGGCTGCGATGACCGCCGCGCCCTGCCCTTCCACAAGGCAGTGCTGAACGGCGAACTGCCCTATACCATCGGCGGCGGCATCGGCCAGAGCCGCCTGTGCATGCTGCTGCTGGGCAGCG
>OGWV01002825.1_pt1 | contig 10435 bp, 11 predicted proteins | sample 1576081 | NCBI WGS metagenome assembly OGWV01 (sample SAMEA3541541, study PRJEB24748) | human gut metagenome | biome: human gut; feature: human-associated habitat; material: faeces | place: China | collected 2012 | reverse complement strand
AGCGGCTGTTGTCCTTGAACAGCCGGATGCGCACGTTCTTTTCTGTCATCCTGCATAGCTTCTGTAGAAGCGGTAGTTGCTGCTGTTGATGCTGTTGACGCGGTGGTTGCTGCTGTTGACGCTGTAGTCTCCTTTTTATCTGTCTTTCCGCATGCGGTCAATGTTGAAATTGCAAGAGCTGCGGTTACTGCCATTGTGATCATCTTTCTCATAATAAAAACTTCCTTTCTGTTTCTACCCATTTTGTTGTGTTTGTTTTGTTTTCTCTTCTGGTTCCATAGGAGGCATTGGAGATGCCTGTGATGGTTTCGGTCTTCCAGATCGCAAATCCGGAATATGCATCGATCGTTTCTTTCTCGGTGCTGTTTCTTTATCCTCTTTGGACACCTCTTTTGCTTTTCGTTTCTTCTTCGCTAGTCGTTCTTCTATATCTTCTTCATATCCTTCTACTGTAAAGAAATCAACTGCTTTCTTAAGGAAAGAAAGTAAGGATCTCTCTGTTACAAGGATCAATGAGATTACAGAAATCAATAAAACAACCAAAACACTTCCTGCCCCTCCCAGTTCCTTATAAAGGATTGAACAGATCAATGCACCCAGATACCCGCCTCCTCTGTGGGTTCTTCCACTAAATACAAAGGCTGAATAAGCATCTCTTACTTCTATATTATATATCATCTGAAAAATTGTGGATACCATACATAACAGCAGGATTGCAAAACATGTCTTCTTCACTGCAAGACTGCTGTAATCATTGGAGATCAATAAAATTGTCGTCCGCGTCCTTCAGCACCTCCTGCAGCGCGGCGACAGCAGCGTGGTAATGCTCCTTCAGGCAGATGACCGCGCGCTTCGCACCGGTGAATTCCTTCACGGCGCGGATGCCGCGCACGACATCGGCTGCGAAATACTGCATGACCTGCTGGTCGACCCGCAGCAGCGGCTCACACTCGGCTCCGTTTGCAAGGACGAATTCGGCCTTGCAGTTGATCTTTACATGGGTGGGAAAGCCCGCGCCGCCCGCACCGAGAATACCGGCGTCGCAGACCAGTTTATTCAGCTCCATCCCGTCCGCCTCAGATGATGCGGAAGTCGCCCTTCAGCACACAGCGTCTTGCGCGCGTAAAGGACTTCGCGCTCGTCAGGCCCTCGCCGGTCGGAGTGGCGATGGTCAGCGTGGTGTAGCCCTCGCCGCCGAAGCCCAGACCGGAGTAGGACGGGGCATTCTTGACGAAGATGGTCGTGTTCATGCGGCGGGCCGCACGGGACATGTTGTGCACGTTGGAGGAATGGATCATCGCGGAGTGCTGGCAGCCATGCTCTGCGCGGAAGGCCTCGTCCAGCGCCTCGTCGAAGTTGTTCACGCGGACCATGCCGAGCACCGGCATGAGCATCTCGACCTCGACAAACGGATGATAGCGGTCGACATCGGCGATGACAAGCACGGGATCGCCGCTGAACTGCACGCCGCTCTCGCGGAGGATGTACGTTGCATCATGGCCGACAAACTTGCGGTTGATGACATACTTGCCGTCCTTCTGGATGAGCACGGTGCGGACGATCTTGTCGATATCCTCACCGTAGACGCGGTAAGCGCCGCACTTTTCCATCGTGTTCATGAGGGAGTCGGCAATGGAGTTGACCATGAAGACTTCCTTCTCGGCCACGCACAGGACATTATTGTCGAAGCTCGCGCCGTCGACGATGTCCTTGGCAGCCTGCGCGATATCGGCGGTCTCGTCGACGATGACAGGGGGGTTGCCCGGGCCTGCGGCAACGCACTTCTTGCCGGACTTCATGGCCACGCCGACAACGGCCTCGCCGCCGGTGACGGCCAGCATCTTGATGGCCTTGTGGGTCATAATGACCTTCGAGGTATCGAGCGTCGGCTCCTTCGCAGCGGTCATCAGGCCATTCGGGCCGCCCGCCTTCACGATCGCCTCATTGAGCAGCTCCATGGCCTTCTGAGAGGCGCGCTTTGCTGCCGGATGGGGGTTGTACACCACGGCGTTGCCCGCGGAGATCATGCTGATGGAGTTGTTGATGATGGTGGCGGTGGGGTTCGTGGACGGGGTGATGGCGCCGATGACGCCATAGGGAGCCGTCTCAACGAGTGTCAGGCCATTGTCACCGCTGAACGCCGTGGGATGCAGATCCTCGATACCGGGGGTCTTGTTCGCGGCGAGGAGGTTCTTTGCGATCTTATGAGGCACCTTGCCGTAGCCGGTCTCCTCATGCGCCAGAATGGCAAGCTCTTCGGCATGCTCCCGGGCGCAGACGCGCATGGCCTCGATCAGCTTGCCGCGCTCCTCGAGCGACATGTCCATGAGCTGATGCTGGGCACGGATAGCCGTGTCGATCGCGTCATGTACATCGTCGAACAGGCACTGCACGCCGGTCGGGGCAAACGAGCCCGACTCAAAGCTGCTGCGTGTCTGCGCGGCAATTTGCTGGATCTGTTCTTTCGTCAATGCCATAACATATCCTCAACTTTCTAATATAGATTCGCGTTTGCTGGTTTTCTGAAATCAACCTCTGCTGAATTTCTCAAAAATCCGGGAGCCGTTGACGTCGACCGAATCAATGATGGCAACAATGCTCAGGTCGACGGGCTTGCCCTCCGTTACGGCCGTCTGGCGCGACGAGCTGCCGCTGACGACCATCACGACTTCCCCCTCGCCTGCGCCGACGGCGTCGATGGCGACGAGAAGGCCGCCCTTCTCCTGCCAGGTCTCAATGTCGATGGGCTTGATGAGCTGAAGCTTCAGCCCATTGAGCTTCTCGGCCTTGTTCGTGCTGACAACGGTTCCCTTCACTCTAGCTAGCTGCATGTGTTGTTTCTCCTTCATACCGCAGGATCACATCGGTTGCGGCCAGTGCATCGCGTGCGGCGGGTGTGATGATCGCGCCGCTGCGGCAGCGGATCGTTTTGCTCTCCGTCTTCGCGGCGTCCAGAACATCCGCTTCCGTAACAAGGTCCGTGCCCTCCGGCTCCTGCGGAGCCACGGCAAAATACGGGCAGACCGTTACGGCCATCTGCCGCAGCGTATCGATGGCCTCAGCCGTGTCCGCGAGGAAGGTATTGCGGCGGAAGCGGGGCGGCTCATAGTCGAGGTACACCCGGACATCCTTCTGCCACAGAATAGCGCGCACGAGCAGATGCGACAGCGGGTCGCCGTCATCACCGGACGCGATACGGCGCAGCAGCTCGAGCCGCGGCGAGACGAGGATGACCGTTTTGGCCTCCTTCACCCGCTCAAGCAGCCCGCCCGGCTCCAGCTTTCCGGCGTAGAGCAGGGCCTCGTCTGCAAACGTGTTCGTCTCCGGGATGCTCACGGGCGTGTAGGCGACGCCGAACTGCTCGTTCAGCGTCTGCTGCAGCTTTTCCGGGAAGGAGACACTGTCGGCCAGCAGCACGAGCACCTGCTCGGGGTGCTGCCTGCGGCGCTCCTCCTGCGCAATGCGGCGGACGACCTCGGCTACGATCAGCTCTGTTAACTTGTAAAGCTGTGCTCGATCCATAGCTACCTCTTACCCGCAGCCGGTCAGGGAAGGACCTCCATCATCGGGGTCCCGCGCATGGCGATGGCATTGGCCTCATCGGTGTCGATGTGGACCTCCATGTCATGGCCCTTGCCGCTGCGGACGATCACATTCTCAAATACGACGGCACGCTCACCCTCGGCGCGCAGGCGGACGGGCTGGCCGTCCCGCAGGCCGAAGAGCGCACACTGCGCCTCGGAAAGATGCAGATGGCGTGCCGCGATGATGACACCCTCGGAAAGCTCGATCTCACCGGCAGGGCCGACGAGCCTGCAGCCCGGCGTTCCGGCCGTTTTGCCGGACATGCGCACAGGCGCCTTGATGCCGAGCTTGAACGAGTCGGTCATGGCAATCTCCACCTGCGTGGCGCTGCGCTCCGGGCCGAGCACGCGGACCTTGGCAAGCTGACCCTTCGGCCCGACGATGGTCACCTGCTCCGTGCAGGCGTACTGCCCCGGCTGGGACAGCATGCGGAACACGGTCAGCTGATGGCCCGGTCCGAACAGGCGCTCGACATCCGCATGGCACAGATGCACATGGCGCGCAGACGATGCGACCGGAACGAAGATCCGGCCCGTTTTGCGGAAGACCTCTTCCGAGGTGGCAAGCTGAACCTTTCTCTGGACCTCAGATTTCTCCATGCCGTGCCTCCTCATTTCTGCACCGTCTTCAGGACGATGCCCTCGTAATACGTCTTGGCAAGGATGGTCTTGACATCGTCCAGCGTCGGGCGGACGATGTTTGTCTGCGTGGCGGTGTCCTCCAGTGCATGCTCGGCCAGCACGTCGATGTCTTCCATGCGGAATTTCGTGTCGCAGAGCTTCGGGATCTTCACATCGTCACACAGGCGGCGGACGGCCTCAATAGCCTTCTTCGAGGCCTGATCGACCGAAAGGTTATCGCACTTCTCGCCCATAGCCTGCGCCACAGTGGCAAGGCGGCCCATGCAGTAGGGGCGGTTGTACTCCAGCACACGCGGCAGCAGAATAGCGTTTGCCAGGCCGTGCGGGATGTTGTAGAAGCCGCCGAGCTGATGCGCAATGCCGTGCACGAGGCCGAGGCCTGCATTCGAGAAGGCAAGACCGGCCATATACTCGGCCCAGCACATATTCGTGCGGGCGTCCATGTTCGAGCCGTCGCGGACTGCGTCGCGCAGCGAGCCGGAGACCAGGCGGACCGCCTCAAGGGACAGGGCGTCGGTGTAGGGCGTGTGTGTATTGCAGATGTAGGCCTCAATGGCGTGCGTCAGGGCGTCAATACCGGTGGCAGCCGTCAGAGAAGGCGGCATGCCGACCATGAGCATCGGGTCGTTCAGAGCCAAATGCGCAAGGCAGTTCGTGTCCACCATGAGCATCTTCGTCTTCGTCTCTTCGTCCGTGACGACGTAGGCACGCGTGCACTCGGAGCCGGTGCCGGCCGTCGTGTTGACGGCGATGATCGGCGTACCGCGCTTTTTCGACTTGTTGTAGCCGTTGTAATCCTGAATCTTTCCACCGTTGGCGGACAGGATGCTCACGGCCTTTGCCACATCGATCGGCGAGCCGCCGCCGATGGCGATGATCGCATCGCACTGGTGCTCCTGATAGAAATGCAGCGCGTCATAAACGATCCGGGTCGTAGGGTTCGGCTCCACGCCGTCATAGACCACATACTGGATGTTCGCATTATCGAGAACAGCCGTGACCTTTCCGGCGGTGCCGACCTTGATAAGGCCCTTATCCGTCACAACGAGGACGCACTTCGAACTCAGGCGCTGCAGAAAATGCGGGATCTTGGTGATGCCGTCGCGCCCGATGAGCGTTCTGCGCGGGGCATACAGTTCAACAATGCCTTCATTTCTCATAGTTGCTATCTCCATTTGTTTGCCGGGCGTATCGCTCAAAATCGCTCAAGCATACTACGCCCATCTTTACGGCATCTATCATCCCACAAAATTGGCGATCTGTCAATACATCGGCCCGGATTTTTTGTTTTTCGGCGAAATAGCCAAAATCGTTTGGAAATATTTTCACATACCAAGGCCCGATTGCAAAAACCCGCACAGATCTTCCGGTTTCCCTTCCATCCGTGCGGGTTTCAATCGCTCATATTTCGCTCATTCAAACGGCAGTACCGTGCAGGGGATCCCCTGCCGGGCATAAAAGTCCAGATACTTCTGCGGTGCGCCGCTCGTTGTGATCATGCGGCAGGTCTTTTCCGGTGGAAAAACGCTGGCAAAGGCGCGGCGGTCGTACTTTGCGCTGTCGGCCAGAATGTAAAACCGGCGCGTCATGCGCGCAAGCTGGGTGTAGAGGCCGATCTGATTCTTGTTGTTCACGGTGTAGCCGCGCTCCAGATCGATGCCGTCGACCGTGATGAAGACCTTGTCAAAGTAAAAGCCGCGCAAGACATGGCTGATGTCCGGGTCCAGCGTCTCAATATAATTCTTCCCTGCGTGGACATCGCCGCCCAGCAGCGTCACGGACGCATTCGGGCACTCGGCCAGCTCCAGCACCGCCGTGATGCTCGTCGTGACGACGGTCAGGCGCTCGACGTTCTGGAGCATGGACGCCAGCATATTGCACGTTTTGCCCGCGCCGAGGAACACCGACTCTCCTGCCTTGACCGAGGCCGCTGCCTCCTGCGCGATGCGGTATTTTTCCTCATCCGTATGATTCAGGATCGCCGTTCCCTGCAGATAGCCCTTCGGCTCCTCCTTTTTCGGAAGCTGCAGGCCGCCGTGCGTGCGCTGAGCCAGTCCCTTTTCCTGCAGCAGCTCAAAATCGCGCCGCGTCGTTGCGACGGATGCCCCCGTCAATGCGCAGGCCTCCGTCAATGCAAGCGAGCCCTGCTCCTGCAGCCGCTCCAGCAGCCGCCGCTCCCGTTCCCAAGCTTTCATACTGCACCTCCGTAGCCAGAGCGTTAATTTCGCTCATAAATCGCTCATAAGCAGTATAGCACGCCGGAAGGCCACTGTCAATCCCCCATTCTGAAAAACAACTCCGGGCGGCCGAAGGGCCGCCCGGAGAGAAGACCTTCTTCAATTGCTGTCGATGTGGCGCTGGATGCGGTCGATGATCATTTCGAGCGCGACCAAATTCTTGCCGCCCTCGAGCACGACAAGATCAGCATTTTTTTTGCTCGGCTCAACGAACTGCTCGTGCATGGGCTTGACCGTTGCAAGATACTGGCCAAGCACGGAATCGAGGCTTCGCCCGCGCTTTGCAACGTCGCGGCGGATGCGGCGGATAAGGCGGACGTCGGCGTCCGTATCCACAAAGATCTTGATATCCATCTGATCGCACAGGGCGCGGTTCTCAAAGATCAGGATGCCCTCGACCAGAATGACCTTGCGCGGCTCGACCGTGACGGTCTCGTTCGTGCGGGAATAGGTCGCATAGTCGTAGACGGGGCACTCGATGCTGTGCCCGGCCTTCAGCTCTTTCAAATGACCGATCATCATGTCGGTATCGAAGGCGTCCGGATGATCATAGTTGAGTTTGCGGCGCTCCTCGATGGTCAGCTCGTCATAGGGCCGATAGTAATTATCGTGGCTGAGCACGGTGACATCGTCCTGAAAACGAGCGATCAGGTTCTTCATGAGCGTTGTTTTCCCGCTGCCGCTGCCGCCTGCGATACCCAGCACAATGATATTTGACATTCTATTTCTCCTCTATCGAAATACCGGGCTGCTTGTCCCGGTGCAAAGGATTCAGCTTGTCAAAAAAGTCCCTTTGGACTTTTTTGACAAGCTGCTTTCAGAATTGCAAAATTAAATTTTGCAGCATGATTTTGCAATTCTGCCGCTGCGGCGGGTTATTTGACGCGAAAGGACACCCTGACGGTTTCCTTTCACGCTTTTCTTCCCTCCGAAACTTTCGGCTGTGCAGGTTTTTTGACAGTCTGGGATTCTCCTGCCCCCGAAAGCGGGAGCAGGAGAACCGGTTTGAACAGGACTCAGCGCTGACCCTTATCGTAGGGGATGCCCTCAGCCTTCGGGGCTCTGGACTTTTTGGACGTGAAGGCCAGAACGATGAGGGAGACGAAGTAGGGCAGCATGTTGTAAACAACGCTGGGCATGTTGAGCTTGAGCAGGAAGTCAAAGCCGGAGTAGACATTGCCCAAAGCGCGGAAGAAGCCGAACAGGATCGCAGCCAGTGCGATCTTCACCGGACTCCAGCCGCCGAAGATCATGACGGCGAGGGCCAGGAAGCCGAAGCCCGCGACGCCGTATTCAAACTTCCAGACACTGACGCCGGCCGTGATGAAAGCGATGCCGCCGAGGCCGCCGAGCACGCCGGAGATCATGACACCGGCATAACGCATCTTGTAGACGTTGATGCCGACGGAGTCCGCCGCCTGCGGATGCTCGCCGCAGGCACGCAGGCGCAGGCCGAAGCGCGTCTTATACAGCACAGCGAACGAGACGATCAGTGCAATGACGGCAACCAGCATGAACCAGTTGAACTCGAATTTGCCGATGTTCAGGATGAAGAGCTTCTTCGGCTCGATGTAGGAGATATCGGAGGAAACGTCGTTGCCACCGGACATCGACGTGTTCATAGCCTTGACCGCGACAGTCGCAGCAGCCGTTGCCAGCAGGTTCATGGCCGTGCCGGTGATGGTCTGGTCCGCGCGGAACGTGATCGAGGCAACGGCGAGCAGCAGCGAATACAGCAGGCCCGCCGCAGCGCTGGCGAGGATGACCGTCAGGACCATGACCGGTGCGCCGACGGAGACCGGCAGGAATTTCATGACAAGTGCGCCGCCGAGTGCGCCGATGACCATGATGCCCTCAAGGCCGATGTTGATGACGCCGGAACGCTCCGAGAAGCAGCCGCCCAGGGCGACGAGAAGCAGGACCGAGGCAAAAATGATCGTATACTGGATCAGCAGTGTCATTTCTGCGCACCTCCTTTCTGTTCTTCCGCAAGCTTGGCGCGCGCGGCACGGCGCTCATCGCCCTTCCGCAGCGAGGCCTGCAGGCGCTCCTTCAGGAAGCCGCTGAACGCGCACAGGAAGATGATGAGGCTGGAGATCAGGCTGGAGATCTGCGGGGAATAGACCGTCAGGTCGACATTGCCGCCGCCGGTCGTGATATGCTGGATGAAGAACGAGGCGAGAATGGAGCCAAAGGGGCTCAGACCACCGAGGAAGGCAACGGCGATGCCGTTGAAGCCCATGCCCGGAACGGAGGAGATCGTCGTCTCCCAGTCCTCGATGCCGGTCAGATAGTACAGGCCTGCACCCATACCGGCAAGACCGCCCGCGATGACCATCGTAAGGATGACGTTGCGGTTTTCCTTCATGCCGCAGTACTTCGCAGCGTTAAAGTTGAAGCCGGTCGCCTTCAGCTCATAGCCGAACTTCGTCTTGTTCAGGATGACCCAAACGAGGACCGCCATGAGGATAGCAAGCGGGATGGCAATGGTCACGGTCTTCTCGCCTGCAAACAGCTTGCTCAGGCCGAGGCTCGGGATGAGAGCCGAGGGGTTAGCCGCCGTCAGGGACTTCGTATAGGGGCTGTTCGGGTGCTTGACCGTTGTCAGGATCAGGTTCGTCAGATACAGGGCGATCCAGTTGAGCATGATGCCGGAGATGACAACGTTGACATTGCAGTAGGTACGCAGCGCACCGGAAATGGCACCGAGGAACGCGCCGGCAGCAATAGCCAGCAGCAGGCACAGGTACCACGGCAGCTGCCAGGCGATCGCGGCATAAAGGCCGACGCATGCGCCCGCGACATACTGACCGGCCGCGCCGATGTTGAACATGCCGACCTTATAGGCGAACAGGATGGACAGCGCACACATCAGCAGCGGCGCCGTGCGGACGAGCGTCTGGCCGAAATACTTCATGCGCAGCTTGCCCGCCGGATAATGGAAGAAATTCTTCAGCAGGGCGGACATGGACTTCCATGCGCCCGCGGGGTTGATGATGAGCAGGACGACATAGCCGATGGCCACGCCGAGAATGATGCACAGCAGAGAGGTCAGAAGGGTCTGGAAGCTGTCGCTGCGCAGCAGAGACTTGCGCTTTTTCATGCCCCGTGCACCTCCCTCTTTGCACCGGCCATATAGAGGCCGAGCTCTTCAACAGTCGTTTTCTTCGGATCGAGCTCGCCGACGATCTCGCCCTCGTACATGACGAGGATGCGGTCGGAGAGGCTCATGACCTCGTCCAGCTCCAGCGAGACGAGGAGAACGGCCTTGTTCTTGTCGCGCTGAGCGACGATCTGCCTGTGGATGTACTCAATGGCGCCGACGTCGAGGCCGCGGGTCGGCTGCACGGCGATGAGCAGCTGCGGGTCCTTATCGATCTCGCGGGCGATGATCGCTTTCTGCTGGTTGCCGCCGGACATGGCGCGCGCCAGTGTGATGGGGCCCTGACCGGAGCGGACGTCGTACTGGTCGATGAGGTGCTCGGCATAGGTGCGGATGTTCTTGCGCTTCAGGAAGCCCGCACCATTGACGAACTGCGGCTCAAAGTAGCGCTGCAGCACGAGGTTGTCCTCGAGCGTATAGTCCAGCACGAGGCCGTGCTTATGGCGATCCTCCGGGATGTGGCTCATGCCGAGGATGGAACGCTTGCGGATCTGCATATTCGTGATATCCTGACCGCACAGCGTGACCGTGCCCTCTTTCACAGGTTCGAGGCCGGTCAGGCCGTAGACGAGCTCCGTCTGGCCGTTTCCGTCGATGCCGGCGATACAGACGATCTCGCCCTCGCGCACGTTGAACGAGACCTGCTTGACGGCGTTGTTGTGGTGGAGCTTTGAAGCAACCGTGAGGCCCTTGACCTCCAGGATGGGCTTGCCGGGCTTGGCAGGCTCCTTGTGGACGGCAAATTCCACATCGCGGCCGACCATCATGCGGGAAAGCTCTTCCTTCGTCGTGTTCTTGATGTCCACGGT
>OGWV01002819.1_pt1 | contig 10455 bp, 4 predicted proteins | sample 1576081 | NCBI WGS metagenome assembly OGWV01 (sample SAMEA3541541, study PRJEB24748) | human gut metagenome | biome: human gut; feature: human-associated habitat; material: faeces | place: China | collected 2012 | reverse complement strand
CCACTGGGGCTTTCATTGTTGCACAACCGCGGGCCGCTCCAAACGCATTTTCACAAAAGGGGTCGTAGCGGGTAGTAGTATCTGCGGCTGTCACACAACGGATAAGCCTAGGTTTTGCAAATGCAATTGTCCGTAACGACTCCTCCCGTGAAAAAACAGTTCCGGCGGGCCCGCAGGCCTGCCGGAACTGCAAATTTAAAAATATTATTTCCGCTGCTATTGCCAGAGCACAAGCGGAGGCAATTCCAAATCGTTCTGTTCCGGTTTAAAGGTTCAAAAGTCATACCAAGCTCATCTAAAAGTATCGGTACGCTTGCCGCAGAAGTATTTCCGCATGTATCCAGATTTACAGGAATTTTGTCCATAGGTATTTTCTTTCTCTTTGATATAGAAGTTAAAATTCTTAAATTTGCCTGATGAAGCACAAATAATTCAACATCATCTATATTCTTTCCTGCCTTATTTAGGACTTCATCTATGCATTCAGGAACTTTTTTTACTGCAAATTTGAATACTGACTGACCTTCCATTGAGACATATCCCGGTGTCAAATCTCCTTTCACAATAGGATTATTGTTTTCACGTCCTTTGCACGCTAATACATCTCCGCCTGCTCCATCTGCGCCCTGTATTCCTGCTAAAATTCCCGGTGTTTCGCTTGCTGCAACAACTGCTGCACCTGCTCCGTCACCAAATAAAATACATGTTCCCCTGTCATTCCAGTCTACGATTTTTGACAAAGTCTCCACTCCAATTAAAAGTGCATTTTTATACATGCCCGTTTTTATGTACGCATCTGCTGTATTGAGTGCAAATAAAAATCCTGAGCATGCTGCATTTATATCAAATGCAGTTGCATTTACAGCCCCTAACTCCTTCTGAACGCTACATGCTGTACTAGGCAAAAGATTATCTGCTGAAACAGTTGCTACTATTATTAAATCTATATCCTCAGGTTGCAAATTTGCATTTTCAAGTGCATCCTTTGCTGCCATTGATGCCATAGTAACCGTAGTTTCGTCTTCGACTATATGACGGCTTTGTATTCCTGTTCTTTCCCTGATCCATTCATCATTTGTATCTACAAGCTGTGCTATATCATCATTTGTTAATACTTTTTTTGGAAGATAACTTCCTGTTCCCACTATTTTTGTATACATTTTTCTCTCCATTTTAATATTCAATTATGTTTATTCATTATCTGCCCCGAAGCCTGTTGATATTAACGAAAGAACGCTCGCGCTGCTTGTCCCTCGTAGCGGTTCTAACGTTTTGCCATATGGTCTGACTTTAGAACCTTTGGTTCTAATCATTCCACATGGCAAAACATTGAACCGACGGAGACAAATGCTCTTTCTCTTAATATCAACAGGCTTCGGGGCAATATATAAATCATTGTTAATTTACTACTATATGGAGTATAGAGAATATTAATTTCTTTGTCAAATTAAAATACCCCATTTGGGTAAATTGTACTCTGCCCAAATGGGGTGAAGGATAAGAAATTATTTTATAAGATAATTAAATTTCTTCCTATGATTTTTCAAAGTATTATTTGGTTAATGTCAATAATTGTAACACCGGCATTATCCGTTTTTTCTGCAAAGCATTATTTTGTTAACACCTGCATTTCCCACAATGAATATCCATATGGTAAACCTCTCTTAACACCCTGCATTCTTACATATCTTGCATTTACTGTGTTAAATGTAATTGTATCTATACCTCCGTTCTTTCCTGTTACATCCTTTGCTGTTGTCCAATTCTTTCCATCTGTTGATGTCTGAATCTTATATGATTCTCCATATGCTGCTTCCCAGTTAAGTACAACTTTACTAACTGCATATGTCTTTCCTAAATCTACTGCAATCCATGCATTATCTGCAAAATTTGATGACCATCTTGTATCTTTATTTCCATCTACTGCATTACTACCTGCAAACTCATTATTTTCATTTCCTGAAGTTGTAACATTTTTGCCCTTAGCTACATTAGTCGCTTCTTCTTTTACTATTTTCTTAGTAAATACAATATCTCCAATATTAACTGCTCCATCAACTGAACTAATTGCAATTGTGTGTTCACCATTTGATAATGTCAGCTGTAAATTGTGTTGTACAAATTCTGTCCAACTTGTACTTCCTATAACCGGTACATTTATCGCATTTGTTCCATCAACTTTTACTGTAATGTTCTTTGCATTATATTTTACATCTCCTGCTGCTAAACCTATATTTACCTTATACGTTCCGTCTTCTGCATTAACCTTATATTCTAATGAAGACCCTGACACAAGATTTCCCACATAATTTGGTGTTGTTGATGTATTCTTTGTTATTCCTGATGTAGCACTTGCATACTCAGTTGCATTAATTGTTCCCGGAATTTTCTTTGCTGTTTCTGTTACTGTCTCTCCTCCACTTGATTTTGAAAGTCTCTTTTCTAACTGATCATAGTAAAGTGACTGAGGATATAATGTTGCTCCTTTTCCAATTCCTTCTTTATAGTCTTCCGGTGCTGTATTTACAGTTCCGTACTGTGAAGACATCGTTGTAGGTGTTGTCTTAACATTAGTTGCAGCACCCTGAGTTCCTATAATATAACCATTTCCAAACTGTCTTGAATCAATAATATAATTTGTTCCTAATTTATAATAATTTCCTTTTGTGTTCCAGAATACAGTTTCTGTTGATGTATAACCATGTCTGTTTCCTGCAGTGCCACCATATGGTCTTACATTTGATTCAACAAAGTCACCATTAAGTTCTTCGTTATCAATCAGGTTAGACATGCTTAAATACATATGAAAATCGCTTCCGTATTTTGGATTTGTTGATGTATAGTGATAAATTACATTTCCATTTGCATATGCATATTTAAATGAAAAACTATGTCTTGCACTTGTCGATGAGCAATTCTTAATTAATGCTTCCTGTGAACAAACATTCATTCCATATCCATTTCCACCGCCACCTTCATATTGTGGATGGCTGAAATCACAACTGTCAATTGTAATACTTCTGCACTGACTTAAATCAAGTCCATTTGAAATCATATGAATCTGACTTGCATTTCCTGCCTGATATGTAGAAATATTTTTTGCAAAACAATTTACATTTAAAGCAAATTTAATTAAAAATGCATTATTTGCATCATATGCTCCTGTTCCACTTGTCTTATAGTCTTCTTCTCCCCAGCCGTTTTTCTTGCTATTTGCTTTATTTCCAATGGAAAAGTCTGTCAATCCTACATTCTGCTGCTTTGGAGTTACTTTATAAACTCTGGCATTGTCTCTTGTTTTCATGTAATATCTTGTAGGAATATCAATTGTAATTGTCTTACTATTCTTATCTACTGCTGTTATCTGTCTGTAAAATGTTGTTCCCATTGTTGTAGGATTTACATTTGCTGACCAGAATCCAGACATCTGATGCTCATTAATCCATGCAGATGTTCTGTCACTTCTAATAATTACCCAGTCACCGGCTTTTAAATTACCAACATTACTCAAATGAATTTTATTTGTTGGTGTTTTTGGTATGTCCTGTGACAAGCTATAATAATTTCCATCGTCAGCACTATTCCATGTTCCTCCATTTGGAGATACATTAATAACCTGACTATATCTCATATTTTCCGCATAGCATCTTATAAAAGTCTTTCCTTTTCCTGCTCCTTTAAATAAGATGTTGCTGCCTTTTATTCTTAAAGCTGCTGAATTTGAAGTAGTAGGCTTTACCTTGTATGTTCCTTCCGGAAGATATACTGTTCCACCACCTGATGCCTCAACAGCGTTGATTGCATTTTGAATTGCTGATGTTGAGTCTTTCGCTCCTGTACTGTCAGCTCCATAATTTACTACATTTACATACATTCCACTCATCTGAGTTGGAACTTCTTTTTCACCTTTTTCATATCCTGCATATGAAAAATCCTGTAAAAACTGTCCGCTACTGTTCGTGTATCCGGGTGTCCAGTTACTCGGATATAAACTACTTCTCCATGTGTCTGCTCCTTTTACCGAAGCTGTTCCGTTGATTGTTCCTAATGATGCGGTAACCATCATTAAAGAAAGTGCCATTGACACTAACTTTCTCCTGTTCATTTTTTACCCTCCAATTTTCCTAATATAATTATATAAAAGAGGCCCATAGCCCTTTTTCATGCCATGAAGCCTCTTTAATACCTGTCCTTTAATCTAGTATTTTACTTTCCGTATACCTTCATTTCCCATAATGAGTATCCATACGGAAGTCCTCTCTTAACACCTTGCATTCTTACATATCTTGCATTTACTGTGTTAAATGTGATTGTATCTATTCCACCGTTCTTTCCTGTTACATCTTTTGCTGTTGTCCAATTATTTCCATCCGTTGATGTCTGAATTTTATAAGCTTTACCATATGCTGCTTCCCAGTTAAGTACAACTTTATCGATTGCATATGTTTTTCCTAAATCTACTGAAATCCATGCATCATCTGCAAAATTTGATGACCATCTTGTTCCTTCATCTCCATCAAATGCATTTGCTGCTGCCATTGCTTCTGTCTCTGCTCCTGATGTTGATGCTGTTTTACCTTTAGCAACATTTACTAATGTTGTTTCTCCTTCATCTGGTTTTGAAGGTTCTGTTGGCTGTTCAGGTTCTGTTGTGCTTCCACCATTAATTGTGTAAGTAGCTGTTGCAATTTCTGAAGCAATCATTCCTTTTCTGTATGCTATTGCTTTAATTGTTGTATCCTTATTTAAAGTAATGCTTGGTACATAAAGTTTTGAATTTTCATTTGGTGTAGAACCATCTGTTGTATATCTGATTTCAACACCCTTTGTTGCACTGCTAATCTGTAACTTCTGGTTTCCTGAGTAATTTCCTGAAGCTAAGCTAAATGATGGCTGTTCAACCTTCTTTGCTTCATATACTCCAACTTCCCAAAGAGAATATCCATACTGCATTACTCTCTTTTCGCCCTGGAATCTTACATATCTGCATTTTGTTGCATCAAATACAATTTCTTCATCTCCACCTTTTCCTGATGTTGTGCTGTAAACTGTATTCCAATTGTTTCCGTCCACTGATGTCTGAATCTTATATGCTGTTGCATATGAAGCTTCCCAATCAAGTGTTACTTTATTAATTGTGTAATTTCCACCTAAGTCAATGTTGAACCACTGATTATCTGTAAATTCTGATGACCATCTTGTTGTTCCATCATTATCTACTAATTTGTCACCACTTACTGATGGATTTTCACTTGAAGATATTGTTACATTCTTTCCTAATGCAATGTTAGTATTCTTTGATACTTCTGCACCCTTTACTGTGATTGTTGAAGATGCCATTGCTGATGTAATATATCCGTCTTTTACTGCTATTGCTTTTACTGTTGATGTACTTGATACAGGAATAATACCATCATAAACTTTTGATGAAGTTGTTGGTCTTGTTCCATCTGTTGTGTAGTAAATTGTTGCACCTTCAGTTGATGACTTAATTTCTACATACTGTGTATCATCATATGTACCTGTTGGAACTGAAATTTCAGGTGTTTGAGCCTGAGTAATATCAAATTTCTTATCTTTGTATACTTCAAAGCTTACTAACGCCTTTGCACCAATTGTTGCTGTTCCTAAAGTTGTTCCATTTGCGTTCTTAAATGTTACTTTCTTTGTAGCATTTGTTGGGTTCCATACTGTAGCAGTATATTTATTTGTATTCTTATTGTAGTAAACTGCTGCTGAGCAATCTCCTGTTGCTACAATATCAGTTGTCTTTGTTCCTAATTCTTTCATACTGTTAATGAACCAGTATGTATTTGCTGTATCTGTTTTCTGTACCTTATCATCATTTGTAAGGAATTTCTGTAATGCCAATGTTGGATTTGTCTGTGATAAGAATGGCCATGTAATATGCTGCCAACCTGTATCTGCCTGTGGATATGTATCTAACATTGTCTGAATTTCTTCTTCAGTCTTTCCTTCATTTCTAGCTACGATAACAGCTTTCTTCATAGCTTCATCAGTATCATCTAATAATCCCTGATAAATTTCTGCGCATCTTGCCTGATTCATACCATAGTATGTTAAATATTCAGAAATCGGTAACCACTGAATACCATATACATATAATGGCTGTCCACCGAAGAATGTACCGTAGAAGTTAATTCCACCATAAACCTGTCCTACTACATCATATGGCCATTCTTTAACCCAGTTATCTTTATCATAATCGAACCAGTACTGTTCTACTGCATCCATTTCATTTGAGAAGCCAAATACACCTGCATCTCTGTATGTGTCATTTCCTGTAAGTGTTCCCCATAAGTATAAACTTACCCAGCTGAATAATGATTCACTTGCTGATTCCTGATTGTTTCCTGAATCATTGTCTGCGTATCCACCTGCCCATGAATGTCCTTCATATAAATCGTATGATCTGAATCTACAGAATTCACTATCATTATCAGATGGATTTGCGTAATCTCTGATTAACATTTCAATCATTTCTTTGTAATCGTTGTAGAACTCTTCATCATATGTTGCTAATACTGTAGCAGCAAACATGAAATATCCATATGTGAAATGGTGGTCACAAATTGAAGCATTTGCACCAAATTCACTCTGTGCATAATAAAGTGTTCCCCAATTGTTATCATAAATGAAATAACTAATGTCATCTTTACCATCATATGTAAACCAGTTAATAAGAATCTTCTTAATTCTTGCAAGGAATTCATCTCTTAATTCTGTATCCCCTAACTGGTCAGCCATAATAACTCCCATTCCTAATGGATGTAAATTCTTACCTTCCCAATAAGCATCAGCTGCAGGGTTCAAATTCTTTGTTGCATCATCTAACTGTGCTAAATACATCTGAGCCTCTTCACTGTCAAAGTCACTTCCTGATGGAATTGCAAATGTTGGAAGAAGACCTGCAAATGTCTTTGTTGTTGTAAATTTATTTGAAATGATTGTCTTTAAATCACCTCTTACAGAAGTATATGTTGTGAATGCATTGTTATCATCTGTTGAATTTTTCCACTGATGAGGAAGCATACATAACATAGATTCATTTGAAAATCCATTTCTCTTTACTGTTGTTGTTAAGTTATAGTGTGAATTAATCTTTGCATTGTCATCACTATAATCATATGTTACGGCTGTATCTGTTACAAATGCATATCCATGTGCAAAGAATGTTTCTAACTGGTTCTTTGCCTGCATTGTACCAATTGACATATATCCGTTGTCTGCCGGGAATGTTACTTTAATATAACTTCCGATTTTCTTAAATGTTGTATTTTCAGGTACTGTTAAACAATAATAACTTGTTGAGTTCTTTGTACCGTTCTTATTATCATCATCTGTAACCTGAAGTCCGATATGGTCAGCTGTAATCTTATCAAGATTATTTGCTAAAATTGTATTTCCATTTGCATCAAAGCACTGTGCATCAGCTGATGATGAAATGTAAATTGTTCTTGTTGTTCCATATTCAGTAAAGATATATGGTGAACCTTTTACATGTGTTGACTGCATTGCTACATGATTGTCATCACATAAACCTACTTTTACTAAATAGTCACTGTAATCCATAACCTTGTCACATGCTGAAGCTGTGTCAAGATTTTCAGGCATAATGTAAAAGTCAGGTTTTGTTTCTGAAACTACTGAAACATTTACATCTGTCTCGCCCATTGCAGGAAGCCAGCCTTCTGTAGTTGTTAAAACTCCAAGTCCTTTTGTTGAATATTTTGTCTTTAATGGAAGTGTTGATAACATATTTCCAAACTTGTTAATTAAAATTGACTGCCACCAGTCATTACTTTCAACAGGAACTTTAATATTATCTGCTGCATAAACCGGAAGTTTAGCTTTTGCTTCGTACATATCATTTGACAAATAACTTCCTTTATTGTTAGCTGTTTTCTTTACCTGAGACTGTGGTAGTGATTCTATATTATGTGTTACCTTCTTATCTCCATTTTTATATTCGTATACCTGTAATTCATTTATACTAAATCCACTTCCATTTTCAACTCTTGTATATCCATACATTCTTACATAACGTGCATTAGCATAAAGTTCTACATTGTCTACTTTATTTCCTGAACCTTTTGTCTGTCTGTATAATGTTGTCCAATTATTTCCATCTGTTGATGTCTGAATATCATAAATCTTACCTGCATCAGATGCCCAGTTAATAACTACACGTCCAATTTCATGATTTCTGCCCAAATCTACACACAACCACTGGTTGTCTTTTTCACCTGATGTCCAGTATGAATTCATATTTCCATCTACAGCATTCTTTGCAAGTACTGTTGACTGGTCAATTACGCCATTGTCATCATACATCCACCATACATCTCTAAGTGATGAAGCTGTTACATTCTTGCCTTCTGCTATATTTTTTCCGTAATCTACAGGTCTCTGTGTAACTCCGTTTAATCCGAGAACCTGAAATTCATATAATGAATATCCATAAGCAGCCAAAGCTTTATCTGTCATATAAATTCTTACATATCTTGCTGAGCCACTTAAATCAATTGTTTCGTTTCCACCCTTACATGAATTGTTTGTGTAAACATCTCTCCAGTTTTCTTCATCATCAGAAAACTGAATCTTGTAAGCTGTTGCGTACGCACCTTCCCACATAAGTTTTACACCTGTAATCTGTGTAACATTTCCGAGATCTACGTACATCCATTCATTTTTGTTGTTCCATGAGCTTTCCCATCTTGTCGATGTTGAGCCATCCACTGCATAAGACGGATCACTGTTTTCTACAGATGAGCTGGCATATACCATTCTTCCGTTCGAAATAACATATGGTGTATTGTCATCCGCTGCCTTTACAGTAGGCATTAAATTCTGCGCAGGTACTACTCCAACTACCAACGCTGCTGAAAGTGCAAAACTTGCTGCTCTTTTTGACACTTTTCTTAGATTTTTAATTCTCATTGAATAAAAACCTCCCCTTCATATTTTTTATGAAAAACGCGCTATGCGTTTTTATTCATTTTCTGCGATTACGTAAAATGTTTTCCCAATCTCAACATTTTCCGCATAATATAATTAATACAAACCCTTTCTGATTTCTATTATTATCACTCCACGGTTTTCAATAATAATTCAAAACTCTATACATATTTATTTGGTAATTTTTATTTTTCTAAATTACCAAGATAAAAATAAAGCGTATATTAAAAAGTTTTCAATACACGCATTAACTCACGAAATATCAGGCTGACTTGCCCGCTTTTTTGAATCCGACCCCCAACATATTCCCAATATATATGTCGTTCTATATTTAAAATATTAGAATTTAAAAACATTTTTTGCAATATATCATCAAAAAAATGTCTATTTTATTTGTTTTTTTGTTGATTATGCACAAACGCCTTACTATTTTATGGTATTTCAAAATTTTCATTTTGGTGTTTTTGCCTTTTTTGCAAAAAAAATGGCGCAAAAAAGTGTCGAAAAAACACAATTTTACGCTTATTTTTGATAAAAATGTTTTTATTTTTTTATTAATTCTTTTATTAAATCCATTTTGTCCATAGCCATTTCATATCCCATTTCATTTGTCTGTCTCAACACTTTCACATCCTTTTCAAAGCTGTTGAGTTTCACCTTTGGCTGAAGTATTATTGCCTTTCCCTCATCTTCTAATTTATGACAATACTCTACTGTCTCGTTATATCTGATGTGTCTTGTGTATAGGGCATTTGCTAATTCAGGATATTTCTTTTTAACACGATTCGCTGCAAATTTAGTCTTTGCATTTAATGTTTTCCTATATTCTAATGGCTGTGTCAGGATAATTAGATTTTTTTCATTTCCATCCGCCATAGACTTACGTATCGGAATCGGGTCAGCTATCCCTCCATCATAATATGGTATTCCATTAATATTAATCGTTGGGAAAAAACCGGGTATTGCACATGTTGCTCTTAGCATTGTATATTTATCATCCATTTCCATGCCATCCATATACTCAGCTTTTCCTGTAATACAATTAGTTACACCAACTCTTACCTTTCCTGTGTATTTCTTATATGTTTCCATATCAAATGGCATTAATTCATTTGGAACTGTTCCATATGCAAATTCAAGACCAAATAAACTTTTATCTGTCTTAAAATTATTTATTCCAATATACCTTTTGTCATTTCTATATTTTTCTAATACCAGTAAATTTCTTTCCTTCTGTTTTGAAATGTATGATATCGCATCCGTTATTCCTGCCGATACACCTATTACGTAAGGAAATTCGATACCATTATCTAATAACGCATCCATTACGCCACAACTAAAAATAGGTCTGAATGTTCCGCCTTCTAAAACTAATCCTGCCATACTATTCCTCCTAATGCTTCATTCAGATTTGTTTTACATAAAATACTAATCCATGAAAAAGCAAATCTTATTAGTGGGACTCTCCACATTGAT
>OGWV01002818.1_pt1 | contig 10455 bp, 12 predicted proteins | sample 1576081 | NCBI WGS metagenome assembly OGWV01 (sample SAMEA3541541, study PRJEB24748) | human gut metagenome | biome: human gut; feature: human-associated habitat; material: faeces | place: China | collected 2012 | reverse complement strand
CGGCAAGTGATTATCCTGCAATTGCAGACTATTTGGAGAACTTGATTGCCTTGACACCTACACAACATTATACATATGCTCATCCGAACAATAATACCCAATATATTGATAGAGCGTATCAATATGTGTGTTTGATCTCTAAGACAGGTACTATTAGAGATAATTTGCTAGGGAAAAATAAAGCTCCTATTATATATGATTTTTATTTGTATCAGACAGTACTGAATACGGGGTTAGGAACAGAGGAATTTTATGAAATTCAAGAACTGGATTTTGATGGGTTGTTAAATTGTATTGAGAAGTATTATGTTTAAATAAGGAGAAAGTTAGTTGAAGAGAAAAGAATTTAAAGAAAAATTATTTGATGCGTTAAAAAGTGATGTCGACAATATGTCGTATGATGAGAAAATGATTCTAGTGAATAATTTGTTGATTGATTTTGAAAAAGAGAACGAATATTTGCGGGACACGTCAAATAAGGGGCAGAAATGGAAAGATGAAGAATTAAAAATAATATTATCAGATGCACCGTCTAAAGCTAACTGTATAAAGTATGCAAGATTATTTAAAAGAGGATATGGAAGTATCGAACAGATATATAGATGGTCAACAACTTCTCCGATAGAAATGTCAGATGAACGTAAAGAGGATAGTTTTATTTGTCAGATTAAAAAGGTAGCAAAAGAACTTGGACTTAGAGGATAAGGGGAATTTCATGGAATTAAACTGGGGGAATATTTTACATTTTAACAGTGAAAAAGACTATTATGAAGTATTAGGATTTTTATCAAAAGAAGAGGAACTTATAAGAGTATATACTGAAAATAATGATAAAGCAGGAGCATGGTCCGGTCAAGGAAGAATGTCGCTACGTAATGTGAGCATAGATTCTTTGCCGGAGGCGTTAAAGAATGCGTTTGAAACGAGCGTTGATGGAAGAATCAGTGTGACACATTATGTGAAAAATCTTAAAGAGAATCATAATTTTTCGAGAGAAATAGATCCGACAGGCAGTGATTTTACGAAAAGATTGTACAAAGAATCTTTGGAGAAAGTTTTAGAAACGGTTCCAGAAGAATATGAAAATGATTTTTATCGGGGATATCACTGGAATTGCGAGGTTATAGAAAGAATTAGAAATGCATCTAAACATGAAATCAATTGGGATGAAGAAACCGTTCAAGAAGAGACAGCAGGAACTACTGAGGGAAAGAGAACTGTCTATTATACTACAAAATATGAGCGTAGCTCTAAGAATAGAGAGGCAGCAATACGAATTCATGGAACGAAATGCATGATTTGTGAATTTGATTTTGGACAAAAATATGGTGAGTTGGGAAAAGGTTATATTGAAGTCCATCATATAAAACCTTTAGCAACATTAGAGCAAGAAGTAGTTATAAATCCGGAGACGGATTTAATATGCGTATGTGCAAATTGTCATAGAATGTTGCATAGATTTAAAAATTATATTGTTACAGTAGAAGAATTGAAGTGTATTATAGAGGATAATGATTAATATTATTCGAATATACAGAGGGAGGGTTAAAGAATGAGTGTTGTTAAATCTTTTTCAGTTGGTGCTGGTGATATGTTTTATATAGATCATAATACGGATAATTTTACAACAATAGATTGTTGTTATTCAGATGATGATAATAAAGAAACAAATTTTGAAGAAATGAAACAATTAGCGAGTAAAAAAGGAATTACTCGTTTTATATCTACGCATCCAGATGAAGATCATATTAAAGGAATTGAAGATTTTTCAGAAGAAGTTGGAATAGTGAACTTTTATTGTGTAGATAATCAAGCAATAAAAGAAGATGAAACGGACAACTTCAAAAAGTATTGTGAACTAAGAGATTCGGATAAAGCGTATTATGTTTCTGAAGGATGTAGAAGAAAATGGATGAATGTATCAAGCGATGAACGTGGCTGTGCGGGAATAAATTATTTATGGCCTATTACTTCAGATGAAGATTTTCAAGATGCATTAGAAAAGGTAAAAGAAGGAACCGGATATAATAATATTTCCCCGATTTTTACATATTCGATTCAAAATGGTGTTGGAATTATGTGGATGGGAGATATAGAACATGATTTCCTGGAAAAGGTTAAAGATAAAATAGAATGGTCGGAAATTGACATTTTATTTGCACCACATCATGGTAGAGACTCCGGAAAAGTTCCAGAAGATGTACTGAAAAAATTAAAACCACATATAGTAATAATCGGTGAAGCACCATCTGAATATTTGAATTATTATCCCGGATATAATACGATTACGCAAAACTCAGCCGGTGATATAGTGTTTGATTGTTCTGATGGTTATGTCGATATATATATTGAAAAAGAATCTTATAGTTATGATACGGATTTTTTAGAAAACAAATCCAAATCTGATTGTAGCTATGGGCATTATTTGGGATCATTTAAAACTAAAAACGCATGAGGCTAGAGAAAAAATGAACGATATAAAGGATTATAGAAATAATGAATTGAAAAATTATGTAATAGGGAATATATTACTTGTTCTTTATTTTTCTGGTATCTTTGATAATTTTTTTACGTCAGATGTTAATGGTAATTTAAATATTTGGAAAACGCTTATAGAATCAGCACTTGTATCCTCAATAATATATATTTATGTTTTTTTGTTAGATTCATTAATTCCGGGTAATATTAAACAAAAGGTAGCATATTTCCATATAGGAAAATTACCAGGGTATACAATTTTTACGAAGATGAAACAAAATAATAAAGATGACCGATTTACATATGCGGATATTGTGAAAAAGTATGCATTGATATATAGCAATATGCCTGTAGGAAAAAAAGAAAAGGGAAAATATGAAAATGCACAGTGGTACAAAATTTATAATAATTATAAAAATGAAAGTAAAATATTGATTGCAAATAGAGATTTTTTACTATGCCGGGATCTTACAATTATTACGATAATGCTGATGATTATATATTTTGTACTGATAGGTTTGAAAATTATAGTATTCTCGAAAACCATTGTTGTAGTTATGCTTATAGAATTAATTGTTTCAAATATTTCTATGAGAGGTAAAGCAACACGATTGGCATATAATGTTATTTCGGAAGACATATATAAATAGTTGCTTAGGTTAAATTGAAAAATTCATTATGTCAATTAGAGACTTTTCAAGAAAAGACGAGATAAAAGGTTGTTAAATGCTTATTTAGTAGTTATAATGAAGTGGCAACAAATTGGCAACAGAAAATCAGTGAGCCAAAATAATATATGTAACAGAAATAAAATAACGGCAAAAAAGATATAAGACTTAAACAAATATATTTAATAATATCTTTGGACTTGCCGAGTTTGAGTAAAAAAATGGAGCTCGGAAATCCAGTGTTTATGCGGGTTTCCGGGCTCTTACTATGTGGTTGAGTACAGATTGAGTACAAAAACTTAACGTTTTCTTCTTTTGGGAAGTGAAGCTTTAAAAAATCGGATTAGAGGATAGTGGATAGTCATAGGCATTGTAGGACTCAAATCAGTATCTCCTTTAAATGAAAACCGAGGGTTAGAGCCATAATTTCCAATAACACCAATTTCATATAAATCTTTAAGAATATGTGGAGTTTTTCTGTTTTTAGCTAAGGTTTCAACTTCTTCAAAAAAGTCCCTATTACTATCAATGTTATTTTGGAAATCTTTTATTTCAAAAGGCAAGGCTAAACTGGTTAATGATTTCTTGATTCCTTCAACTTCTGCATCAGAATACTTTGCAGTTAATACTTCTTCAAATTCTATCCAAGACTCTTCCGCATATGTTTTTCGTACTGAATCAAATATTTCTTGATCGAAAAATGATTTTTGCCCGTGTTGTTTTTGTATTATAGAAAAAAGACGAATGATGTCACGTGGTTTATACCATGTTTGATCTAATAAGTAATTTTCTATAGGAAGTTTGCTTTCCCCTATTGTAGGAACAAAATAGGTATTCCAAATATCAGTAGATTCTTGCAATCCAGCTAATTTTTCGCTGTAATGAATTCTTTTTTCTAACATCTTTAGTAGGGGATGATTACGGATATTTCCGCCTTTCTGCTCCCATGAAATAGTTACACCAAAATCTAAAATGACTTTATTAATCTCCATTCCTTTAGAAATGATATTTTTGTAAACTTCATTTCTGATTGTTGCGATCAAATGAACATTATAGTTTTGAGTACGATTAATTTCGTTAAGAGATTCAATTGCAAAAATTAAATCTCTAATTAGCGTGATATCACGTTGGTAATCTTTATTTTTCTTTAGAGATAATTCAAGTTCATCTACTAATATGTATATAGTATTTTCAACTGGTTTCAAATTAGTATATAAAAATATAATTTGTTTGGCGACAGAGGAAAAAGATGCAGTAGTTTTAGATGAATCTGTCCATTCAAAGTCAAAGTTAATTTTACCAAAATCGCTAAGATTAAGTTCCAGATTTCCACGTTTCATTTTAGGTAGAATCTTTTTTATTTGGTCAGCAGCATTGTTTTCTCCGTATACAGCTTTGATTAAAGAGCATAACTTTATCCAAGTATCATCAGTTCGATCAAAAACTCCATATTCAGTCTGAGATAATCTATTTATGATAACTTTAATTAAATAAACTTGCCACGCAAGTGTACAATTCAAAGAAATATCTGTAGGAATATCGCTTTCAATCACTTCTTCAAAACTGTTTGAAGGTACTGCAGTTCTTTTTAATTGATTTCTTTGTTCTGTATCTACATCTTTTTTAAATCGAATAAATTCTGTGAAATTAGTTTCTGGATTTTCGAGAATTTTACTTTCTATATATTTGAGTAACATTGTTTTTCCAGTACCTTTATTTCCGAATATATAATAGGTTGTTCCATCAAGTATTTTATCAATAGGTACATTTGGAAATTCAAAAAATAGTCCTTTGCAAGTATCTTGACCGTATTCAAGGAATTCATTGTATCCATCAATTTTTCCCAAATACATATCTTTTATCATTAATGGTGCCATAACGTCTCCTTTTTTTTAATTATTTAAAGTGGCAATAATGCTCGTTGCAACTCTAATTCCACTTTTTCTTTCGTCTCTGCTATTTCATCTATAGTTGCCTGTGTAGCTTCATTTGGATTATCACCAGCGGATTTCAATGCACTCTGGTAGATGTAATTCATTTTTTCCCATTTCAATAAGTCATTAAATACCTTATAACTTCTGATTTTCAGCAATGCGTCCTGCAAAGACAGAGTATGTGTTTTCCCTCTGGCTGTATATCCGATTTCGAGATAAGAGGAAAGCACTGGATTCAGATGGATAGATACAGTATCGTCTTTTAACATCTTGTCTTCTCCACGCTCTCCGCTGATCTGGAGGATGCCGGAATTACAAAGGACCATAAGCACGCCCATCAGATCACCGACTGTTTCTAGACGAAGTCCGGCAGTGTCACTGCCATTCAAAGCATTATAACTGACACCGAGTGCAGCTGCAATTTTCTCTAACTGAGGAGGTTGTGGCTGCATTTTATTTGTTTCGTATTTTCGGATAGAAACCGGATGGATGCCGGTCAGCTCAGCCAGTTTATCTTGCGTGATTCCGATTTGCTTTCTGCAGTATTTGATTTTTTCTCCTATGGTCATGCTTATCGCCCTCCATGTATCGAGATGGCTACATTATACCATGTTTGAAAAAATTTTTCTACTGGCATTTCAAAATACTTGACAATAGCGAAGTCGCTACATATAATGGGAATACAAAATGTAGCGATAACGCTATGGAAAGAAAAGGAGGATGCATATATGGCAGAAAACAACAAGATTTATATTACTGCAAATGAACTCGCAGAAATGCTGGGTGTTTCTGTAGGTCATGCTTACAAGTTGATTCGTAAGCTGAATCAGGAACTGGAAAAAGAGGGATTTCTGGTGATTGCGGGCAAAGTTCCAAGACGCTATTTTGAAAAACGCTGGTATGGTTTCAGTGTGTAGGAGGTGGTCGAATGAAAGCGGAAAAAGATAAGAAAACAGGAAAATGGTTGATTCAGTATCGTTATACGGATTGGCAGGGGAAACGCCGGAAATCCACTAAAAGAGGTTTTGCGACCAAAAGAGAGGCGGAGGAATGGCTTCGAAATTTCCTTATTACGCAAAAAGCGGACTTTGATATGAAGTTTGAGGATTTTTGGAAGATATATTGTGCAGATATGGAGACTCGTCTGCGGGAGCATACCATGAGAACGAAAAAGTATGTTGTGGAGCTGAAAATTCTCCCGTATTTCGGGAATAAGCGGGTAAATGATATTACTGCAGCTGACATCCGGCAATGGCAGAATGAGTTGATTAAAATGGGGTACTCACCCACTTATCTGAAAACAATCAATAATCAGTTGAGCGCAATCTTTAATTATGCGGTTCGATATTACGATTTGAAAAGTAATCCCTGTGCAAAAGCCGGAAGTATGGGTAAGAGCAAGGCAGAAGAAATGGATTTCTGGACAGGAGAGGAATTTAGGAAGTTTATCGACAGTGTCATGAACAAAAGACTTTCTTATATGGCATTTATGACCTTGTACTGGACGGGAATGCGTTTGGGAGAACTTCTAGCTCTGAATCCGAAAGATGTAGATTTGGAAAAGAGAACAATTTCTATCACAAAATCATACCAACGTCTTGGCAAGAAAGATGTAATCACACCACCAAAGACATCGAAGAGCAAGAGAGTGATTACCATTCCAGAGTTTCTGGCTGCAGATATCAAAGATTATATGGACAGCTTATATGACCTGCAGGAGGATGACAGACTGTTTCCCATTACAAAATATTATCTGGAGCATGAAATGCAGCGAGGAATTAAAGAAAGTGGCGTAAAACGGATAAGAGTACACGATTTAAGGCATTCCCATGCAAGTATGCTGATTGAACTGGGATTTTCACCATTGGAGATTGCGAATCGGCTCGGGCATGAAAAGGTGGAAACTACGTTGAATACCTACGCACATCTTTATCCAAACAAGCAGACAAAACTGGCTGAACAGTGAATATAGGGAGGATTTGTAATGAGTGGATTAGATAAAGACAGAAAACGTAACCAGACAATTTGTTTTCGGATGACACCGGAGGAACGCAGAGAATTAGAAGCCCGTATTACAGTGAGCGGAGTGCCGAAAGGGAAATATTTCATTCAGTCGGTACTTCATCAGGAAGTAAAGATTGCAGTTGGTAAATATCAAAGTGATCGGTTAAGCCTTGAAATAAGGCGGTTGTGGGAACGTCTGGATCATCTGGAAATAGAGGATTTATGTGAGATACTGGCAGACTGCCGGGCATTAATGAAACAGGTAATTGAAATCACAGATAATGATTGTTCAGCAACATGGAAAGCAAGTGATTTTAAAACAGAGATATTGGAAGATGAAAAATAAAGGCCTTTAAGTGTCGGCAAACACCTAAAGGCGGAGACTTGGTAAAAAATCCAAATCAATTACTGAGGTTATTCTATCAAAGTCTCCACCATCTTTCAACAGAAAATGGAGGTAATTTTGGATAACAGAAGAAACGAACCGAATTTAAAACTGATAAATATGGAACAGGTGGAGATAGAAAAAATAGACTGGCTGCTGTATCCTTTTATTCCCTTTGGGAAAGTTACGATCGTGCAGGGAGATCCCGGTGAGGGCAAGACCACAATGGTGCTGCAGATTATTGCAAAACTGACAAAAGGCGAAGCGGTATTACCATCGGACAGTGATGAATCAGATTTGGAGGAAAAAACGATGGCTCTGGAGCCGGTAAATGTGATTTATCAGACTGCAGAGGATGGACTGGGCGATACCATTAAGCCCCGACTTCTTTCCGCAGGTGCAGACTGTTCCAGAGTGATGGTAATTGATGATAACGATCAGGCGTTGACTATGATGGATGCCAGATTAGAAGAAGCTATCATAAAGACAAAAGCACGCCTTGTAGTTTTAGACCCGATACAGGGTTTTCTGGGGGCTGCTGTAGATATGCACAGGGCAAATGAAATTCGCCCCTTGATGAAGCGTGTAGCGGTGCTTGCTGAGAAATATCATTGTGCGATTATTTTGATTGGTCATATGAACAAAAACAGTAATGGGAAATCGTCATACCGTGGACTTGGCTCTATTGATTTTCAAGCGGCAGCCAGAAGCGTACTGATTGTCGGAAGGATCAAGGATGAACCAGAAATTCGTGTGGTGTGTCATGTGAAAAGTTCCCTTGCACCGGAAGGAAAATCCATTGCATTTCGTTTGGATAAAGATACTGGATTTGAATGGATCGGGGAATATGACATCAGTGCAGATGATTTGTTAAGCGGAGACAAGCGGGGGCAGAAAATTCATGCAGCAAAGGAATTTCTGCAAGAAGTTCTGGCATATGGTTCTGTAGCCCAGACAAAGGTGGCAGAAGAAGCGGAAAGCAGGGGAATTAAAAAGAAAACACTGTGGAATGCGAAAAAGGAACTGGAAATTGATTCTGTGAAGATTGGTAACCAGTGGTTCTGGATGTTGCCTGAATAATATTGGGAAGATGGCAAGATTACCATCTCTTTAAGAACAGGGAACCTTGCTATCTTGAAAGGAGCTATGAATGAAAAATGTACAAATATCGCAGGAATTATTTATGAAACTGCTCCGATATCATCTGCTTGATGATGATAGTTGTGCCGATGATGTAAAAAAAGGCCTGGAGCAAAAAATGAACACTATGGTGGAACGTGAATTATATACGAAATCAAAAAACGCTCCAACAGAGGAAGAACGGGAAAAAGCCCGACAGGAGTATCTGGACAGGCGGGGAATACAGGCTGACTTTCGATGGTAATTCTTCTTTGAATGCCATATGACAGGGGCGTGGCACGCTCCTGTATAAATGGCAGACAAGGAAAAGTTGCAGATATGAGGACGGAAGTACACCGACCGCAGGGAGGAATAGCACCGCAGGGCGCAAGGGTACTTTTGATGGACGGTACGGCTGTCGAAAGTGCTTTTGCGTTACTTTTGACAAAAGTAACAAAACCGCCCTAATGGGCATGAATACAATTTATGTGCCGTATCCGGCACTATTTAGAGAATGTGAGGTGAAAAAATAGGATGATGAAAAGAACGATCAGCGGTATGACAGGAGCAGGTTCTCTTGCTCATAACAGACGGGATTTTATTGCAGAAAATGTTAATCCGAACAGAGTATATCTGAACATCTGTTACCGGGATGAAAATCTGAAGGATGTTTACAAAGAACTGTTTGATGAATCGGTAGAACGGTATAATGTCGGGAAAAGAAATGACCGGAAGATTACGAATTATTATGATAAGATCCAGCATGGAAAGCAGGAGAAGTTGTTCCATGAGGTGATTTTCCAGATTGGAAATAATAAAGATATGGCTGCCGGGACACCAGAGGGAGATCTTGCGGTAAAGGTGTTGGATGAATATATGCAGGATTTTCAGAGACGAAATCCAACACTCCGGGTTTTTTGCGGCTATCTGCATCAGGACGAAGCCACCCCACATCTACATATTGATTTTGTACCTTATGTAACCGGATGGAAGGGAAAAGGAATGGATACAAGAGTCTCACTGAAACAGGCATTGAAAAGTCTTGGATTTCAAGGCGGTGCCAAGCATGATACAGAATTGAATCAATGGATCAATCATGAAAAAGAAGTTCTGGCAGAGATTATGGAACGGTATGAAATCGAGTGGGAGCAGAAAGGAACTCATGAAGAACATCTGGATGTGTATAATTTTAAGAAGAAGGAACGTGCAAAAGAAGTAAAGGAGCTGGAGCAGCAAATAGAAAATTTGGCAGCAGATGTAGAAGCGGCAGAATCAGATATAAAGGCGCTTAATCAGGAAAAAGCTGATGCAGAAAAAGCCAGGGATCAAGTCAGGGAAAGCAAAGAACAGGCGGAAAAAGAACTCAAGTATATGGAGAAGCAACGGAATCAGTTGCAGCCAATTATAAATAGTATTGATAAGGAATTAAAGAATTCAGGGCAAATTAAATTAGTGTTGCCAGAAGTCGGGACACTGGAACTGGCGTCTACATACCGCAATAAAAAGATTAAACCTCTGTTCGCGAAGATGAAGAATTATATTGCAGGATTAGCTGCAAAGGTGATAGAACTTTCAAGAGAAGCAGAAAAATGGAGAGATAAATATCAGCAGTTGAAGAAAGATTATGATGATCTGGAAAAGGATGCTGATAAGGTAGCGGATCTGTGCAATCAGTTGTGTGATGATGTAGATAAGCTGGAAGTAATATCAGATAAATATAACAGAGTGCTGCGGATATTTGGCAAGGATACTATAGAGTCGGCGATCTGGCATGATATTCAGAGGGAAAAAGCATTAGAAGAACAGAAACGAAAAGAGCACAGTTCACACCGTACATACTCATATGGTCGGCGTTATATGTGCACCA
>OGWV01002810.1_pt1 | contig 10481 bp, 10 predicted proteins | sample 1576081 | NCBI WGS metagenome assembly OGWV01 (sample SAMEA3541541, study PRJEB24748) | human gut metagenome | biome: human gut; feature: human-associated habitat; material: faeces | place: China | collected 2012 | reverse complement strand
GCAGCACGCCGAAAAGACCGGCGGGGGAGACGCTCTGCGTGATGGAAAGGCCGCTGATGGTGTGGCCGTTGCCGTTGAACGTGCCGCCGAACGTCGGGATGGGGAGCTCGTCATCGTCGGTCAGCTCGATATCGTTGTCAAGCACAACGGTTTTACCGCGCGACCAGGAATCGAGCGTGCAGGAATGCGCGAGGGATCGTAAGTCTTCTGCGCTCTTGATGTGGATGGCGCCGTCCCCGTCTGCCAAGACCTGCGTGACAGGGAGAAGCGAGATGAGCAGCAGGCACGAGAGTGCAAGCGCGCAGAAGCGATAGAAATGATTAGTCTTCTTCATCGTCTTGCTCCTCATTTGCAGATCCGGAGATCAGATTCAGGTCAATGTCGCCCTCGACCGTGGCGTGCATGATGCCATGCACCGTACCATTGATGTTGCCGCGCACCATGCCGTTGACGGAGACCTTACCGTGACCCGATTTCTTTTCCGTGATGGACGGGACGGAGAACGAGGTCTTGTCGACGATGCCGCTGCCGATGAGCAAGATCTGCGGCAGGGCGAACATGACCATGATGATGGAGATGACCGTGCCGCGGCCAAGGCTCTCGCCGATGCCCGCGATGACGGGCTCAGATGTCATGCTGCCGATCAAAAAGCCGCAGATCGAGAGGATCGAGCCGGAGGTGATGATCGTCGGGAAGGCGAAGTTCAGCGTCTCGACGATGGCGTCGCGGTGGTGCATTTTGGATTTGAGCTCCTGATAGCGGCTGGCGATGACGATGGCGTAGTCGATATTCGCGCCCATCTGGATGGAAGAAACAATTAGATATCCTAAGAAGAAGATGTACTTGCCCGTGATGGTCGGGAACGAGAAGTTGAGCCAGATGCAGCCCTGAATCACGAGGATCAGCAGCACCGGCATACCGGCGGAGTTGAACGTGAAGAGCAGCACCAGCATAACCACGAGCACCGACACGATGCTGACGACCTTGTTATCCACGGCGAAGGACTTTTCGAATTCGTATTCGTTCGTCGATTCGCCCGCGAGGTAGACGTTTTCATCGGGGTAATACTTTTCGGCAATTTCGAGAATTTTGTCGGTGAAGGCGTAGGTCTCGTCGCTGCTTTCGGGCAGCGTGAGGTAGATGAGCATGCGGTCGTAATCCGTACCTTGAAGCTGGGCCTTGGCGCTGTTCATCTGGACCTCGGCATCCTGGAGTATCTGCGTCTGCTCGTCGCTGAGCGTGACGATGCCGGCGTCCACCTGCTCGCAGACAAAGAGGAACATATCGATGAGCGGGACTTTGTAGGTGGCGAGATTGCCCGCAAGCTTGCCGTATTCTGAATGCTGCGCGGCGTAGGCGGCGTAGACGACCTGCGCGGCCTCGTAATCGAGACCCGCGAGCTCGGCGAACTGGCGCGGCGTCAGCTTGTCGGCCAGCATGTAGCCGTCGAGTGCTTCGATGTTGGTAAGACCCATCGTGGAGTCGACCTCGTCGTACTGGCCGAGCTCGTCTAAGATGGCGGACTCCTTGTCGTAGTCGCCCGTGGGGACGATGAGCGCCAGCATGTTCTTCGAGGTGAAGTTATCCTCGATCATCTGCTGGGCAAACTGCGTCTCATTCTGCTTGGGCTTTTGGCAGTCGTTCAACCACAGGCTTCACTCGATTAACCAGGTCAAGTAAGTCCTCTTCTGAAATCATCTGACCGTTAAGAGAGATTCGTTCCTTGAAGTCAATAATATAGGGTGAGGTAAAAGTTCCAACCTCATATCCCGCCTGGGTAAAAATGGTTTGTAGGGCATTGACTGTAGACCCTTTGCCGTTTGTTCCCACGATATGCACAGCCTTGAGATTATCTTGTGGATTTCCCAACTCTTTAAGCATCCAAGCCATACGCTCCAAGCCAGGCTTGATGCCAAATTTTAATTGTCCATGAATCCAATCCAACGCTTCCTGATAAGTCATAATTACTCCTTTTTTGGCTAATGCTTCAACTTAGTCATTAAGCTGACCTCAAAACTAGATTTCTAGTTTTTCCTGAGCTTAATGCTTTGACGCTCTTATTATACCAAAGACTCCTAGGTATAACCAAAATATGCAAAAAAGGCAACCCTAGGGTCACCTCTTAAGCTTTCTCTTTTTCGTCAATAACAAGACGAACTTTTTTACCTTGAGTAGGTACCGAATAGACAATCGCTCTTATCGCCGTAATAGTACGTCCTTTTTTCCCGATAACTCGCCCAATATCGGCCGGGGCAAGATCAAGATGGTACTCCAAAAACTCAGGACCGTCAATAATTTTGATGGTCAACTGATCTGGTGAAGCAATTAAAGGTTTAACGATAGCGATAATAAGATTTTCAATGGTATCCATAGGCTAAAAAATTATTTTGAGAATTTTGATTCGTGGAATTTCTTCATAACGCCTTCTTTTGAAAGGATGTTACGAACTGTATCTGAAGGTTGTGCACCTTTAGACAACCACTCAAGAACACGTTCTTCTTTAAGTGTTACTTGGTTTTCTTCAACGAGTGGGTTGTAAGTACCAACTGTTTCGATGAAACGTCCATCACGTGGAGCACGTGAATCTGCAACGTTAATACGGTAGAAAGGTTTTTTCTTAGAACCCATACGAGTCAAACGGATTTTTACTGCCATTTTTAATATCTCTTTTCTTTAGTTTTTTATTATGGTGGGGGCACTTATCGCCCCTCGACCTTAACTAGTATACCATATCATTTTTATGTGTCAAGAAAAAAACTTGACAGACTTAAAATTTCTACAAAAAAAGTTAGAGTCAAACTCTAACTTCCTTTTCGACTATTTCTTAGTTGTAGTCTTGTGATTTTTTTCATAAGCTACCTTTGCTTCAGCATATTCAGCTTCTAAACCCTTAGCAGCTGCCTTCGACACTTTCTCGTAAGTATCACGACTGGTCAACTTGCCATCCTCGTTGTAGGTAGAAACAACCAAGGTATCTTTATTTACAGTATAAGACTTGATGCGTTTCCCTTTACGGTAGAGTCGATAGTTATCTACATTATCCGAAATATAGTAATCTACTAGATTCTTATCTGCATTTGGATAAAGTTGCGAGACAACTTTAGTCAACTCACGCTTAAATTCTGAAACTTCTTTAGTATAGGTGATCGATTTATTCCACTGATCAACAACTTGATATTCCTTCAAATAATCTGAAGCTGTAAAAGTAGGCTGATCCTCCTCACCTTTTTTATAAAAGTAAGAATGTGTTTGTAAATTATTAGACTGATCAACTTTAAGGAAAGAAACATAAATTTCATCTTTATCTTCATGTTCTTTCAGAGCATTGGTTAACTTTCCAGAATTTTCGTCCAAGACCTTAGACGATTTTAATTCCCAAGTCCCCTCAATGTTCCCCGAAGCATTACGCCAAAAACCGTATACACCACCAACAAGCAACATCAAAACAACAGCAACAAGACTAGAAATCAAGGCTCCTTTGCCCCAATTTTTGGCCTTTTGCGATTTTTGATTAGCGTTTTGAATCGTTTCTAGAAGACGAACCTGACTTTCCAATCTCTTTTCTAGTTTGGCAACTGTCTGTTCTTCCTTAGATTTAGCTTTAGCAGCTAATTTTTCAGCCTTTTTCTTATCACGAGTAGCTTGACGAGCAAGCTTCTTAGCTGCTTTTTCTTCCTTATGATCAAGTTTTGTCAAATCCTCAGACAATCCAAGATGCTGTGCTTGGTTACTGAAAACTGGAATAGATTGATTAGGCTCACTCGAGGTATTAACAGAATGATTTTCTGCATCTGGACGGGTTGGCGCATAGCTTGCCAAACGCTCCTTAGCCTCTGCGACGCGTTTGCGTTGTTCCTCTTCTTTTTGAATATCCTCAGCCTGACGGCCCGACTGAATGGTTCTTACTTGACCAACAATCTCTTGAGATAGGGCCTTTCTCTTTTCTTGGGCCGCATTTGCCATAGCCTCTTGCGCGTTGTCACGCTCTTTCTGAGACTGGGCTAGTGCTCTGGCAGTTGCGGTTCCTTCTTCAAACTGTTGGTCAGCTGATGATTCTCCTTGATCAGCTACTTGGTGAGCCTCTGCACCTTCAGAGAGAACAAACTCTCCTCGTTCCAAGGCTTCTTTAAAGTCGATTGGTCTTGGTTTTCGGCCATTCACAGCCTCAAAGTACTCTAACCATTCGTCTTTCAACATAATAAATCCCCCTGAATTAAAAAACACATGATTAACTTCCCTATTTTACCATACTTTTTAACATAAAAATAGGGATTAACAAGAATTCTAAAAATTCTTATTAAATCCCCATTAATCTTCTTTTGGTGTAATAGACAATAATTGGACAAAACGGTGTTGTGCTGATTCCGTTTCAAGCGTGACATTATCGTATCTAAAGAGAATCTCTTCGATATTTGCCAAGCCCAATCCTCGACCTGTTCCTTTTGTTGAAAATCCTCTTTGTTTCAAAGGAGCTACATCAATAGAAGCTTCCTTAGTTGAATTCTCAACAACAATAACGGATTGATTTTCCATCTTAAAGATAGCGATAGATAATTTTGGTTCATCTGCTAATACAGTAGCTTCTATAGCATTATCACAAAGAATGGATATGATTGTAATCAAGTCGAGTGGACGCATATCTGTGAAGAAGACGCCCTCTTCAACCTCAACATGACATTGAATACCTTTATCAAAAGCTTCGGCTACTTTAGATGACAACAGACTCTTAAGCGGCATGTTGGTCACACGAGTTAATTTTGCCAAATCAAACTTTTGCTGCTTCAAATCTGATGCCGAATCTTTCAAGACACTATCATAAATCATCTTGATTTGGTCGATGTCTTTCATCTGAATGGCTTCATTAAGCGAAATCATGACATTAGTATAGTCGTGACGGAAACTGCGTAACGTTTCGTAAAGACTTTCGACTTGTTCAGAATACTTCTCTAGGTCATCCAAGTGACGACGATTTTCTTTTCTTCGCTCATTTTCAAAGTACTCATCTGCGTATCTATTGACACTGTAAACAGCATAAAGAATCGCTATATAGCCAATCAAGGTAATAATATGGCCAGCATAGTACAAATCAAAGAAACGCGAAGCCACAACTACGGAATAGTTCATAATCACATAACTAATTAAAACAAAGTTAGTGAAAAACATTATCCGACCAAATTTGCGATCTCGCTCCAAAACCCTCAAATATTTAAAATCAATATTAAGCAGTTTGGAAAGAGCGACAAATGTTGGAATAATTAAAAGGTCAAAGAAAATGAAATAAAGATAACTTTTGTTAAGGAAATCCGATGTGATACCAAATCCCGGCATCAAAAAGTAGGCATAACCATTAAAAATCAAAAGATAAAGAACAAGAGGATAGAAGGCATAAAATGCCAACATATTGGTGGTTCTTTCCTTGCCATAGAAATATGCATAAAAAAGAAGGTAGAACGGTGTCATAAAGGACAAACCGACATTATATGACATCCCCAGTATCCCCCCTATACATTCAACTAGGAACGCAATAGGAAGAATCATACGTGGTATCTTGACCAAGCTGGTCTTTTCGTAAATCCACTGTATGACGATGAAATGCAAAAGATATTCTAATGCAATTTGCAAATTGAGCATCATTTAATGGTTAGCCACCTCCTTCTAGTAATCTTAAATAAGCAGTAAAAAGCCACATTACTATTTTAGCACACTTCCTGCTATTATTATGAGATAAAATTGAATCATTATCTCGAATTTCAGAAAACTTTCAATAATGATTAGAGAAGAAGGGGGAAATCTAAGCCTTAACGATTTTTCAATCGTTCCAAAAGTTCCTTTTTACGTGTCCGCGATAGGAGGCATGACTCGTCTCCCTCAAAGAAGACCATATTAGCCGTACGATCCACACTTGTCACATTACTCACATTGACAACAAAAGAGCGATGCGTTTGGAAGAAAATATCATCCAATTTCGCTACTTCTGCAATTTTTCCATAGAATTCCACTAGGTTTGACTTGGTGTGAGCGATCAACTTATGTGGCACAGGGGCTGTTTCAATGTATAAAATGTCATCATAAGGAATATTAACATCATTTTTATCCGTTTTTACCGTCAGACTCTGTGCCTTGGTTTCTTGCTCAACCTGCGAATACGCAAAATCTAAAAGTTCTACCAAGGCTCTCTTAAGATCTGCATCTTCCATGGATTTATCAACAAAGTCCAGAGCTTGAATCTTATAACGGAAGGTCAAGGGCATAAACTCAGAGTAGGCTGTAACAAAAGCGATTTGTGCTTTCAAGTCTTCCTTACGGATTTCAAGCCCAATATCTAGTCCCTGCTTCGTTTGATTTTTAAGGTCAATATCCAAAAGATAAACCATGGATTTACCCGAACCTCTATCAGCATCTAACAATTCTTGCCCCTGCTCATAAAAGGTAATCCCATCAACAACGGCCTTCGACTCCTCAACTGCTTCGTCCAATAAACGACTAACACGATGACGCTGCAAGGCATCATCTTCAAGGACGATAATAGAAAGCATCTTATTTCCCTCTTTCTTTCTAATATACTTTAATATACCTATTTAACATTTTATCATAATTAATCGGAGAATATTCCTTTTTTTACAGCATAAAGTCTTTTTAACTTACCTCATTTCATTTATAAAACAATTGTTATCTTTCTGTCACTTCATCTTCATTTTTAGATGTTATCATGAGAGCTGTTTTTGTTTTATATTAAAAAGGAGAAAGTTATGTTACGTTCTTTTAAAACGCAAGGGACTAAGACAAAGACCATCTTAACCCTTGCAACTGTTGGTATCATTAGTGCTTTTCTTGTGGGAAGTCCTCAGCATGCCTCTGCGGATCAAACCTATGTTTCAGATCCTAACCAGGCTATGACATTTTCTGAACTTGAAACAACTACAAATACCAATACCATCACTCAAACAGGTGTATCTAGTGAAACACCTACTACTGTGACTACTGTGTCACATACCTCTGTAGATGATCTTCATACACATGAAAATGACTATGAACAAACGCCCACAAATACTCCGACTTTTGAGGAATTGAAACAAGATAGTCAAACAGCTAGCAGTACTGTCGACAGCCAGACTGGTAGCAAAACCTATGAGACTAGAATTCCGACAAATACAGATAGCAATCATAAGGCTGTAGAAAATCACTCTGAACCAAAAACCGAAACTGTCGCTCAAGCACAAACCTGGTCAAAAGATGGTGCTACATGGGTGTCAACAGAAATTAATAATGGTAACGTTCATAAGATTCTATCTACTTATATTCCAAAACCATTAACACCTTCTACAAAGCCCACGACAACAGCTACAACAAAACCTAAACAATCAACTCCTGCTGTTAGTCAACCTAAAAAACCAGCCACAGTCGCTAACAAACCTACAACATCTACAACTCAACCTAAGAAACCAACAACTGTTGTAAACAAGCCAGCGCCTTCTACAACGACACAACCTAAGAAGCCAACAACGACTGTCACTAAACCTACAGCTCCTAAAGCTACTCCTATCCAACCTGCTAAACCAGTGGACCGAATTGCTCAAGTATGGCAAAAGAATAACGAACTGGTAAAAGAGAATTACGACACTCCTCACTGGTCAACTAAGGAAGCAACAGTCTTCATCAATGCTAAAAATCCTGAAATCGTGAATGCCTACAAACAAGCTATCACTTCTTGGAATAACACTGGTGCCTTTAATTTCTTGCTCACTAACGATAAACAAAAAGCTAACATCATTGCTGATGAACGTTATGAAGGTAATGTAGCAGCTCCTCTTGGGGTTACCTACTCTACTTACTACCTCCCAACTAAGCAATATAGTAATGCTACTGTTTACTTGAACACCTTCCATGTTCAAAACAATTATTATCAAAAGAATGGTGGAAAACTCCTTAACACTGCGCAACACGAATTAGGCCACTCAATTGGACTTGAGCACAACAGTGCTGTTGCCTCTGTAATGGAACCTAAAGGTGGTAAGACAAGTATCCAACCAGTTGATATTAACAATGTTAAGAAACTCTATAGCAAGATTTAAGTTCTTACACCATCACTATAATTTATAAGCAGACCTATCAGGTTCTGTTTTTTTTTATACAAGTGAGATGACCATTCAAGACCAGAAAATGACTGTTCATGATTTTTTCTTACATATTTTAAAAATATGTAAGTTTTCTCTGATTTTTTTTGGTACAATAGATAATGTAAAGAGAGACCTAATGAGTTATAGATAAATGTTTTATCATTTAAAACTTATTGTTCTCATAGACATTTTCTAAATAGTCTAGGAACCCTTCTTAACATTTATACCTATCTTCCCCAAACACTTTTCCCCATTCCTAGATTATCAGATCTCTCACAAGAAAATCGTCTAGCTCACCCGGCTAGGCCTTTTTTCTTTTTCCATACTTTTGCTATAATAGAGCCATACCGTTTGAAAGGAACTCATAAAATGACTATAGATCAGCAACTTCTTTGCTACAAACGTTTACCAAACTGGACAGCTACAACACTTCCGGAAATGGTGACGCAAAAACACAATACTAAGGTGGGAACTTGGGCTAAATTGACCATTCTATCGGGATCTCTTCACTTCTACGAATTAGACGAAGAGGGAGAGGTTACTGCAGAGCACCTCTTTACCTCCGAGACAGAGATTCCTTTTGTTGAACCACAAGCTTGGCATCGCATCGCAGCCGCTTCAGATGATTTGGAATGCTATCTTTCTTTTTACTGTAAACCTGAAGACTACATGGCTAAAAAGTATGATACTAAAGCCCATTCCGAGGTTCTTGAAGCAGTCCAATCTGGCCATATCAAACATGGTCGTACCCTTGACCTAGGCTGTGGTCACGGTCGTAACGCTCTTTATTTGGCATCTCTTGGGCATGATGTTACAGCCGTTGATGTTAATAACGAAGCTACACAACGCATCCAAATGATTGCAGATGAGGAAAATTACAATGTTAGAGCTGGCTACTACGATATCAATGCTGCTGCTCTTCCTGAGTCTGAAACCTTTGATTTCATCCTCTCAACAGTAGTCTTTATGTTCCTTGATCCCGATCAAATTCCGGCTATTATCAAGAATATGCAAGAGCGTACTGTCGTAGGTGGTTACAATCTGATTGTTTGTGCCATGGATACTGAGGAACACCCTTGTACCATGCCTTTCCCATTTACGTTTGAAGAGGGAGAGTTGAAAAATTATTATAGTGACTGGGAGTTAGTCAAGTATAATGAAAATCTTGGTCACCTTCACCGTTTGGATGAATATGGCAATCCCATCGCCCTTCAATTTGCAACCATGTTAGCTAAGAAGGTTAAATAAGAGCGAATAACTGTAGACGAGCTGAGCACAGCTTGACTTGTCTTCAAAGTAAAAACTAGGAACCCAGTCGGATTCCTAGTTTTTAATTGTTTACAATATCTGCATATCCTGATTTAAGGTCTGCATTTTCTGTTTCTTTGACATAATACACGCCACCATTAGTAGTTGGTGAATAAAGAACAAAGGGAGTCCCATCTTTTTTGATGGTAAAGAAATAACGGTGAACTGATACATTTTCCCATCTCTCGTAAACGGAAACAATAGTATACTCAGAACTGCTATTACCATTTGCAGCATAAGTAGCATCCACAGTCTGGTTATGGTCCGACATCCAACGGATAGGCAAGGAAGAGGCTTCATTGGTAATTTCTTTGTATCCAGGTTGATTCATCTGATTGCCCCAAGAAACCATCAAACTAGCAAGTTGACTAGCTTTGTCATTGGTCCAACGTGGATTTTCAGTATAGGCTTCCTTAGCATGGTTAGCATCAGGTGTGTCAATACTTGCACTGCTAGATTCACTTGTCTTCGGATTTTCGGCCAATGAAGTACTTGATGTGGCACTAGCCTTCTCTGTCGATGAAAATATCGAGCTAGCCACTGTGGCAGATGACTTGGTCTGTTTGACGTTCTTCATTGAACTAGAGACTAGAGTCAAGCCAATGCCAACTACGATTGCTACTAGAGCCCCCAGAAGAATATAGATATAATTATAATTTTTCGAGATTCCAATAAGGCCAGACTGATAAGCTAATTGTAATTCATCAGGTTTCGGCTTCCGCCCTTGAACTTGCTCAAAACGACTTATCCATTCTGCTTCTGACAGCTTTCGCATAATTTTCCTCTTCTCTTTATCAATTATCTTCCATCCTATCATAGAACAGTGATGATGACAATAGTAGAGAGAACTTGAGGTCTACCTTCAACCAATTACCCTTTATTTTCAAAATAACGACGAACAATCGGCGCCACTTCTTCACCATAAAGTTTAATAGCCTTTAGAACGTCTTCATGTGGCATAGAACCAATCGGGAGATGAAGCATGAAGCGATCTAGCTGTAAATCCTCAATAATACGAATGATTTTTTGAGCAACGTGAGCAGGTCAGACAAGCGG
>OGWV01002804.1_pt1 | contig 10499 bp, 10 predicted proteins | sample 1576081 | NCBI WGS metagenome assembly OGWV01 (sample SAMEA3541541, study PRJEB24748) | human gut metagenome | biome: human gut; feature: human-associated habitat; material: faeces | place: China | collected 2012 | reverse complement strand
CTAAAAGGCAACAGCCTTTCTAAACTGCCGCCTTTTCTCCTTCATTTTATTTCCACAAAAGCGCAATCGTGCAGGCGGTCGAAAACGCAGAGGTGCTCAAGCTGAAAAACGTCAAGAAGCTGTCTGATGTGAAATCGGTCAATCTAAACGATATGCCGAAAATCAGAACGGGGCTGTATGAGCTGGATCGGGTTATCGGTGGTCTGTATTTGGGACAGGTTTCCTTGTGGTCCGGCAGGCGTGGCGAAGGGAAAAGCACCCTCGTTAGCCAGATTATAGCGGAGGCTATCGAACAATCCTGGAACGTGTTTGCATATTCCGGGGAGCTGCCCGATTTTCATTTCAAGCGTTGGCTGGATATGCAGCTTGCCGGTCCCAATTATCTGACGAAGGGAACAGATGCGTTCGGCGAGGAATATTATTCCGTCGGTGCGGATGTGCAGAACAAAATCAATGATTGGTACAGCGATAAAATTTATATTTACGATAACGCCTATATCCCCGAATCGACAGTGGAAATGGAAACGCTGGTGGCAACGGTCGAGAAGGTCATCAAGCAGTATGACGCGAAGCTGATTTGCTTGGACAATCCCGGTGTAGTATTTTCTGATTCAGCAAAAGGTTACAAGAGAATTGGTGCATAATTGTATTAAATTTGTACTATTTTTTTGAAAATAATGTGATACTATAGTATCTAGTATTTTTATGGAACAGAAAATACTTGTATAGAAGCAATATAATAACTTCGAAATCCAGATGCTTTGCATCTGACACACTTTGTGCTTAAAGATATAAAAGCATGCTGATGTTGCTTTTTATTTAGAAAGAAACGAGGAACAATATGAAATATGTAAGGCAATTTGTAATTATTATGTTATTTACTTTTTTAGGTGAAGTGTTAAAAGCATTACTTCCGTTTCCGGTGCCTGCCAGCATTTATGGATTGCTTGCACTTCTGATCGCACTTGAAACAAAGCTGCTTCCGTTAGCCTCTGTTCGGGATGTAGGCGAATTCTTTGTAGAGATCATGCCGCTCACTTTTATTCCGGCAGGTGTCGGTCTTTTAGAGTCATGGGGCGTAATGAAACCAATGCTTGGCAGTCTTGTAAACCCCTTGCCCTTTGCGCATGGCGAAGCGGCTACGCCGCCGGAAAGGAAAAGAACGGAAGCGAAAACAAACAGCGCAATAGAGATTTATCGGGAAATCATCAAAGACAACATCGACTATGACATTCTCATTCAAGACCCCAAAATGGATAAAGACCGTTTGGACGAGATTGTAGAAATCATGCTGGAAACCGTCTGCACAGCCCGAAAGACAATCCGTATCGCCGGGGACGACTACCCCGCCGAACTTGTCAAATCAAAGTTTATGAAGCTGAATAGCAGCCACGTTGAGTTTGTTTTGGACTGCATGAGGGAGAACACAACCAAAATCCGCAACATCAAGCAGTATCTAAAAGCGGTGCTGTTCAACGCGCCGAGTACCATTGACAGCTACTATACCGCCCTTGTCAATCACGACTTTTACGGCAGCAAATGAGCATAGCCGCAGTTTACCGGGAAAGGAGTTGATACCTTGCAGGAGGAAGTAACCCAAAAAACGATTGCCCTATCCGTCAATGTGGGAAAAGGCGCGGCAAGGCTTACCGAACAGGCGTTGCAGAAAGCAATCAAGAAGTTTTTGGAGCAGAAAAGCAAAGCCCCGCATGGGAAACAGACCATGCGGCAGCTTATGAAGCAAAATGCGGGTGTTTCCAACATCGAGATCACCGACAGCAATATCAAAGCCTTTGAGAGTACCGCGAAGAAGTACAACATAGATTTTTCGCTGAAAAAGGTTAAGGGCGAACAGACCCGTTACCTTGTGTTTTTCAAAGGCCGGGACGCGGACGTTATGACCGCAGCGTTTCAAGAGTTTTCCGCAAAGAAGCTGAACAGGGATAAAAAGCCCTCTATCCGCAAAGCCCTTGCCGCAGCAAAGGACAAGGCGAAGCAGCTTAACGCCGCCCGCGACAAGGTAAAGAAAATAGACAGGGGGCGCGAGATATGAAGCAGATGAACTACAAAAAGTTGATAATCCCGAATATCCCCTATGTGTTCTTTGTCTATCTCTTTGATAAGGTGGGACAGGCGGTGCGGCTTGCCCCCGGCGCGGATATTTCCGAAAAGATACTCAATATCACACAGGGATTTTCCGAAGCGTTTTCAAATGCCTTGCCGAGCGTTCACCCGTTGGATTTGCTTATCGGCATTGTCGGCGCGGTGGTTATCCGTCTGATTGTCTATGTCAAAGGGAAAAACGCAAAGAAATACCGCAAGGGCGCAGAATACGGCAGCGCACGTTGGGGCAACGCCGAAGATATAAAGCCCTACATCGACCCGGATTTTCAGAACAACATCATTTTGACGCAGACCGAACGCCTTACCATGAACAGCCGCCCGAAGCAGCCGAAATATGCGAGAAATAAAAACGTCGTGGTGATCGGCGGCAGCGGCAGCGGCAAGACAAGGTTTTTCGTAAAGCCTAATTTAATGCAGCTTCATTCTTCCTACGTCTTGACCGACCCAAAAGGCACCGTCTTAATCGAGTGCGGAAAGCTCTTGCAGCGCGGCGGCTACAAGATAAAAGTGCTGAATACGATAAACTTCAAGAAATCCATGCGATATAACCCCTTTGTGTATATCCGCAGCGAAAAGGACGTGTTAAAGGTTGTCAATACCCTTATTGTCAATACCAAAGGCGAGGGAGAAAAAAGCGCGGAAGATTTTTGGGTGAAAGCCGAGAGATTATTATATTGCGCGTTGATCGGCTACATTTGGTATGAAGCCCCCGCCGAGGAAATGAACTTTACAACGCTGCTTGAACTTATCAATGCAAGCGAAGCACGCGAGGACGACGAGGAATACCAAAGCCCCGTTGATCTGCTCTTTGCCGATTTAGAAGAACGCAGCCCCGACCATTTCGCGGTGAAGCAATATAAAAAATACAAATTGGCGGCGGGCAAAACGGCAAAGTCAATCCTTATTTCTTGCGGTGCGCGTCTTGCCCCTTTTGATATAGAGGAACTCCGGGAACTCATGTCCTATGATGAATTGGAACTTGATACATTGGGCGACAGGAAAACCGCGCTTTTCCTCATAATGAGCGATACCGACGACACCTTTAATTTTGTTATCGCTATTCTGCAATCGCAGCTTTTCAATTTGCTTTGTGATAAAGCGGACGACGAATACAACGGCAAATTGCCTATTCATGTCCGGTTTTTGCTTGATGAATTTGCCAACATCGGGCAGATACCCCGCTTTGATAAGTTAATTGCGACCATTCGCAGCAGGGAAATGTCCGCTTCTATCATTCTGCAATCGCAGAGCCAACTAAAAGCCATTTACAAGGACGCGGCAGAAATCATACTTGATAATGCCGACAGCACCTTGTTTTTGGGAGGACGTGGGAAAAATGCAAAGGATATTTCGGATAACTTGGGACGGGAAACAATCGACAGTTTCAATACTTCCGAAAATCGCGGCACGCAGGTTTCTCATGGACTTACTTATCAAAAATTAGGAAAGGAGCTGATGACACAGGACGAAATAGCAGTTATGGACGGTGGGAAATGTATTTTGCAGCTACGCGGTGTGCGTCCCTTTTTAAGCGACAAATACGACATCACGAAACACCCGAACTACAAATACCTTTCCGACTTCGACAAAAGAAACGCTTTTGACGTGGAACGGTATATGTCTACCCGTCCGGCAATCGTAAAGCCCGATGAAGCCTTTGACATATACGAAATAGATTTGTCCGACGAGGACGCAGCCGCCGAATAAAAACGGCGGCATTTTTATTTCCAACAACATTTTTTGAGCCGTTTTAGCGGCAGAAAGCGAGGTTTATATGGATTTTTTCAACAGCGCAGTTGACGTATTGCAGACTTTGGTAATCGCGCTTGGCGCAGGACTTGGCATTTGGGGCGGCATTAACCTCATGGAGGGGTACGGCAACGATAACCCCGGCGCGAAGTCGCAGGGCATGAAACAGTTGATGGCGGGCGGCGGCGTTGCCCTTATCGGCCTTACCCTTGTCCCGCTGCTCTCCGGCCTGTTTGGATAATGCCACAAACTAACACTACCCGCCGCGCTCTCCCGCTTCACGCGGGAGGGCGCGGGAAAGGAGGGATTAGCTTTTGATATGGCAGATGATTGAAGATTGGTTTCGCGGCATTTTGACAGACGGAATACTCTCTAATCTCTCCGGGCTGTTCGACAGCGTAAATACAGAGGTTGGAGAAATCGCAACGCAAGTCGGCACAACCCCCGCCGGGTGGAACGCGGGCATATTCAATATGATACGCAGCCTATCGGAAAACGTCATTGTGCCGATTGCGGGCGTTATCATTACCTTTGTCATGTGCTACGAACTAATCCAGCTTGTAATTGAGAAAAACAATCTGCACGATCTCGACACTTGGATTTTCTTCAAGTGGATTTTCAAAACCTTTGTTGCGGTGCTGCTGGTAACAAATACTTGGAACATCGTCATGGGCGTATTTGACATTACACAGAGCGTCGTCAACGACAGCGCGGGCGTTATCATATCCGACACAAGCATAGATATTGCAACCGTTATCACCGATATAGAAGCAAAGCTGGACGCTATGAGCGTCGGCGGGCTTTTGGGGCTATGGTTTCAATCACTCTTTGTGGGGCTTACCATGAAAGCGTTGTCTATCTGTATCATGCTGGTGGTGTACGGGCGCATGATTGAAATATACCTTGTAACGAGTATCGCCCCTATCCCCGTTGCGACAATGGTAAATCGTGAATGGGGCGGCATGGGACAGAACTACTTAAAATCCTTGCTTGCCCTCGGTTTTCAGGCTTTTCTAATTCTTGTGTGCGTCGGTATTTATGCGGTTTTGATACAGACAATCGCAGCAACCGATGACATATCCGGCGCGATCTGGTCTTGCATGGGCTATACCGTCCTCTTGTGTTTTACGCTTTTCAAAACGGGAAGCCTTGCAAAATCCGTATTCAGCGCGCATTAAGGGGGTGCAGATGAAGAAATACAAAATCATTTACGCCGATCCCCCTTGGAGATACGCGAGAAGCAAGGTACAGGGCGCAGCGGAAAAGCACTATCCCACTATGAGTATTGAGGAACTTTGCGCTTTACCCGTCAAAGAAATTGCGGATAAGGACTGTATTTTATTCCTATGGGCGACGTTCCCGCAGCTTAAAGAAGCGTTGCAGTTAATCAAGGCTTGGGGATTTACCTATAAATCCGTTGCCTTTGTATGGTTAAAGCAAAATCGGAAATCGCCCACTTGGTTTTATGGCTTGGGCTTTTGGACGCGAGGAAATGCGGAAATCTGCTTGCTTGCTACCAAAGGACACCCGAAGCGACAATCAAACAAGGTACATCAATTTATTATTTCCCCTGTTGAGCAGCACAGCAAAAAGCCGGATATAACGCGGGAAAAGATACTTGCCCTTATGGGCGACCTACCGCGTATTGAACTGTTTGCAAGGCAGCATACCCCTGGTTGGGACGTATGGGGAAATGAAATCAAAAGCGACATACGGTTTGCCGGAAAGGAGGTTTGAAATGGCGTATGTAACCGTCCCAAAGGATTTAACCAAAATCAAGAGCAAGGTAATGTTCAACCTTACCAAAAGACAATTACTCTGTTTCGGCGCGGCGGTGGCTATCGGGCTACCGCTATTCTTTTTGACAAAGGACAGCGCGGGAACGACAACGGCGGCTTTGTGCATGGTGCTTGCCATGCTGCCCATGTTCCTACTCGCTATGTACGAGAAGAACGGGCAACCGCTGGAAGTGATTATACGGCAATTTGTGGAAGTGAAGTTTCTTCGCCCCAAAGAGCGACCTTATCAGACCAACAATTTTTATACCGCCCTTGCGCGGCAGGAGCGATTAGATAAGGAGGTACGGGCGATTGTCAAAGGAAAAGGGAAAGACCCAAAACAAAAAGCGTAAACTTACGCGGCAGGAAAAGAAACAGATCGACGCGCTTATCCGGCAGTCAAAGGGCGACGGGAAGCCCCATACGGCGCAGGACAGCATACCGTTTGAGCGAATGTATAAGGACGGGATTTGCCGCCTTGCAAACGGGCGGTATTCCAAGTGCATTGAGTTTGAGGACATCAACTATCAGCTTGCGCAGCCGGACGACAAAACCGCCATTTTTGAAGCCCTTTGCGATATGTATAACTCGTTCGACGCTTCTATCAGCGTGCAGCTTTCCCTAATCAGCCGCCATGCGAACAAGGACGATTTCAAGAACAGTATCACGATTGCGCCGCAGAATGATGACTTCGACAGTATCAGAGCAGAATACACCGAAATGCTTAGGACGCAGCTTGAACGCGGAAACAACGGGCTTATCAAGACCAAGTTTCTCACCTTTACCGTTGAAGCAAAGGACATTAGATCGGCGCGGGCGCGTCTTGCCCGCATTGAAACGGACACCCTCAACCATTTTAAGGTGATCGGCGCGGCGGCGCGGGTATTGGACGGGAAACAGCGTCTTGAAGTGCTGCATGGGATTTTCCACCCGGACGGGGAACGCTTTAACTTTGCGTGGGAATGGCTACCCGCAAGCGGTCTTTCTGTCAAAGACTTTATCGCGCCGTCCTCTTTCCGATTTGGCGACGGGCGAATGTTTCAAATGGGCGGCAAGTTTGGCGTAGTTTCCTTTTTGCAGATCGTCGCGCCGGAACTCTCCGACCGTATGCTTGCCGACTTCATGGACGCGGAAAACGGGATTATCGTCAATCTGCACATTCAGAGTATCGACCACAACGAAGCAATCAAGACGATTAAGCGCAAGATTACCGACCTTGACCGTATGAAAATCGAGGAACAGAAAAAAGCAATCCGCAGCGGCTACGACATGGATATTATTCCGTCCGACCTTGCCACCTACGGCGGGGAAGCAAAAAACCTACTCCGCGATTTGCAGAGCCGCAACGAAAGAATGTTTCTGCTTACGCTGCTTGTCTTAAACCTTGCAGATACCAAGCAGAAATTGGATAACGAAGTATTTGGAGCGGCGGCAATCGCGCAGAAATACAACTGCATTTTGACCCGCCTTGACTACCGGCAGGAACAGGGGCTTATGTCCTCTATCCCGTTGGGGGAAAACCTTATCCATATCCAGCGCGGCTTGACGACCAGCAGCACCGCCGTTTTCGTTCCCTTTACGGTGCAAGAGCTGTTCCAAAGCGGCGAAGCATTGTATTACGGCTTAAACGCCCTTTCCAACAACATGATTTTGTGCGACCGAAAGAAGCTGAAAAATCCCAACGGCTTGATACTCGGCACACCGGGCAGCGGCAAAAGTTTTTCTGCAAAACGCGAAATCACAAACGCTTTTCTTATCACGTCCGACGACATTATCATTTGCGACCCCGAAGCCGAATATTACCCCCTTGTCGGACGTTTGAAAGGACAGGTTATCAAGGTTTCGCAGAACAGCACGCAGTACATTAACCCTATGGATATTAACCTCAATTACAGCGAGGGCGACACGCCCATAGCCTTAAAGAGCGATTTTATCCTTTCCTTTTGCGAGTTGATTATGGGCGGCAAAAACGGGCTGGAAGCGGTTGAAAAGACTTTGATTGACCGCGCCGTTATCAGCGTGTACCGCAGCTACCTTGCAGACCCGAAGCCGGAGAATATGCCGATTTTGGGCGACCTCTACAATGAAATCAAGAAGCAGCCGGAAAAGGAAGCGCAGCGTATCGCGGCGGCATTGGAACTCTATGTAAACGGCAGCTTGAACATTTTTAACCACAGGACAAACGTTGACATTCATAATCGCCTTGTCTGCTTTGATATTAAGGAACTCGGTACGCAGCTTAAAAAAGTCGGTATGCTTATCGTCCAAGACCAAGTATGGAACAGAGTAACGGTAAACCGCAGCGAGGGCAAGGCGACGCGGTATTACATCGACGAATTTCATTTACTCTTGAAAGAGGAACAGACCGCAGCATACAGCGTCGAGATTTGGAAGCGTTTTAGGAAGTGGGGCGGTATTCCGACAGGTATCACGCAGAACGTCAAAGACCTTTTGACGAGCAGAGAAGTTTCAAACGTTTTTGAAAACAGCGATTTTGTCTATATGCTCAACCAAGCACAGGGCGACAGGGAAATCCTTGCAAAGCAGCTTAACATTTCGCAGCAGCAAATGACCTATGTAACCCATTCCGACGCGGGCGAGGGGCTTATCTTCTATGGCAACGTGATTTTGCCCTTTATTGACCGTTTCCCGCAGGATACGGAACTGTACCGCGTCATGACGACCAAACCCGGCGAGGTGTCGGCATGAGGATAGAAACGGACAAAATCTATTGCGGCGACAGCTTGCAGGTGCTTCAAACCTTGCCGGAAAATGCAGTTGATTGTTGCGTAACGTCCCCACCCTACTATGCCTTGCGGGACTACGGCGCAGACGGGCAGATCGGACGGGAAGCAACGCCGGAGGAATATGTTTCCCGTATTACGGCGGTATTCCATGAGGTAAAGCGGGTGCTTACGCCGGAGGGTACTTGTTGGCTGAATATCGCGGACACTTATTGCGGCACAGGCAGCAAAGCCGACCACCAAGACCCCAAATACCCCAAAGGCAGGAACGGGCAGCAAGTGGCGTTTAACCACCGCGCCCCCGGCTGCAAGCCCAAAGATTTAATTGGTATTCCGTGGCTTGTAGCCCTCGCCTTGCGGGGCGACGGTTGGTATTTGCGCAGTTCTATCATTTGGCACAAAACAAACCCCATGCCGGAAAGCACGCGGGACAGGCCGACCCGCTGCTATGAATATGTGTTTCTGCTTACCAAGTCAAAGAAGTATTATTACGATTGGCAAGCAGTAGCCGAGCCGATAGCCCCCACAACGGCGGGGCGGCTGAAAAGCGGAGTTAGCAAAGGAAATAAGTATAACGTTACTGTTCCGGGGCAAAACCAACCGCAGAAAATCAACCGCCCCCGCGAAAAGGGCGCATACGCCGACGAGTTGATTTGTCCCGTCCGCAGCCGTCGCAACGTTTGGCAGATCAACAATGTCGCGTATCATGGCGGGCATTTCGCAGCATACCCGCCCAAACTTGCGGAAACGTGCATTTTGGCGGGCTGTCCCGTGGGCGGGATTGTCCTTGATCCGTTTTTAGGCAGCGGCACCACCGCAGCGGCGGCAAAGCACCTTTCCCGCCGCTATATCGGCATTGAGTTAAACCCCGACTATTGCACCCTTGCAAAACAGCGGATTGGAGGTGATGAAGATTGAGCAAGGAATGGAAAGCCCCCGACAAGGTAACGCAGAAAATGACCCGCGACGGGGCGGTTGCGGAAAACCTCACGACGGGCGAAACAACGAGTATCAGCGAAAGGCCGCAGGAGGAAAACTATTCCCAAGCCCCTACCGCAGCGGCAGAAAAGGCTGTTGACCGTATCGGCGCAGAGGTTGAACGGCAAGCGGCAAAGGGCGCAGGGAAAAAAGCCCTTGACGCGGCGCAGCTAAAAACCCATACTTCCCGCTTGCAGTTTTCCGAAGCGGAACGGGCAACGCCGGAACTTCAAAAAGCGATCAAGAAATCGGATAAGGCGGCAGACTGTTTAGACGCAGCGCGGGCGGCTATCCCCAAGCAGACCAAAATCAAGAAAGAGCGCGTTTTTGACGAAGCGAAAGGCAAGGCAAAGACGCGCCTTTCCTTTGAAAAGACGGATAAGCCCCCAAACGGCAAGTTGCGGCATAACCCCTTATCCCGTCCGGCACAGGAGTTAAACAGTACCGTACATGGGAAAATCTACGAGGTAGAGAAAGAAAACGTCGGTGTGGAAAGCGGGCACCGGGTAGAACTTGCCGGAGAGAAAGCGGGCGGCATGGCGGCGCGGGCAGTTAAGGGCGGCATACGCCGCCATAAGCTGAAACCCTACCGGGCAGCGGCGGCAGCGGAAAAACAAGCGGTAAAGGCAAACGCAGATTTTCTCTATCAAAAGGCGTTGCACGATAACCCCGCGCTTGCGCACTCCAACCCCATTTCCCGTTTTTGGCAGAAGCAGCGCATTAAAAAGCAGTATGCAAAAACGCTGAAAGCGGGCGGCAAAGCGAAAAAAACCGCTGAAGCCACCGCAAAGGCGGCGAAGAAAACCGCGCAGGAAACCAAACGGGCGACGTTCTTTGTTGTCCGGCATTGGAAAGGCTGCTTGATTGTGGGCGGGATTGCCTTTATCGTGCTGCTGCTTTTCGGCGGGCTGTCCTCTTGCTCCCTCTTTGGCGGCAACAGCGGCAGCGGCTTGATTGCGTCGTCCTATCTCTCCGAGGACGCGGATATAACGGGCGCGGAAAGCGCGTATGCCGCTATGGAAGCCGAGTTACAAGATATGCTGGACAATATCGAAAGCGAATACCCCGGCTATGACGAATACCGGGTAAACGCGGACGAGATCGAGCATGACCCCTATGTGCTAAT
>OGWV01002803.1_pt1 | contig 10502 bp, 9 predicted proteins | sample 1576081 | NCBI WGS metagenome assembly OGWV01 (sample SAMEA3541541, study PRJEB24748) | human gut metagenome | biome: human gut; feature: human-associated habitat; material: faeces | place: China | collected 2012 | reverse complement strand
CCGGGAAGAACTTGACAACTTCAAGTCCCATCGCAATTGCCTGTTCCATTTCACTCGGTGTGACAACACCCGGAGTAATCGGAATCTCATGATCGATACAATATTTTACTACAACAGGGTTGAATCCCGGGCTTACAATAAACTGCGCTCCGGCTTTCACCGCACGGTCAACCTGTTCTACTGTCAGAACGGTTCCGGCCCCTACGACCATCTCCGGAAACTTCTGGGACATAATACGAATAGATTCTTCGGCGGCAGCTGTGCGGAATGTCACCTCCGCACATGCCAGTCCACCGTCGCACAAAGCTTTCGCCAGCAAAGCAGCATCTTTGGCGTCCTCCAGCACAACCACCGGCACAATTCCAAATTGCTCTAATTTTTTCAATACTTTATTCATTTCATAGCTCCTTAGTCAATCGAAATAAGAGATTTCATAACAGAATAACTTCCTTCTTTCTGAATCTGCTCCAGATATCCGCATACTGCTGCTTCAAATCCTTCGATTTCCGTAAGATCTTCTCCCCAGAATTCTGTATTCTTACATACTGCGTGTACCATTTTCTCTGCTGAATCTTCTCTGTGTTTATAATAGAACTGAAGCACTGCTTTATCATCCTTTACAGTATATGTGTTTCCTTCTCTCTCTGCAATAAGTCCCTCATCTGTCAGTGTGTGTCCGCTAAAGAATGCGATGTAGAATGCAAAGGAAGCTGTAATACATTTCGGAAGTGCTCCTTTACGCTTTACATATTCTTTCAGAGACGGCATAACCCTTGCCTTCCATTTTGATGTCGAATTGAGAGAAATTGCCAGCAATGCATGGTCGATAAAAGGATTTTTAAAACGTTCTGTCACCGCAACCGCAAAATCAAGTAATTCCTCTTTCGGCAAATCAAGTGTTGGAATAATCTCATCATAGATTGTCTTATTCATGAATCCACAGATAACCTCATCATTCATACAATCTCTTACGATATCTTTTCCGGCAAGATATGCTCCCAGTACAAAGGATGTATGTGCACCATTCAGGATGCGGACTTTACGTTGTTTATATGGTTTATGATTATCTGTGATAAGGATCGGAAGACCTGCTTCTTCGATTGGAAATTCTTTTTTGATAGACTGTGGTCCTTCAATTACCCAGAATCCAAAGATTTCTCCTGTATCCAGAACATTATCTTCATATCCAAGTTCTTCACAGATTGCAGATGCCTCATTTCTTGGATATCCTGTAACAATTCTGTCGACAAGTGTAGAACAGAATACATTTTCTTTCTGAATCCATGCAATAAATTCTTCTCCAAGATTCCACTGTTTTGCATATTTCAGCACACATTTTTCCAGTTCTTTTCCGTTATCATCAATAAGCTCGCAGGAAAGTATGATAAATCCTTTTCCTTCCTCTTTTCCAAATGTTTCAAATCTGTGATACATAAACTGTGTCAGTTTTGCCGGATAAGATTCTCCTGGTTTGTCTTCAAATTTACATTCTGCGTCATAACGGATTCCCGCTTCTGTTGTATTACACAAGATAAATCTAAGTTCTGGATTTTCTGCGCATCTCATGACCTCTTCGTAGTCTTCATAAGCATTCAGACATCTGCTTACACTGGAGATTACTCTCTTGTCATTCACTTTCTTTCCATCCTGAAATCCACGAAGGAATAATGTATAAAGTCCTTCCTGCTCGTTAATTCTGTCATTCAGTCGGAATCCTCCTTCCACATTCCGGATCGGCTGAACCAGGACAACTTTTCCGTTAAATCCTGCCTTTTCATTCATTACATCGACAAAATAATCCACAAATGCGCGCATGAAATTGCCTTCTCCGAACTGCAGCACTTTTTCCGGTGCATCTTTTAACACATATCCTTTATAACCGTTTTCTTTTAATACTTCATAGTTTAATTTCTTCATTATAAATATCCGTTCCTTTCTTTCCGTAATCTCCTGAACCTGCCACTCGCAGCTTCTTCCGAATGCATGGCAATTTAGAGCGTTACTCCCTGTTTGAAGATTGCCATATCATGGAATCCGGCTTCCTCAGCTTTTACTTTTTCCCCACTTGCAACCTTCAGAACATATTCATAAAGCCTTTGTGATAATTCCTCTACACTTTTTTCCTTTACCAGTTCTCCACAGTTAAAATCAATCCAATTATTTTTTTTGTTATACAACCGATCATTCGATGATATCTTAACTGTCGGTACCGGAGACGCAAATGGTGTTCCACGCCCTGTGGTAAAAAGAACAATATGTGCTCCCGATGCAGCACACGCAGTGGAAGCAACCAGATCATTTCCCGGTGCACTTAAAAGATTCAATCCTTTATTTTTCACACGTTCTCCATAAGCAAGGACACCTTTTACCGGTGCGGTTCCCGATTTCTGCACACATCCCAGTGACTTGTCTTCCAGCGTTGAGATGCCTCCCTTTTTATTTCCCGGCGACGGATTCTCATATATCGTCTGATTATGTGAGGTAAAATAATTCTTAAAGTCATTGATCAGATGTACCGTCTGTTCAAATAACTGTTCATTTGCACAACGGTTCATAAGCAGCGTCTCCGCTCCAAACATTTCCGGCACCTCTGTAAGAATCGTTGTTCCTCCTCTGGATATCAGCAGATCTGAGAAACCTCCAACCGTAGGATTTGCTGTAATGCCTGATAATCCATCCGAGCCTCCGCACTTCATACCAATGATCAATTCACTACATGAGATCGGCTCTCTCTTAAATGTTCCGGCATACGCCAGTAATTCTCTTACGGCATGGACACCTTCTTCCAATTCGTTATCACAATCCTGTGCATTTAAGAATTTTATGCGTTCTCCATCGTAGTCACCGACATATTGTTTCAGAATATCTATGCCACTGTTTTCACATCCAAGTCCCAGGACCAGTACACCTCCTGCATTCGGATGATTGATCAGGTCGGCCAGAATTTTTCTGGAATTTTCCTGGTCTTCTCCCATCTGTGAACACCCATATGGATGCGGAAATGCAACTATCGCATCAACGGTTCCCTGACAATATTGTCTGGATAATTCTGCTATTTTTTCTGCAACACTATTGACGCATCCTACTGTCGGGATGACCCATATCTCATTTCTCACCCCTACACTTCCGTCTGCCCTTCGAAATCCCATGAATTCATCCGGTTTTCTTTCTTGAATATCCTTTTTTTCTGGTCGATAGCTATAGTCAACCAGATCTCCAAGTCCCGTTTTCATATTATGTACATGAACCCAGCTTCCTTTCGAAATATTCACTTTGGCATTACCGATCGGATTCCCGTATTTTATAACAGCCTCTCCTTCTCCTATCGTATGTAATGCAAATTTATGTCCCTGCGGAATATCTTCCAGAAGTGTAAGCCGAACATCATTCAGGATGATATCAGTTCCTTTTGCAAGTGGCTGCAAAGCCACTGCAACGGAATCTGCCGGATTTATTCTTATATATTCTTTCTTTCCGGACATTCTTTCGTCCCCCCTTACCTTTTTATTTTGTAAAATCGATCACAACCTTTAACATAGATCCCGCATTTTCTGAAAATTCTTTAAATGCTTTGTCTGCTTCGTCCAGTTTATAAGTATTTGTCACAATCTTCTCCAGATCGACTTTTCCTGCTTTCACCAGATCAATCAGTTCCAGGAAATCTTTCTTTAAAGCATTTCTTGATCCAAAAATATTCAATTCCTTTTTCTGGATGATCGTGAAGTTAAAGTCCAGATTCTTCTTACCCACACCGATCAGAACCACTCTTCCGCCATATGCCGCACAATCAATACAGTTCTGGAATGTAGATGGAAGTCCTACTGCTTCAATTGTCACATCGAATCCATTCCCATTCGTAATTCTCCGGACTTCTTCTTCCAGTTTTTCTTTTGAAGTATTCAAAATCGAACCTTTTAACTGAAATGTATTTACCGCATAATCCAGTTTCTCTTTTGCTATATCTGCTATATAAACCTCGGCACCTCTTGCTTTTGCTGCATTTGCTGCAAGTACGCCGATTGTACCGGCGCCTACGACCAGAACCTTATCTCCTTCTTTTACGTTTGCTCTTGATACCCCGTGCCAGCTAATACAGAATGGTTCGATCAGTGCAAGTGTTTTTGCCGGCAGACCTTTTCCATCATATACACGCTCGATCGGAACGCTGACATACTCTGAAAATGCGCCATCTCTCTGTGCTCCCATTGTCTCATTATGTTCACAACAATTCAGAAGGCCTCTCTGGCAGGAATAACAGGTACCATCATTAAAGTATGGATTAACGGTAACAATCATGCCCGGCTTTAATCCTCTGTCATTTTCATCAATTTCTACAATCTCTCCCGAAAACTCATGTCCCGGAACTCTTGGATATGATGCATATGCGAAGGTTCCTCTGTATGTACCAAGGTCACTTCCGCAAATTCCACCATACAAAATTTTCAAAAGTACCTCTCCCGGTTTGCGGATTGGCTTTTCCTGTTCTTTAATTACGACTTTTCCTGGCTCTTCGATTAAAATTGTTTTCATTTTCTCTTCCTCCGTTATTTGTTGTATTTTATGTTGTATTATTTGTTGTATACAACATAACATTCGCAATATTCTTTGTCAAGATATATTTATTCTTTCACTTTTTTTTGTCTATTATGCTCAAATTCCCCTTTGGGGTTTTATTAATAATAACAACAAACTTTCTCTATTCTATTTTATGTATCTGTAATATTTTGATAGACTGGCACACAATAATAAGTTATAATATACAATGTCGAATACAATAATATTCTCAATAATAAAAAAGAAAGTAGACTGATTATGAAAAAAGAAACGTTAAAGCAACACGCTTATAATATTATCAAGGACAAGATTATCAATTGCGAGTACGCTCCGAGTGCACTACTCAATGAAGAAATGCTCAAAGAAGATGTCCAGGCAAGCCGGACTCCTATCAGAGACGCCCTTGGCCGCCTGGAACAGGAAGGGTTGGTGACAATCCTTCCCAAAAAAGGCATCATGGTCGCTCCATTGACCATCCGTGAGATCAATATGGTTCACGAAGCACGCACTCTGATCGAACCTTTTGCAATCTTGCATTATGGAAATAAAATTTCAGATGAAATCTACCAGAATTATTTCCGCATCTTTCAACGTGACACTGCGAATGTTTCCGATCTTAACGAGTATTATGAGACAGACAAACAATTCCACCAAATGTTCATCGATGCAACCAGCAATGACTATCTGATCAGTACTTACGAACGGATAGCCCAACAGAATACACGACTTCGTATCTATTCTGGAAGAAAAAGCCGGAATCGTCTGTTAGCTTCCCAACAGGAGCACCTGAAAATCGTGGAATACTGCCTGAAGCAAGATTGGGCACTCGCTTCAAAAGCAATGGAAGAACATCTCTATCATTCGAAAGAAGCTTCTTTCGAGGCTGCTTTTCACGCAGATTCTATGACTATATAATAAATTTAAATATGTTAAAAAGTGCAGACTCGGACTTTACCGCTTTCCTGCACTTTTTCTATGTTCCTTTATTTCGAAGATAATTGCGGACATCCATATTTCTTTGCCCAGATACTTGTCACGATTGGTACCAGTATAGCTGTGACTACGACAGATGCCGCCAACTGTGTTGTCGCAACCGCCTGATATGGAGCCCACGTCTTATCAATCAACACAACCGCCGCTGGTACCGCAACAGAATTTCCCGCCGTAGACGCAACTGCAAATGCTGCATATCCCGGCTGTTTGCATATAAGTCTGTCGAAAAACAATGTGAAAAATCCGCCGACAAACACTGTGATCAAACCTAACAGGATCCCCTGTGGTCCACCTTTCACCACGTCTTTTAAGTTAATGCCTGCTCCAAGTGTCAATCCAACAAATGGTATCAGAATGTCTGCCATAGGAGCGAAGAATTTCATCATTGATTTATCTACATTTCCAATAATCATCCCTAAAATCATCGGTACAATTACTGCTACAAGAGACATCATAGGAATACTTGCCATTCCAGAAGCTCCCAATGCCAGCAAGGTAAAAAACGGACCATCATTCAATGCCAGCAGCGCCACTGTCGCAGCATCTGCTTCATCTCCATATGTCTTTACAAGTGATAAATACAAAGAACCATTACTGTTCGTAACTCCGGCGACAATCGATAATGCCGTAAGGCCCCAGAATCCGGCCTGTCCAAACACTTTTCCTACAACAATTCCAAGGATTGCGCCGATTAAAAATTTAGATAACAGTAATGTACCCCCTCTTTTCAGAACCGCCGGCATATCCTTCAATTGTAATGTGGTTCCCAGACAGAACAACTGTAGTCCCATACATGTGGCAGCCCCTGCATTAGAAAATGCAGCAGTCGTCAATCCACCGATTTCCAATGCCTGCGGAAACAATGTATGTATGACCGCACCGATAAGCAACGGAACCAGCATCAATCCCGCAGGAACTTTTTGTAAAAATTTCATAATCATAGTCAAGTCCTCCTATACTTCTATTCATTTTCTCTTTCTTATGTTGTATACATTAAAGTATACATCTTATTTTGTCAATGCTTGTTCCACAAAAATAAAAAAACAGTTTTTTTTCACGAATTTATTGATATTTTTTTGTGCATTATTACTTTATTATCTTTATATCATCATGTTCGAATTCATTTTCAATTTATTTTTTTACCTCATCTCCCATCATGTATACATTACTTTTTTTATTTGCCACAGTGGACAATAAATATCCTTTCATGTAGTAAAATAGCAGGAAGGAGGGCTCATGGAACAGAATATAGCATTTAACCGTTGCATGGATTTTCTGTCTCGAATGATTGAAAAATACGGACAAGAGCTCCTCGATGAAATCAGTTCAGATAAAAACAATGGAAATGAATCGCAAATAGAATATACCGAGGGACAGAAAAAGTCACAGTGATTTCCAATCGTGAGAAATTACTGTGACTCTTTTAAAATTAGTTGTAGATCAATTCACTTAAAACAACTTCTTCTGCCGCATTACGGATGTTATTGTAAGTACCTACCCATGCCATCTGGTCACGAACCTTTAATGCTTCGTTTATGCCCTGACGCTCCTTCATTTGCAGGGTAAGCAGTTCCATTCTCTGATTAGCAGTATCATCTACCTCATTCAAATGCCTGACCAGTTCTCCATCCAGCAAAAGTGTGTAATACAGAACTTTGCGATTTTCTTTCAGATAATACAGACGCATTCTGCCATATTTTCCATAGTGTGGTTCTTCCTCGGAAAGTTCCAAATCTGGATAATACATCCCGTCTGCACCGAGCGTATATGTACCGCCCATTTCTTCGAATAATTACTTCATATGCTATTCTTCCTTGAAATCAACAATAACCTTTAGATCATTGCAAAATGTTCAAGAGCAGCTCGGATAGCATCTTCCTTTTCTTTCGGGCACTGTGGCACTTTCTGATTTTCTTTCTGAGAAATATTGTAATGCTCTCCTACTTCAATACCACATTTGCGTTTAATCTGGGAAATATATAAGGTTGAAACCTTCAAGCCAAATTCTTTCAGCACATAATCCTTGATTTCCTGATAGGTCGCTTTCGTCTCTGCACTGGTTGCATCCAGCTCATCTAAGTCTAAGTCGATCTCTATCGTGTCATCTGGTTTTTGTTGGGACAAAAGAACAACCGTCTCACAATGTTCCGTCCACGGAAATAAATCCACAAGCGCAATCTTCTCCACCTGATACATCCGCTTACTCTTCAAATATTTCAGATCCCGCGCCAGACTCTCCGGTCCGCAGGAAATATACACGATCCGCTTCGGTGCCAGCTTGCAGACGGAATCGAAAAACTCCGGTGTACTGCCACTTCGCGGCGGATCTAAGAATACAACATCCACACCCGTTCCGGCTTCTGCCATACCAACCATGAATTTACCTGCATCACCATCATAGATCCGGACATTCTTACAATCGTTTCGTTTCACGTTCGTGATGGCATCCTTCGCGGCTGCCTTGTTCAGTTCGACGCCGATCACCTGCTTTGCATGGTCACTTGTCACAATTCCGATCGTGCCGGTTCCGCAGTAAGCATCCACAACCACCTCTTCGCCGGTGAGGTTTGCATATTCCATCGCCTTGTTATACAGGATTTCAGTCTGCACCGGATTCACCTGATAGAAGCTTGTCGGCGAGATCTTGAAGGTCTTTCCACACAGCTTATCCTCGATAAATCCTCTGCCGTACAACACCTGATTTCGCTCGCCAAGCACCATACTTGTATCCTTGTCGTTAATATTCTGCACGATCGTCGTGATCTGCGGATGTGCCTTGACAAGTGCCTTCGCGAAATTCTTCTTCGATGGGAAGATCGGCGACGCAGTCACAAGCACAACCATAACTTCTCCGGTCGCATGTCCGGTTCTAACCATCACATGGCGCAGCAATCCATACCCACTATCTTCATTGTAGACGGTAATCTTAAATGAACGCAGCAGCCCGCGGATCGTCTCCACAATCTCCTGTGCCAGACGATTCTCGATCTTGCAATCGTCCACTGACAATACCCGGTGCGTTCCCTCTTCATACACGCCCGCCAGAATCTCGCCATTCCGCTTATGCTGGAATGCCGCATTGACCTTGTTCCTGTAATGATATGGTTCTTTCATGCCGATAATTTCATCCACGGAACCATATGGAGCAAGCACGTGTGGCGGGCAACGTCATTGATGACCATCAGCTGGGCAGCATTGAGTATGCGGCCGGACATCTGGGAAGTCCTGTGGTTGTTGTGCTGGGGCATACTCATTGCGGTGCAGTTGATGCAGCCATCAACAGTGATCCGGAAGGGTATATTAAGTTTATTACAGATGAGATTAAGCTGGCGATCGGTGATGAAACCGATGATTACAAAGCTTGCTGTCTGAATGTGAAACGCAGTGTAGCTTTGATTGAGCATAGTCTGGATATTCAGCAGATTGAGGAGCAGGAAGGGTTGAGAGTCGTTGGCGCCATGTATCACATTGAAGACGGCAGCGTAGAGTTTTTATAAGAAAGAAGAGATAAAGTGAGAGAAGAACAAAAGGGTGCTGTAAAAAACAGTATCGGCCGTATTTTTATTACTGCGCTGCTGATATTGATACAGGTTGTCTGGCTTATTGAATTGTTTGTCAGGCTCAATAAGTATTCCACTGGAATTTCATTGGTATCCAGTGCGATTGCATTGATTGTGGTTATTAAAATATATGGCCGGGATATGAATTCCGCCATGAAGATGCCCTGGATGATTTTGATCATGGCATTTCCGGTGGCCGGTGTCGGTATTTACCTGTTATGCGGGCATTCCGGAGTGAATATCGGTATCCGCAAACATTTTCAGGCATTGCAGTCAGAATTGACGCCTTTATTGCCGGATAAAGAAGATATTTTGCAGAAAATGTCGGATGAGGACAGGCAGACAGCTAATATGGCGCATTATATCAGTCATTCGGCGGGATATCCGGTGTATGACAACACGGATCTGGAATTTTATCCTGAAGCGGTTGATGGCTTTGAAGCTCAGAAGGAAGCATTGAAGCAAGCGAAGAAATTTATTTTTATGGAATACCATGCCATTGAGGATGCGCAGTCCTTTGCGGGCATGAAAAGTATTCTCTTTGAGAAGGCAAAGGAAGGTGTGGAAGTCCGTCTGATTTATGATGATGTTGGCAGTATGGGCTTTATCAATACGGATTTTGTCAAACAGATGGAAAGCCAAGGTATTCAGTGTCGAATTTTCAATAAGATTGTGCCTTTCGTCAATATGTTTATGAATAACAGGGATCACAGAAAGATTACGGTCATTGATGGACAGGTTGGTTTTACCGGCGGCTACAATCTGGCGGATGAATATTTCAATATTACCCATCCTTATGGCCTTTGGAAAGATACCGGTGTGCGGATGGAAGGAGATGCTGTACGGAGTCTTACAGTTATGTTTCTTGAAATGTGGAATGCCATTAAGAAGACGGACACGGATTATACGGCATATTTTCCGGAGATTACATATACAGCAAAGCAGACAGGCTATGTACAGCCTTATGCAGACAATCCACTGGACGATGAGCATACCGGAGAAAATGTTTATATGAATGTTTTGAACAGTGCACGGGAATATGCGTATTTCATTACACCGTATCTGCTGATCAGTGATGAAATGAAAAAGGCTTTTACTCTGGCAGCCAGAAGAGGAGTGGATGTGCGGATTATCACACCGGGCATACCGGACAAGAAGTTTGTTTATCAGGCAACACGTTCTTATTACAACAGACTGGTAAAAAAGGGTGTGCGGATTTTTGAGTATACGCCGGGATTTTGCCATGCCAAGCAGTGCGTATCGGATGATAAGGCAGCGGTTGTGGGTACCATCAATCTGGATTACAGAAGTTTATATCATCACTTTGAAAATGCGGCAGCTTTTTATCATAAGGACGCAGTTGCGGGTTTGAAGGCGGTCTTCGATCATCTTTTT
>OGWV01002798.1_pt1 | contig 10519 bp, 10 predicted proteins | sample 1576081 | NCBI WGS metagenome assembly OGWV01 (sample SAMEA3541541, study PRJEB24748) | human gut metagenome | biome: human gut; feature: human-associated habitat; material: faeces | place: China | collected 2012 | reverse complement strand
CACCGTCTGAGTTTCCTTCCTCGACGCGATTTCCTGCGTCACTGTGTTAAAGGCTTCTTCCAGACTTTTGATACTCTCTTCCTGCTGTACCTCGTCGGACTTGACGCGCAACAGGCGGGAATTCAACTCTGCCCTCCGAATCTGCGCCTGTTCCAGCATCGTATCCTGGCGTCCCATCTTCGTCTTGATCGCCGCACGATCATTCAGCGCATCGATAATCGCGTTTTTGGCATCTTCGATCGACTGGTTTAAACCTGCGACCCGGCTCTGGATGATTTCCAGTTCTGCTGCAGCGCTGTTGCGCTCTTCCTGCAGCTTTTCGAGCCGTTTTTGAATCTCATTTCGCTGCTGCAGCAGCTTTTCTTTGTCGGCGTTTCGTGCGTCAATCTCCTTGCGCAGTGTCTCTTTTCTGCTCTGCAAATGTGCTTCATTGCCCCGGATGGAACGGATTTTTTCCTGCAGGACGGCAATCTCACCCTCCAGCTTTCCGCGAAGGACGGACGTATCTGTCAGCTGTGCCCGCGCCTGCTCCATCTGTCGTTCCAGCGCCTCGATCTGCGTTGCAATCCGGTCATATTCTTCCTTAATGCCCTCATATCGGGTCGTCGTATCTTTGAAATCTCCGTCCGCAATCCGGTATTTTTCTTCCGTATCGGAAAGCTGTGCCCGCGTTTTTTCACTTTCCAGCAAAAATACGTTAACGTCCAGCGCTTTCAACGTTTCCCGGTGTTTTAAATAAACCCTTGCCTTTTCCGCCTGTTTGCCCAACGGTTCGACCTGTTTTTCCAGCTCGGACAAAATATCGTTGACACGCACGAGGTTCTGCTGCTCGGATTCCAGTTTTTTTACGGAAGCGTCCTTGCGGCGCTTGTATTTTACGATTCCTGCAGCTTCGTCGAACAGCTCACGGCGCTCTTCCGGGCGCCCACTCAAGATCTTGTCGATCTGACCCTGTCCGATGATCGAATAGCCTTCTTTCCCGATACCGGTGTCGTAAAACAGCTCGTTGACGTCTTTTAAACGACACGGTGTCCCGTTAATCAGATATTCGCTTTCGCCGGAACGGTACAGGCGTCTCGCCACCGTCACTTCATCGTAGTCAATTGCCAGCTGATGGTCGCTGTTATCCAGCGTAATCGCCACATAGGCATAGCCCAGCGGTTTTCTCAATTCGGTACCGGAAAAAATAACGTCCTGCATCGTTGCGCCGCGCAGCTGCTTGATTCGCTGCTCGCCCAGCACCCAGCGCACGGCGTCTGCAACATTACTCTTTCCGCTGCCGTTTGGTCCGACAATACCGGTGATTCCGTTGTGGAACTGAAACAGGATTTTATTGGCAAAGGATTTAAACCCGTGTACTTCTATACTCTTTAAATACATATATTATAGGCTCCTTAGCACTTCCGAAGCTTCAGGATTGCTTCATAAGCCGCCTGCTGCTCCGCCGCCTTTTTGGTACGGCCATGTCCGCTGCCGATCACTTCCCCGTTTCTGACTGCATCAACCCAGAACGATTTGTTGTGATCCGGTCCTTCTTCTCCTTTGAGTTCGTAAGAAAACTCTCCATCGCCTTCTGCCTGCAGAATTTCCTGCAGCACTGTCTTGCTGTCATAGAACAGAATTTTATTTTCCAGATCGGATAAAATGAATCGGTGGATAAAATCATGTGCCGCGTCAAAACCGCCGTCCAAATACAGTGCGCCGATCACCGCCTCCATCACGTCCGAGGTAATCGAATCGCGGTTGCGTCCACCGGTCGCCTCCTCGCCTTTTCCAAGCAACATGTAGCGTCCCAGCTCGATATCCCGTGCGCAGTACGCAAGCGCTGGCTCACAGACCATCGAGGAACGCAGCTTCGTAAGCTTTCCTTCCGGCATCTGCGGATTCTCATGGAAAAGAAAATCGCTGGAAATCAGCTCCAGCACAGCATCTCCCAAAAACTCCAGCCGCTCGTAGTCCTTTAATTTGTTGATTCTCTGTTCATTGGCAAAAGAGCTGTGAGTAAGAGCCTGTTTTAACAGACTCTTATCCCGGAACTGATATCCAATCTTTTTTTCCAGCTCACCTATCGTATATTCCTCAGTCATATTGTTCACTCGTTCCTTGTCTTTCTGATCAGCTCTACCGCTTCTCCGACGGTTTTGATCTTTTCTGCCTCTTCTTCTGGTATTGCAATTTCAAATGTCTCTTCAATTTCCTGAATGACCTGGTAAAGATCCAGGGAATCCGCACACAGATCGTCGATAAAATTCGTCTCCTCCGTCAGTTCCCGCGGATCTACGCTCAAAATCTCTGCCACGATCTGTTTCAGCTTTTCAAACTCCATACCCCTTATCCTTCTTCCTTTGCAGCTGCAATGCTGGCTGTAATTTTCCCAACAACATCCTGCTCCTGGAACGTGATGCACTGCAGAATCGTATTTTTAATTTCTACTGATTTGGAGCTTCCGTGGGTCTTTACAACAAGTCCCTTCAAGCCAAGCAGCGGCGCGCCGCCATACTCTTCCAGATCAAATGCCTTTAGGGTCTGCTTCAGTGCAGGTTTTACCAAAAGTGCGCCAATCTTTGAACGCAGGTTTGTCATCATGCCGCCCTTTACTTTTTTGATCAGGGTTGCGCCGACACCCTCGTATAATTTCAGGATTACATTACCGACAAACGCTTCACACACAACGACGTCTGCCTTTCCTGCCGGGATATCACGTGCTTCGATACTTCCGATAAAATTGATATCTTTGCATTCTTTCAGCATCGGATAGGTTTCTTTTACCAGCGCATTGCCTTTTTCTTCTTCCACACCGATATTGACGATGGCAACTGTCGGGTTCTTTACTCCCATGACATTTTCCATGTAGATCGACCCCATTCTTGCAAACTGCACCAGCTGGGAAGGTCTTGCATCCACGTTTGCGCCACAGTCAATCAGCAAAGAACAGCCATTTTCTGTCGGGATAATCGGAGCCAGAGGCGGACGCTCCACGCCCTTTGCCCTGCCGACTAACACCTGTCCGCCAACTAAAACCGCGCCGGTGCTTCCCGCAGATACAAACGCGTCGCATTCGCCGTTTTTCACCAGACCTAACCCTTTTACAATGGAGGAATCCTTTTTGCCGCGGATCGCATTGACCGGAGGCTCGCCCGTCTCGATCACTTCGGAAGCGTGTACGACTTCAATCCGCTCTGCCGGATAGGAATAGGCTGCGAGTTCCTTTTTCACAACGTCCTCCTGTCCTACCAGAAAAACCTTCACGCGTTCATCTGCATGAACTGCCTCTACAACACCTTTTATAATCTCTGTCGGCGCGTTGTCTCCGCCCATCGCGTCCACAGCAACTCTGACCAGCTCTGCCATCTTAAAGTACCTGCCCTTTCTTGTTTTTGTTACAGTTCGTTCGTGCCTCTTTGCAAATGGCGTGGGTGAACTGTAACATCTTTTACTATACTAAAATACCGTAGAAAAGTCAATTTTCCTGACGTTTTCAGGCAAAAAAATGAGGCTCCCGGAAGATTCCGGAAGCCCTTTTGTTTGCTCGTCTGTTATTCATAACAATAAAATACTCGCAGATTGTGTATTCTATTGTTCATGACAATAGAATCTCACAGAGTGTGATTCTATTGTTTAAGCCTCAACCTTAACGATTTCGCGCTTGTTGTAAGAACCGCAGGCCTTGCAGACTCTGTGAGGCATCATCAGTGCGCCGCATTTGCTGCACTTCACCAGAGTGGGTGCGCTCATTTTCCAATTTGCCCGTCTCTTATCTCTTCTGGACTTGGAAGACTTATTCTTAGGACAGATAGACATCGTTACACCTCCTTATTCGCGTTAAAGACATCCATGATTGCCGCCATCCTCGGATCGGGAACAAAAGTATCGCAGCCGCATGCTCCCGTGTTCAAATCCTTCCCGCAGACAGGACACAGTCCCTTGCAGTCTGGTCTGCACAACACCTTCATAGGCCAGCTTGTCGTAATCTCATTATCGATCAGACTATCTATATTCAGCGAGTAACCTTCCATAAAAGCTTCCTGCTCTTCCAAAGCATCCTGATCAGCACGGTCAGGTGCCACCAGCTTCTGTACGATGGAAAGATCAAACGGAACTTCTACTTCTTCTAGGCATCTGTCACAGGGAATTCCTGCCACAAACTGCAGCTTCGCTTCCACAAGTGCTTCGCCCTGCGCGGTATTCGTCAGCTTCAGCAAAAGCTTACTGCTGCTCTTTACCGGATAAGAGCTTCCATCATGTGTAATCTCTGCAGTCTCCCACGCAAACTCCTGCGTAAGAACTTTGCCTTCGGATGTAAAAACATCTGTCACATTCACTAACATAGTATACTCCTAACGACATGGCAAAATCCAAACGGACTTCGTCCATACTCATACGATTATACAGACGCCTTTTGCCTTTGTCAAGATAATTTTCACTAATTCTTTCCGCTTACTTTTTTACGATTCCGTGTTCCATCAAGAAATTCTCCCAGACCTGATAATATTTCGCTTTCAGGTGGATCTGGTCGAATGTCCAATCCGCGTATAAATTGCCGTTTTCATCGCAGACCGCTTCGTTGACGTCAATATAAAAAATATCCTTTCCGTTTGCGAGTGTTTCGATTTCCACATTGCGGATATTGATGTTTGTGTTATTAAATACTGGATCGGAAGCGTTTTTCTGCCCCGCCACGCGCATGATTCCCTGCACGAAAATAATCGCGTCCGGCTGCAGCTCCCGAATCTTATATACCGCCCTCGCATAGGCTTCAAAAAATGATTCCGGCGTTCCCGTGCCCATTTCGTTGATGCCGATCATCAGATAGACTTTTTTGAACTGGTGTCTGGAAAGCGCCTGCTCCAGCGTCAGCTTTTCATCGCCTTCCCGGATAAAATCCTTCGGTTTTTCAAATAAATTATAGACCGTCAGAGATGTCTTGCTGTAAAAGGTCGCCACATCTGCCAGGTTGCTGTACTCGTAGAGTCCCTGTGTCCGGGAATCCCCGATAAACACGGCGTCCGCAAAATACTCCTTGTCCACATGGGTAAATTCGAGCGGCTCCTCCTCTGCTTCCTGCGTCGCTTCTGCCGCCTTGCCTGGCACAGCATTTCCGCTTACGCCTGCCTCATTTTCGTTTCCGGTTCCGTTTTTATGATCTGCATCCCGGTCAGCATTCTCCGTCTGTCCGGCTTTTTCTCCCCCGTTTCCTTCATTCGCCTGCCCGCCGGTTTCCTCCGTTATTCTGTCTTTTTGCACATCTGCAGCATCCATCGCCGCCGTCTGTACGCTCCTGTCACTCCACGGATAAACGCCCTGTTTTAAATCTGTAAAAACAGTCGCCAACGCAGGCTGCTTCCAGCTCGCCGGATTTTCTATTTCGCCGGATTTTACCCCATTGGCAACCCCGGCTCCCTCTATCACCAGTCCGCTGACAATCACTGCGGCCAACAGTGGACATTTTTTCCAAAAGCTCATATTTTCTCCATTCTGCAGGTGCTGCCGCGCCAATGAACCCGCACACAATCCTATCTTTTTTAAAAGTTCGCATACATGAACGGGTTGTTCGCCGCATTCGCCATCCGATATACGCTGTACCAGAAAACAACAAACAGTGCAGCGACTACTATCACATTTTTCCTGTGTTTTTCACACCACCGGTAAACCTGGGGGATGCAAAGCAAAATGCCGCCGACAAGCTCCGGAATAAACAATGTCAGCTCTTTTGCGAAATCCCCGGGATTGACCGCGCTGCCCACGCCAAAGAACGGGAACAGCCGTGCGAAATAAACGCCGATTTCCGGCAGGGTCGGAATTGCAAACACCATCCAGGTCAGTGGAATCACGAACAGTACATATACATGGGATAAAATTTTGCTCTTTTTCAGCCATTTTCCGATCCACAGCTTTTCTATCACGACCAGTAATCCCAAAATCATCCCCCACAGGATAAAATGCAGTCCGCCGCCATGCCAGAAGCCGGTCACCGCCCATACGAGCAATAGGTTGAATACCGTGCGCAGCGTTCCCTTCCGGTTGCCTCCCAGCGGGATATAGAGATAGTCCCGAAACCACGAGCCGAGCGTCATGTGCCAGCGACGGTAAAATTCGCTGACAGAGCGGGACGAATACGGCTGGTCAAAGTTTCTGATCGCCGGAAGCCCGATCATCCTGCCGATTCCGACTGCAATCAGGGAATACCCCGCGAAATCAAAATAGAGCTCCATCGAATAGGCTGCCGCGCCCAGCCATGCAAGCGGCGTCGAAATGCTTTCAAAGCCGATCGTCTGGATATCGTTCCACAAAAAGCCCAGCCGATCCGCCAGCAGCACCTTCATGCCCAGTCCGGCAATGATATATTTCAGCCCGTCTTCTGCCCTTGCCGCCTTCCAGACGCCGAACTGCTGCGCCTGTTCCATCTCACCATATCGCATAATCGGTCCCGAAACGATCTGCGGGAAACAACACAAATATGCGCCAAACCGGAGAAATGAACGCTCCGCGTGCCCGCTTCTGTACACATCAATCAGATAGGAAATGCTTTTAAACGTATAAAAACTAATTCCCACCGGAAGCAGCATATTTTCCTCGAACACATTGGAAAGCTTGAAAAAGATCAGAAGCGACGCGTTGCACAAAACGCTGACAGCCAGCCAGAATTTGCGCTTTTTGACAGTTTGGGGGCTGGCCGTGTTTCTATAGGACTCCTCTTTCCTCTGATCTACGGTTTCATCGAAAAGCTGCAGTTCGTTCCAGTTTATGGTTTTCCTGCGAAGCCCCCTCACACCCGGATGCGCAATTTTTCCATGAAGCCCCGACACTTTTTTGCCGTCTGCATCCGGCTCCGTCGCCAGACCGTACCCGAACAGCCAGTTGACAACCGACATTCCGAGCAAAATCAGCACATGTACAGGATCTCCGAGGGCATACAAAATCAAACTAAACGCAAACAGCACAAACATCCGAAACCGCTTCGGAACCGCATAAAAAAGGATCAGGAAAAGCGGCAGATATCGAAACAGAAATTCCAGACTGCTGAATACTAAGGTATGCAAACTTTCTAAATTTCCGATTTCAATTCCTGACATTTTTCCTGATCCCGTCCTTTATTTTCTGACTGGACGCCTTATTTGCCCTTTACAATCGCAAGGGTATGTCTGGCAATCTCCAGTTCTTCATTTGTCGGAATCACAAGCACTTTGGTCTTTGCAGATGGCGTCGAAACGATTCTCTCCTTGCCCCGGATATTGTTGGCTTCCTTATCCAGCTCTACGCCAAGATGTTCCAGATACGGGCTGCAGATCAGCTCACGGATAACCGGGCTGTTTTCGCCGATTCCCGCTGTAAAGCAGATCGCATCCGCACCATTTAATTCTGCCGCATATGCACCGATATATTTTGCAACCCGAAGGACAAACGCTTTGATCGCCCTTGTCGCAGCCGGATTATTTCCTTCCAGATAAGCGTCTTCCAGATCTCTGAAATCAGAGGAAAAACCATCTGAAAGTCCAAGCACACCGGATTCCTTGTTCAAAATTCTCACTACTTCGTGGATGTTCTTACCATCCTTACCTGCCATCATTTCCAGTACACCCGGATCTACATCACCGCTTCTGGTGCCCATAACCAGACCTTCCAGCGGAGTCAGTCCCATGGAGGTATCTACACATCTGCCGTCCTTAATTGCAGATACGGACGCACCGTTTCCAAGGTGGCAGATAATCAGTTTTAACGATTCATACGGCTTGCCCAGGATATCCGCCGCACGTCTGGAAACGTACTGGTGGCTCGTGCCGTGGAAACCGTATCTTCTGATTCCAAACTGTTTGTAATAACGGTAAGGAATCGCATATAAATAAGCCTCTTCATCCATCGTCTGATGAAAGGCAGTATCAAATACCGCTACCTGAGGAACACCCGGCAGCTGTAACTCACAATCTTCAATTCCCTGCAGGTTCGCCGGATTATGAAGAGGCGCCAGTACGGTACATTCCATAATCGCTTCTTTTACCTGCGGTGTAATCAGGGTTGCTTCTGAAAAATGCTCGCCGCCGTGTACAACACGGTGTCCGACTGCACCGATCTCGGATAGTTCTTTTACCGCGCCGTCTTCCGGATTCGTCAGTGTCTGCAGCATCAGACGGACAGCATCCTTATGATCTGCCATCGGAGCGTCCCATTTACGCTTTTCATGACCGGTCAGTGTGTAGCTGATCCGGCTGCCAGCGATACCAATTCTCTCACATAATCCTTTCGCTGTCAATTCTTCTGTTTCCGAATCGATTAACTGGAATTTCAGCGAAGAACTTCCGCAATTTATGACAAGAATTTTCATTTTTGTATACCCCCGTTCGTGTTATTTGAATCTCACCCCTCCATAATAACAAAAACCATCCCGATTTACAACTAAAATCGAGACGGTTTGCACAATTTTATTCTCAGCAGGCTGTTAGACTCACGGGCTCGCGCCGGCCGCTTTATTGCCTGTTTCGCAGGCTGCCCGTTCGTTAATGATGCAAAAAAACAAATGCCGCCCTATACGGGCGGCGTTTATTTTTCTATTGTATCAATTACGTCGTGAGCATAGCTCACTCTGTAACTTCGCCGTTCTTCAATCATGCAAGCATGCTGACTCACTTGCGCGCGTTACATGAGCTGTGCCTGAACAGCAGTTAATGCTACTACTCCGACGATGTCTTCCCAAGAACAGCCTCTGGACAGGTCGTTTACTGGCTTTGCGATACCCTGCAGCATCGGCCCATAGGCTTCCGCCTTTGCCAGTCTCTGTACCAGCTTGTAGCCGATATTGCCGCAGTCCAGGTTCGGGAAGATCAGAACGTTTGCCTTACCTGCAACTTCGCTGCCAGGCGCTTTGGATTTTGCAACAGAAGGCACAATCGCTGCGTCAGTCTGCAGTTCGCCGTCCAATGTCAGTCCGGGATACTGTTCGTGTGCAATTTCTACCGCTTTTACAACCTTATCTACCAGAGGATGCTTTGCGCTTCCCTTGGTGGAATGGGACAGCATCGCGATAATCGGTTTTGCGCCGACAAGGGTCTTAAAGCTCTTTGCACTGGTGTCTGCAATCGCTGCAAGCTCTTCAGCGGTCGGATCCTGATTCAGGCCACAATCTGCAAACAGGAACGTACCGTGCTCGCCGTATTCACAGTTGGGTACATCCAGAATAAAGAAACCGGATACCAGCTTTACACCGGGTGCGGTCTTTAAAATCTGCAGCGCCGGACGCAGGGTATCTGCGGTTGCATGGCATGCACCCGCCACCATTCCGTCTGCATCATTTGCTTTTACCATGATAACACCAAAGGTCATGTTATCGGTCAGCAGAATCTGACGTGCCTTTTCGGGCGTCATTCCCTTATGTTTTCTCGTTTCATATAATAACTGAACGTATTCGTCCAACTTCTCACATTTCGTAGGATCGATCACGCGCACACCGGTCAGATCAACCTCCAGCCATCCTGCACCATCCATGATCTTTTCTTCATTGCCAACCATAATAATGTTGGCAATCCCCTCTTCGATAATATGGGATGCTGCGATCAGCGTTCTCTTGTCATTCGTCTCCGGAAGTACGATCGTCTTTCTGTCCGATCTGGCTTTTTCTTTGATGATGTCAATATAAGACATTCTGCTTCTCCTTTCATTTTCTGATTTTCACGTTTTCGTTCTCGATGTCTGATAGATAAATTATAACATTTTCCCCATTCGAGACAAGGCAAATTTCTCAAATCTTTGTATAAAATGAAGGACACAGTTCACACGTAGATCTCTACAAGCAGATTTCATGTTTGCATGAAAAGATGCTTGTAGAGATCTACGAAGGGAGCGCCATTTCATGAGCAAAAAGGAGCTGCGCAGCAGCGAAAAAGCAGCGAAGCTGCGTTTTCTGCGAATGATGTGACGCGGGCGAACCGGGCAAACCAGCTTCGGACACAAAAAAACTGCCGCCGGCAAAACCTGCCGGCAGCAGTTCTTCATGTTTCTTATAAAAGTTTGTGCAGCTTACATCATACCCATGCCGCCTGCACCGCCGGCGGGCATTGCAGGAGTGTCTTCCTTAATGCTTGCAACAACGGATTCGGTTGTCAGCAGTGTGCTTGCAACGCTGGTTGCGTTCTGCAGAGCGCTTCTTGTAACCTTGACACCCATCAGGCTCATGCGGATGACGCCGATGGTGCAGGCGCACACGAAGGAGTACACCGGACCCAGCAGCACCGCACACACGATGTTGATAAGGTGGGCGGTGGGGCACATGCCCTCCACCCGGAGGATGGGGGAGATAACCACGCCCACGGCCACCAGCATGGCCAGCACCACCAGGCGCAGAAGAGAGGGGTTGCGTTTCATAAAAAAGACTCCTTTTCCCAAAAGCTTCCGCGGAAAAGGAGTGGGATCCCACATGGACAGCCCTCCCCCACGCTGGTCTCCCGGCGCCGCGGAGCCCCCGCCCGGGCAAACTACCGGGTCGGGTCGGTCGAAGCTTACTGGCTTCCTCTCACGCCGGAACACGGCC
>OGWV01002795.1_pt1 | contig 10534 bp, 8 predicted proteins | sample 1576081 | NCBI WGS metagenome assembly OGWV01 (sample SAMEA3541541, study PRJEB24748) | human gut metagenome | biome: human gut; feature: human-associated habitat; material: faeces | place: China | collected 2012 | reverse complement strand
CTTCTCAAAATTCATATCCATATGCTTTTCTCCTTATACTTCATGGTGCAGCCGGGATTTTGTATATTCCGGAATGACTCGAATAGATGTTTGCTTTTTGCCCGGGGTTATGTTATGATTGAAAAACAGGAAAAAATTAATTTGAAGCAGGAGTAGATTTTGCATGATTTCATTCATTTGCGGCCAGGTGGCAGATATAACAGAAAACTCTGTGATCATAGAAACAGGCGGGATCGGATATGAGATATTTATGACAGGAGAGGCGATCGAGCAGGCAGCCCGCATGGAGGGAAAGGTGAAGATCCATACCTATTTCCAGGTGAGAGAGGATGCCATGCAGCTGTATGGGTTCTGGCATAAGGATGACCTTCAGGTGTTCCGCCTGCTCCTCAGTGTGAATGGCATCGGTCCGAAGGCAGCACTGGGAGTGCTCTCAGGGCTCAGTGCCGATGAACTGCGGTTTGCAGTGCTTTCCGATGATGTAAAGACGCTTTCCAGGGCACCGGGAATCGGCAAGAAGACAGCGCAGAAGCTGATTCTTGAGCTGAAGGACAAACTGAAGCTGGAGGATGCATTTGAGAAGAAACTGATGCATGAACAGGAAAATGCAGACCTGAATGACACAGACTTCCATGATGGACGTCAGGAGGCGGTGGAAGCACTGACAGCTCTTGGATACAGCAGTTCCGAGGCACTGAAGGCAGTGCATAAGGTTACGGATGTGGATCCGGGTGATGTGGAGGCAATCCTGAAAGCAGCCCTGAAGCAGCTATAATGGCAGGGTTTACAGCAATATACAATGGAGCGATGATATAGATGGAAAAAAGAATGATCACAACAGATGTGACAGAGGAGGATCTGCCGCTGGAGGGAAGCCTCCGTCCGCAGACTCTTGATGAATACATTGGTCAGGAAAAAACCAAGAATACACTCAAAATATATATAGAAGCTGCCAAACAGAGGCATGATGCACTGGATCACGTCCTTTTTTACGGTCCTCCGGGTCTGGGTAAGACTACTCTGTCCGGAATCATTGCCAATGAGATGGGAACTCATATGAAGGTGACCTCCGGACCGGCAATCGAGAAACCCGGAGAGATGGCGGCCATTCTGAATAACCTTCAGGAGGGAGATGTCCTTTTTGTGGATGAGATCCATCGTCTGAACCGTCAGGTGGAGGAAGTGCTTTACCCTGCAATGGAGGATTTTGCAATCGATATCATGATCGGAAAGGGAAGCACAGCGCGTTCTGTGCGTCTGGACCTGCCGCATTTTACGCTGGTGGGCGCGACGACGAGGGCGGGACTTTTAACAGCGCCGCTGCGGGATCGCTTCGGGATGATCCACCATATGGAATTTTATACGGAGGATGAGCTGAAGCTGATTATCAAGCAGTCGGCAAAGGTTCTGAACGTAAAAATCGAGGATGCGGGGGCGACGGAGCTTGCGCGCAGAAGCCGCGGGACGCCGCGTCTGGCAAACCGGATTTTGAAGCGGGTGCGCGATTTTGCGCAGGTCAAATATAACGGCGTGATTACGGAAACGGTGGCGCACACCGCCCTCGACCTGATGGATGTGGATACGCTCGGTCTGGATCGGGTGGATCGAAACATTCTCGTGACGATCATCGAAAAGTTTGGCGGCGGTCCGGTCGGACTGGACACGCTGGCAGCGTCGATCGGAGAGGATGCCGGTACGATCGAGGATGTTTATGAACCGTATCTTTTGATGAAAGGGCTGATTGACCGCACACCGCGCGGACGAGTTGCGACGCAGATTGCTTATACACATCTGGGACTTTAACGCTTGCAATTGGTGCTTTTTGCTCTTATAATGAAAAAGAATCGAACAGCGTTTTTTGAGTTCTGGCAACAGAGTGCGTACAAAATGTAGATGCTGTTGCTGACAGCGCTGTTCAGAAAGCGCGGATACGCGATACGAAAGGGTAGACAGTCATGGCGGTCAAGACAGATACAGAAGTGATCATCGGAGGCAGGGTGCTGACGCTCAGCGGCTACGAAAGCGAAGAATACCTGCAGAAGGTGGCTTCTTATATCAATAATAAACTGGCAGAATACAACCGGGTGGAAAGCTTTCGCCGTCAGCCGGCGGATATCCAGAACATTTTAGTGGAATTGAACATTGCGGACGATTATTTTAAGGCGAAAAAGCAGATCGAGGAGATGGAGGAAGAAGCAGCCTCCAAGGAAAAAGAGCTGTATGACTTAAAGCACGAGCTGATTGCTTCCCAGATCAAGCTGGATAATACGGAAAAGAGCCTGCGGACGCTGCAGCAGGATCAGCAGGAAAGTTCCAGACAGATCGTGCGCCTGGAAACCGAGATCCGCGGAATGAAGGATAAAAAGTGACAGAACACATGTTCTGTTGTCAGAAATTAAAGGAAACAGACGGTCAGGCTGTCAGCGATGACAGCCTGTTTCTTTATCGTATTGGAAACTTGTTCCCAATACGATAAAGACGCTCCGCGGAGATCGCACTGCGGCGGAATGGAAGAATGTCGCTTGCGCGACCCGCCGCAGGCGGAGAATCCTGCTTCGCCGGATTCTTTTTTTTAGGGCAAGACCATGGGCATCATGGGTGACTGGATGGACAAACATCTTACCTTCGTTCCGGTTATGAAAAAAGCTTAAAATAATCTTAAAGATTTCCGACATAAAATATGATATGCTATTACCAATGAGCAGTACCGGAAAAAAGAGAAGAGGCAACCGGCTGCTTGCAGACGAGTTGCCTCTTCTCTTTTTTCCGACAGGGCGAATGCCCTGCAGCGAGGAAACGCAAAGCGTTTTCGAGCGGGTACTGCGGGATCGAGGAAACGCGAAGCGTTTTCGAGGTGGTACTGCGGGATCGAGGAAACGCAAAGCGTTTACGAGGTGGTACTGCGGGATCGAGGAAACGCAAAGCGTTTTCGAGGTGGTACTGCGGATAGCAGCGGAAACGAAAGGAATCAGAAAATGGCAGATAACAAAATACCGGTCATTTGTGTCAAGGATCTGTATAAAATCTACCGCGTGGGCGAATCGAAAGTGCGCGCCCTAAACGGCGTGGATTTCACGATTTATAAAGGAGAATTCTGCGCCATCGTCGGGACGTCCGGATCGGGCAAATCGACGCTGTTAAATATGCTCGCCGGGTTGGAGAAGCCGACAAAAGGCGAAATTGTCATCGCGGGGGAACATATCGAGAACAAGACAGAAAACCAGCTGGTTCGTTTCAGACGGGAGCATATCGGGTTTATTTTTCAGTCTTTTAACCTGCTTTCGACGATGACAGCGCTGGAAAACGTGGCGCTGCCATTGACATTTCAGGGTGTGGATAAGGCAAAGCGGTTAAAAAAAGCGTCGGCGCTTCTGGATCTGGTAAAGCTCGGCAAATACAAAAATCACCGGCCGACTCAGATGTCCGGCGGACAACAGCAGAGAGTCGGCGTGGCGAGGGCACTCGTGGTTGATCCGGAGATCATTTTTGCGGACGAACCGACCGGAAACCTTGACTCCAATACGTCCAGAGAAGTGATGGAGCTGATGCAGCAGGTGGTACACGAAAAACAGCAGACGCTCGTGATGGTTACGCATGACAACCATCTGGCGAGTTTTGCAGACCGTATTTTCCATATTATTGACGGCAAAATTGTCCGGATTGACGATATGACAGGAAAGAGCAAAGAAGAACGGGAAAAGGAAGAAAAGAAACGGGAGGAAGAGGCGAGCATATGAAAAGCTGGTGCAAAAAATTACTGACAGCAGGACTGATTTTCATGACGGCGGTAGCAGCTGTCAAAACTCCGATGCCGGTTTATGCGGATGAGGTAAGCGGAAACTCGGTACAGTACATCACGGATGATGATAGATGGAGAGCGTCCGTGGAGTTGAAAAACTACAAGGAAAGTCTGATTAAACGGGAAAATCCGGAGCAGTACATCATCGATGATCTGGACGATATCATGTACAGTGGGCAATATTACATCGCAAATTCGGAATACATGACGCCTGATGCGATGTGGAGCTATGTGGGAAAAGTGAAAGCGGAGATGGACACAGCGATCGGTAAAAGCGGAAGTGTGACAACGACGACGGAATTTCTGACGGTTGCGGACAACTGGACGACGCCGAGCGTTTCCTATGGACAGAGTGTGGAAATCGTGCTGCCGCTCATCAACCTCGGTGAAGAATGGCTGACAGACCTTCTGGTAGAGCCGGAGGTTTCCAACGACATCCAGAAATGGCCATTTAAGCCAGACAGCACAGGATATACGAAGAACTTTAACGAGATTCCGGGCTGTGCCACAAAGCTGTATGACGAAGCGGTGTTCAACAGAAGAGAACTGACCTGGACGTTTACCGCCAGAGAGGACGTCCTGACCGGTTATTATCCGCTGACCTTTAAGGTCTGGTACAGCAAAAACAAAATCCGCTGCGAGAAACCGGCAGAGATTACGGTATATGTATACTGCCAGGGCAAACCCGGCAGCGGACGGATCGGATCTTCTGATCTTGCGACGATTTCCCAGCCCAGAATTATTGTGACGGGCTTTGAAACTGATCCGGCGGAAGTGTATGCGGGCAGCGTTTTTACCCTGACGATTCATGTCAAAAATACTTCCCAGGATACTGCAGTCAGCAACGTGCTGTTCGATCTGGAAGCCGTGGAGGGTGGAACTGAAACGAGCAGCGGACAGGTGACAAACAGCTACGCGTCGTTCCTTCCGACGTCCGGATCCAGCTCGATCTATGTGGATCGGATGCCGGCGGGCAGCAGTCAGGATCTGAAAATTGAGATGCAGGCGAAGGCGGATCTTTCCCAGAAGCCTTATGTTGTAACGGTCAAGATGAAATATGATACGGATTTAAAGGCGGATCTGACGGACGAAGCGAAGGTTTCCGTACCGGTCAAGCAGGAAGCAAAGTACGACACGAGCACTCCCGAAATCAATCCGGCCTCGATTATGGTTGGGGAACAGTCCAATGTCATGTTCCAGATTTATAATACCGGTAAGACGACGCTGTATAACGTTCAGGTAAAGTTTGAGGCGGACAGCGTTGAGGGCGGCGATACGTTTATCGGAAACCTGGCGCCCGGTGCCACCGGAAATGTCGATGCGATGGTAAACGGCATTGCTGCGACGACAGACGACGGAACGGTAAAAGCGGTGCTGACCTATGAAGACGATGCGGGCAACCAGACACGTCAGGAGATTGATATGCAGCTGTATGTTTCGGAACCGATGGTTGATGACGGCTCCGATATGATGATTCCGGAGGAAGAGCCGCAGAAGACCTCAAACATCGGCATGATTATCGGGATTATCGCAGCAGTTGCTGCAGGAATTGTTGTTGTAGTCGTTGTCGTGAAGCTTCGAAAAAAGAAAAAGGCGGCAAAGCTTCTGCAGGAGGACTTGCTCGACTTAAATCAGAAGGATGATCAACAATAGAATGCACGCTCTGCGAGCGTTCTATTGTCATGAATAAAGAAAAACAAAGAGCCAGACGAAACGTTTGGCTCGCGTTTTCTTAGCTGTCAAAACGGAGACGAATATGAGAATACTTGATTTGCTGCGGATGAGCTCTGCAAATCTGTGGAAAAGAAAAGTGAGGACGCTTCTGACAATTCTTGGCGTTGTGATCGGTACGGCGTCTATTGTCGTCATGGTTTCGCTGGGACTTGGCTTAAACAAGGCGACAATGGAAGATATTGAACAGTACGGCGGTCTTACGACGATCGAAGTGCGGGAGGGCAGGGGAGATAGCAGCTCCTATACCACGTACTCCATCGGCGGAGGCGGGGCTGTGACATTTTCTTCGGATTCCGGAAGTTCGTCCTCAAAGGATAAGGTGATGCGTCTGGACGATGCAGCGGTAAGTCTGCTTGAAAGTCTGGACCATGTCGAAAATGTATACCCGGTGCTGCAGCTTAATATTGTGGCAAAGTATGGGCAGTATGTGAATGACTATATGAACATTCAGGGAATGACGCCGGAAGGCCTGCAGGCGTTAAATATAGAAATCGGAGACGGTAAGCTGCCGTTGGATGACAAGGAACTGCAGTTTTTTTATGGGAACCGGGTTGCTGCAGAGTTTTATAATCCGAGAACCTATGAATATCCCTATTATGATAAGGGAGTATTTGCGGTGGATTTTATGAAAGACAGCGTCTTTTTCATCTTTGATCAGAATGCCTATTATGGGAGCCAGAATAGCGGAAGCTCAGGCAGGAACGGAGATTCGACGACGGTTCCACCTAAGAAATACCTGATTCCGACGGCGGGGGTGGAAAAGCAAAGCGAAGACGGCAGATACAGTGCAAACGGCTACAATGTTTATTGTAATCTGGATGCGCTCAAGGCGACACTGAAACGGGCTTTTCGGAACAAGGCGATTCCGGGACAGCCCACGACGTCCAACGGAAAACCGTATAAGGATCTATTTTACTCTGTATTAAAGGTCAATGTGGACGATATCGACAATATGATCGCTGTGCAGGAGCAGATTAAGGCACTTGGCTATGAAGCGAGCAGTAATATTGAATGGATTGAATCCACACAGAAGCAGTATGCCAATATTCAGGCAATGCTGGGTGGAATCGGTGCGATTTCTCTTCTGGTTGCAGCGATCGGCATTACCAATACGATGATGATGTCCATCTATGAACGGACAAAGGAAATCGGTGTGATGAAGGTGTTGGGCTGCGATATGCGAAATATTCAGGCAATGTTTCTGATGGAGGCTGCAGATATCGGTCTGGTGGGTGGCATCGTCGGCCTGGGGATCAGCTATCTGATTTCCATGATCATCAATAAGGTCGTGGCGGCGAGTGGAAATATGTCGAGCCTGTCCTATATTCCGCTTTGGCTTGCCGGGGCGTCCGTGATCTTTGCAGTAGTAATCGGCATGGCGGCAGGATATTTTCCGTCAAAGCGAGCGATGAAGCTGAGCCCGCTGGCTGCAATTCGAAACGAATAATCAGACAATTCTGATAAAACGGCTTAAAAAGACAGACAAAATAGAATTCGAATTAGAATAAAAAGAAAAAATTAACAAAATTAAAAAAACGTCAGATAAATAATTGACAGAACGGTTTTCGATGGATATAATGAAGTTACAAACAAGGAAAACAAAGAACAAAAATAAAAAGAAAGGAGGACAATCCACCGGAAACCGTATAACATTCACTCTTTTCAGACAGAAGATGTAAGAAACTGGCAGAAGCTTTTCAGTAGTCAAATGCTTTCCATTCTAATTCGGAAATAGAAAGCCTGTCGGATCGGATATCGAAAACATCAGAATGGATGAAAGAGCACAGGAAAAACTGCATAAGGAGTCTTTAAAGGGAATCATAGATTCCATTACTTTAAAGAAACGCGAAGCAAATGGTTTGCATCAAGTACACAATCCGATTTTGAATGCGGAAAAGATGTTGTTTGACGACAGGGAAACACGATGGAACGGAAAAGTCGTTGAGGGATGTCAACAGAAGAAGCTGTACGCAGGTACAAAATCCGAAGAGTTGGAACGATACAGAGAAACGGAGGTTTAGACCATTGGATAGCGAATTTTAGAAGCGGGTATTGATCAAAAAGATGATTGATACCCGCTTCCGTTTGTGTTAGTCTAAAAGGGAATCCTGCAGACAAACGAGCTTGGAAGGAACAGTATCAGAGATGTCAGAAAAAAAGACGAACAGAGAAAACAGAAGAAGGCGCAGACGCAGAAATCAGCTGATTTCTTATTGTGTCATGGCGGTGGTTTTGATTGCAGTTGGGATGGGCTGCTTTTTTGGTATTCACGCAGCTGGCAGTGCGGTAAAACAGCATCAGGCAGCGCGGGAGGAATCCAGACAGGAGCTTTTGGAAGCGTCCCGGGTAGAAGAATCCGCGCAGGCGCAGGCGGCAGTCGCGGCCCTGTTTGAGACGGAATCTACGGAAGAAACGGAGAGCACTTACACAAAAGAGGACGCTTTAAACGATATGGTAGAGGATACACTCGCAGGGATGACGCTGGAGCAGAAGGTAGCGGGACTTTTTTTTGTGACGCCGGAGCAGCTGACGGGAGTTTCACAGGTTGTGGCAGCGGGCGATGCGACCAGAGAAAGCCTGGAAAAATATTCGGTAGGCGGCCTGATTTATTTTGCGAAGAATATCCAGTCGGAAGACCAGTTAAAAGAAATGCTTTCCAATACAGCATCCTACAGCCTGTTTCCGCTGTTTTTCGGTGTAGATGAAGAGGGCGGAAAGGTTGCGCGCGTTGCGGACACCTTAAAGCTGGATAAGACCGTACCGATGGGGGAAATCGGTGCGGCAGGAGATACGCAGGCGGCATGCGATGCATATCAGAATATCGGTAATTATCTTTCTTCTTATGGTTTTAATGTGGATTTTGCACCGGTTGCAGATGTGCTGACGAATGTAGACAATACGGTGATCGGAAACCGTGCCTTTTCATCGGATGCAGGTGTAGCGGCACAGATGGTTTCCAGTGCGGTGACAGGGCTGCAGGAGACCGGCGTGAGCGCCTGCCTGAAGCATTTTCCGGGACATGGGGACACAGCAGGGGATTCTCATACCGGCGCGGCGCAGACGGATCGGACGAAAGAGGAGATGGAAGCAGAGGAATTTTTACCGTTTCAGTCTGGTATAGAAGCGGGCGCAGATATGATTATGGTAGGGCATATCACAGCACCGAACCTGACAGATGGAGATTCGCTTCCTGCGAGCATTTCCGAAAAGATCATTACGGGAGTGCTGCGCAACGAATTGGGTTATCAGGGGATTATTATTACCGATGCAATGAATATGGGAGCGATTACCGAATATTATAAATCGGACGTTGCTGCGATTATGGCGCTGAAAGCCGGTGCGGACATGGTTTTGATGCCGGAGAATTTTGAAGAGGCATATCAGGGCGTTTTGGATGCCGTTGCGGATGGAACAGTGAGTGAGGAGCGGATCGATGATTCTCTGCGGAGAATTTACCGCGTAAAATTAAGAAGCCGTGTGTTATAATGAGCGCAAGAGAGCGAGAACAGGCGAAGCCTGCTCATCGCGAACGGCGAAATTATTGAGTGAGCTATGCTCACGATATAATCGCAGAGAGAATAAAAATGCTGCAAATGGGCAGAATGGAGGAAAAAGATGAAACTGATTTGCTTGGATCTGGAAGGAGTTCTGGTACCGGAAATCTGGGTCGCTTTTGCGGAGGCGAGCAAAATTCCGGAGCTGAAAAAAACGACGAGGGACGAACCTGATTATGATAAGCTGATGCGTTGGCGCCTTTCTGTTTTAAAAGAGCACGGGCTCGGACTGAAAGAAATACAGGAGACGATTGCCTCTATCGACCCTCTTCCGGGGGCAAAGGAGTTTCTGGATGAACTGCGCAGCTTTGCGCAGGTGATTATTATCAGCGATACCTTTACGGAATTCGCACAGCCTCTGATGAAAAAGCTCGGCTGGCCGACAATTTTCTGCAATTCCCTCGTGGTAGCAGAGGACGGCGAGATCACGGATTATAAGATGCGGATGGAAAATTCTAAACTGACAACTGTGCGGGCATTGCAGTCGATCGGTTTTGAAACGGTCGCAAGTGGAGATAGCTATAACGATCTCGGCATGATTTTAGCGGGAAAGAGCGGATTTTTATTCCGTACGACAGAGCAGATCAAAGCAGATTATCCGCAGATTCCGGCACTGGAAACCTATGAAGAGCTGCTAAACGCGTTGAAAGAAGCGTGAATTTTTTGTGAACTGCCTGGCTTCCATTGACACTATTTTGAAACGGTGTTATAGTACATGTAGAACAAAGATGATGACCGGATCGACAACCGGTAAGAGACATCCCCGGAAGTGATCCGGGGATGTTTGCGCTCTTGCAGAATGGAGGCAACAATGGCAGCAAAGAGAGATTATTACGAGGTGCTCGGCGTTTCCAAAAGCGCCGATGCCGATGCGATTAAAAAAGCATATAGAAAACTTGCAAAAAAATATCATCCGGATGTGAATAAGGATGATCCGACGGCGCAGCAGCGCTTTCAGGAGATTACAGAGGCGTATGGCGTGCTGAGCGATCCGAAACAGAAAGCGCAGTATGATAAGTACGGTCACGCAGCGTTTGACGGAAGTTGGGCAGGTGGCGCCGGTGCGGGCCCACAGGGCAGCTATGGACAAAATGGTGGATTCCATTCGTTCCACTTTGAGGGCGGAAATATGGATGACCTGTTTGGAGATTTGTTCGGCGGCATGTTTCACGGTAAATCCGGACAGAAGCAGTCCGGCAAGAGCTATCGGACGCATTTTGGATCCCCAAAAAACTATGCGCAGCAGATTGTCGGCATAAGCAAGGTAAATGTCTACGGTGTCGCCTTTCACGCGAAAATAGCGCCCGTTCTGCTCAACAATGCTCGGCTCGCTGTCCGGCGAATAGACCGTGTCCGAAGCAGCAATGGCGTCGTCCAGCGTCTTATTGCCATAGGTCACGCCGCCAGCAAAGTGCGCCTCGTCCCATTTGGGGCGCATCAGCGCCGA
>OGWV01002794.1_pt1 | contig 10535 bp, 10 predicted proteins | sample 1576081 | NCBI WGS metagenome assembly OGWV01 (sample SAMEA3541541, study PRJEB24748) | human gut metagenome | biome: human gut; feature: human-associated habitat; material: faeces | place: China | collected 2012 | reverse complement strand
CGTAATCGGAAAGTTCGCTTTTTGCGCTCATAGTTTCATAAATTGCAAAAATTCCCTGAATCAGGGTCAGGATAATATTCAATGTATTTACCCGCAGCATAGACAATGCAATGATCACGATTGCAGTGATCAAAAAGATGACGCCATCTTCGCCGTCCTTAAATAACGACATTGATTCACTGTATCCAAAAAGGGAAACAGACAGGAACGGAAGAAAGACGGAGATCAGACAGAGCAGGCTTCCGCCCATCACTGCAAAATGTCCGGCATTGAATTTCCGCTTGTACTTAGCACCTGCTGGGGCATAGGCAGCAGAATTTGCATATGGCATCTGGTTGTAATTTGCCTGAGGCTGCTGATACTGTGCCTGATTATAGTTTGCTTGAGGCTGCTGGTATTGTGCCTGATTGAAATTTGCCTGAGGCTGCTGGTATGGTTGCTGATTATAGTTTGCCTGAGGCTGCTGATACTGCGCCTGATTGAAGTTTGTCTCAGGCTGTTGATATTGCATTTGGTTGAAATCTGCCGGCTGGGAGATCGCTGCTCCGCAGGTAGGACAGATCGTTGTGCCGTCTGTAAGTGTTGCTCCACATGTTGGACAATTCATAGAATCACGCTCCTTAAGAAATAGTATAAAATTAAGATAGCATATATTTAGAAGACTTACAAGAAATCGACTTGGCTTTAGTACATATATTTACTAAAATTAAAGACAGATGGACGATTTAAAACAAGGACTTAGAGTTTATTGCTCAGTCCAAGTATATAATCGGAGGAAACGTGATACAATTTGCACAGGGATAGAAGATGGCGGATTGGCAATTCGTTGGCACCGCGCTCATAGCGAGCGTACATTGTCTGGGATGTGCCAAGATAGTTGGAGACATATTCCTGCGTGTAGTCATGATCCTCTCTTAAATTTTTGATTCGTTCAATATATTTTTTATTATCCATAATTTCACCTTGTTTACACAATAGCATAGTAAAGAAATGTACTATCTCAAATAGTAAATATCTTTACTAATTATTGCGCGCGGGGCGAGAAGAAATCATGTATATGGAGAGCAAAAGAGGAGGAAAAAGATGAGAAGAACAAAGAGATTTGCAGGCTTTGCACTGGCGGCGTGCATGGGCGTGAGTTTGCTGGTAAACGTTCCGGTGGGGACGGTGTCGGCGGAAGAACCGACAGAAATGGTAGTTGCAGATATAGCTGAGACGAGTGAAGCAGATTTTGAGTGGGATGGAACGAAGATTACAAAATATAAGGCAAACGGTGCAGATGTCGTAATGCCAAGCAGATGTACCGAGATTGGGGATAGGGCATTTCAAAGCAAGACAGAATTGAAAACGGTAGAGATCCCGGATGGTGTAAAGAAAATAGGCGAGTGTGCGTTCGCGGATTGTAGATTATTAAAAAGTATTGTAATACCAGACAGTGTGACAACAATAGGTGATGAGGCATTTTATTATTGCGCTTTATTGGAGTATGCTGTTATACCAGATGGAGTAACAACGATTGGAAAGCGTGACGAAAATAGAGAATAGTGCTTTTTGGGGGTGCGTGAATCTTAAAACTATCCGGGGATATGCTGGTTCGTACGCAGAGTCTTATGCCAAGGAATATGGCTATATATTTGAAGATGTAGAGGGGAAAATTACTACTTCCTACCGCACTCACGTCCAGTCCTTTGGCTGGCAGAATCCGGTAACGAATGGTGCGATGAGCGGAACAAGCGGAGAAGCAAAGCGGCTGGAAGCAATCCAGATCAAGCTCTACGGCGAGATGGCAAACCACTTTGATGTATATTATCGTGTACATGCACAGTCTTACGGCTGGCTTGGCTGGGCGAAGAACGGAGAAGAATCCGGAACTGCCGGCCTTGCGAAACGTCTGGAGGGAATCCAGATTGTTTTGGTACCGAAGGGAAGCGCGGCACCGGCGAACAACTATAAGAATATTCAGTCTGTGAATACAAAGGCTTATATCAAGAAGTAATAATCATATAATTGAAGAATAAGAATAAAAAATGCGGAAGGTGTACTTCAATAGCAAAGTACGCCTTCCGTTTTTAACATTATTATGAGCATAAATAAAAATATCTTTTCCTTCAAACCCGCATATTTCCTCGCTTTTTCCAAATGTTCCAAACTTACGCTTTACATTTTCAGAAGTTGTATGCTATGGTTTATGATCGGAGGCGGGAGCATGGGAAACTGGTTTGAGAATATGGAGCCAATGAACATACAGGAAGAACGTGCGAAGACGAAGAAGGCGGAGGAATCCTCCCTTGCGAAAAGTATATATAAGTGATATAAATAGGAAAGAGTGAAGCGCAGGATGGAGGAAGAAAGAGCATGAATTATATCAAAGAATTGCGAGATGGAGAGATGGTATCGGAAATCTATCTCTGTAAGAATAAAGTGGTAGCAAAGACAAAGGCTGGAAAGACATATTACTCTTTGCAGCTTCAGGATAAGACCGGAACGGTCGATGCAAAGATCTGGGAGCTTTCGAATGCGATTGCGCATTTCGAGCCGATGGACTATATTCGTGTTGACGCACAGGTAACGAGCTTTAACGGAGCATTGCAGTTAAATGTCAAGCGTGTGCGCGTGGCGGATGAAGGCGAATACAATGTGACAGATTATATGCCATGTTCAACGAAAGATATTGATACGATGTATCAGGAATTACTGGGACTGATTCAGGGTGTAAAAAATCAGTATTTACATAAACTATTGGAAATGTTCTTTGTTGAGGACAAGGAATTTGCAGAGAAGTTCAAGAAGCATTCCGCAGCCAAGTCCATTCATCATGGATTTATAGGCGGTCTGCTGGAACATTCTTTATCGGTTGCAAAATTATGTGAATATATTGCAGCGAATTATCCGGTTGTCAATCATGATTTACTTGTGACGGCAGCGATTTGTCACGACATCGGTAAGGTCGATGAGATTTCCGATTTTCCACAGAACGATTACACCGACGAGGGACAGTTAGTCGGACATATCGTGATGGGTACGATGATGATTGCGGATAAGGTGCGTGAGATTCCAGGATTTCCACCGAAGCTTGCAAATGAGCTGAAGCACTGCATCCTGGCACATCACGGGGAACTGGAATATGGTTCACCGAAGAAACCAGCATTGATCGAGGCGATGGCACTCGCACATGCCGATAATATGGATGCGAAGTTGCAGACATTTACCGAGATTATCCGGGAGAATGAAGACAAGACGGAATGGCTTGGATTTAACCGTATGTTTGAAAGTAATGTGAGATTGACAGGTGAGAAGAATGAGTAGTGAAGTAAGAAAAGCAATGACGATATTATATAAAGTGCATAACGGATTGTATGTGAATCTGACAAATCGTTGTCCATGTGCGTGCACGTTCTGCGAACGACAGACCCGTGATCATGTGTCAGAGGTAAATGATGCGCCTTTGTGGCTGGAACATGAGCCGAGTGTGGAAGAAGTGATTGCAGAGTTTGAGAAAACGGATGTTGCGCCGTATGAAGAAATTGTATTCTGTGGATTTGGTGAGCCGACGGAACGGCTGGATGCACTGCTTGAGATCGCAAAATATCTGAAAGCACATTATGATAAGCCGATCCGTATCAATACAAACGGTCTTGGAGATCTGATCTGGAACGAAGATATCACACCGAAGTTTGCAGGTCTGATCGACACAATCTCTATCAGTCTGAACACACCGGATGCCAAACGGTATCAGGAGATTGTGCGGAGTAAATTCGGGGACGGTTCCTTTGAGGCGATGCTGAAGTTCGCAAAGGACGCGAAGCGGTATGTGCCGAAGATGGTATTAAGTACCGTGGAGACGACGATTACGAGAGAAGAAGAGGCAAAATGTCAGGCAATCTGTGACGAACTGGGCGTTACCTATCGGATTCGCCCATTTCATTAATGAAACCTGAAATAAATTCGCGGACAGATTGTTAACAATCCATGGTAAATGACCGATAATATAAACAGAGATGGGGGTTCCATCTCCAAAAGCACAAGGAAGTGCGTATGATTCTAAGGAAGGAGCAAAAGAACATGGGAATGACAGTAAATGCAATGGCAGGTATGCAGGCTGCAAGTGAAAACGTTTCTGATTATAGTGTAACTGCAAAGGCTGCGGAGACATCCGAGAAGAAGGCTTCTGCAGAGACAGAGAAAGATGCGGTTTACGAGAAGAGCGCGCAGGAAAGTGCCAAGGCACCATATTCCATCAACAAGATGAGCAAGGAAGACCGCGCAGCTTTGGTAAAGCAGCTTAAAGCGGATCAGGAAAGCAGACAGAACAGTCTTACAAATCTTGTATCTCAGATGCTTGGTAAGCAGGCTGGTATGTATGGAATTGCAAACGGAGACGATTCCATCTGGAAGATCTTTGCAAACGGAAATTTCACTGTGGATGCAGCAACAAAAGCACAGGCACAGGAAGATATCTCCGACGATGGATATTGGGGCGTGAAGCAGACCTCGCAGAGATTGTTTGATTTTGCAAGTGCTCTCGCCGGTGACGATGAGGACAAGATGCGCGAAATGCAGAAAGCAATGGAAAAAGGCTTTAAACAGGCAACTGCTGCATGGGGCAAAGATCTGCCGGATATCAGCAACAAGACATTGGATGCGGCAAATAAGCTGTTTGATGAATATTATAAGTCAAAACAAAGCGAATAAATACATAAAAGGTTTGCTATTTCTAACAATTCAGTGTTACAATAAAAGGGTCTTTGACAAGATCCTTTTATTTTTTTGACGGAGAGAGAAAATGCTACGATTCTGGTATGTGATTATTATCTCTTTGCCATATATTATTTACTATCTGGCGAAGGGAAGTTATATAGAGAAAAATACGGAACGCTATTCCGAGGCAGACCGTTATCGCGTGGCACTTCATGTGATTCATGTCATGAAACGAAATGGCAGGATTCGGACGAGTGTGACTGGCGTGGAGAATCTGCCGGCGGAGGGCGGATATGTGTTATATGCCAATCATCAGGGTAAATACGATGCGCTTGGAATTATGGACGCCCATAAGAAACCTTGTACGGTTATGATGGATGCGAAGCGTTCGAAGATGATTATTGTCGATCAGTTTATTACATTGATCGACGGCTGCCGGATTGATAAGACAGATATCAAAAGTCAGGTAGAGGCGGTCCGGAAAGTGACAAAAGAAGTAAAAAAAGGCAGACGGTACATTGTATTTCCGGAGGGCGGGTATTTCCATAACCGGAATGCGATCAAGGAATTCATGCCGGGGGCATTCAAATGTGCAGTGCGTGCGAATTGTCCGATTGTTCCCGTGTTATTGGTAGATTCCTATAAACCATTTGAGATCAATTCTCTGCGGCGTGTAAAGACACAGGTACATTTCCTGCCAGCGATTTATCCGGAAGAGTATGAGGGGCTTACAACGGATCAGATTGCAAAGCTGGTGCGAAACCGCATTGTGGATGCAATGCAGCAAAAAGCGTGTGCATAAGAACATTCGGGGAAAAGAGGAGGTACGACTGATGGATATCAATCAGGTATTGATGGATTATGACAATATGTTTGGAACACATTCTCTGGAAGATATAGAGGAGTTTCTGACGACCAATATTGAAGTGGCGATGGATGAGCGGGATTATGCATCGGCACTTTCTCTGCTGAATGAAATGATGGGGTTATGCAGGGATACAAATCAGAATGCAAAGGGACTTCGGTATTGTGCGGATATTGAAGATATACTCGTAAAGATGGGCATGGAAGGCACGGTAGAATATGCAACGAGCCTGTTAAATGTGGCAAATGCGTATCGTACCTTTGGCTATTATATGAAAGCACAGAATTTGTTTGAACGTGTGGAGGTACTTTACCGGGAGAAGCTTTCTGCGGGAGATTACCGGTTCGCGACACTCTATAATAACTGGGCGTTTGTCTACCAGGGAAGTGGCGAGCTGAAGAAGGCAGAAGAGACATTCCGACGGGCACTTGCGGTCGTAGATCTACAGCAGAATGCATGGATGGAGCAGGCAACGACCCGGTGCAATCTGGCACAGGTATTGCTGCAGCTCGCAGGCGGTGCCGCCATGGGCGCAAATGGACAGCGGGTAGATGGCACAACGGCATCCACCATGTATGAGGAAGCACTGCAATGTCTGGAGCGTGCGCTCCGTATCTTTGAATGGGATGGAAAACGCGATTTCCATTACAGTACGGCACTTGCGATGATGGGCGATGCACTTTGCATGCGTGAAGCGTATGTGCAGGGAGCGGATTATTATATGCAGGCGATGCAGGAAATGGAAAAGCACGTCGGAAAATCGAATGCATATCTGGAAATCGAAGAGCGTTATAAGCAGGCGAAATATTATGCCGAGGAAATGAAGAAGGAAGAGGAAGAAGAACAGACGGCAGTTTTGACTGCGGATATGAAAACAAATCCTTCTGTAAAATATCTGACGAATATTGTGCATATGGGAGAAGTGCAGGCGGAAACAGTGCCGCAGGAAATCGGGACCAAGGAAGCGGCACAGGGACAGTCCGATTATGTGGATACATTATCGGAGGATACGGTTCAGCCAAATGCAGAGAATAACTGGCTGCATATCTGCAAGCGTTTTTATGAATTGCATGGTGCGAAGATGATCCATGAGGAATTTCCGAATTACGAGGCACGGATTGCCGTCGGACTTGTCGGAGAGGGTTCGGAATGCTTTGGCTATGACGATGCCATTTCGCGCGATCATGATTTTGCATTGGGATTCTGTCTGTGGCTTTCAGAGGAGGATTACCGGAGTATCGGAGGTATGCTGCAGAAATCGTATGAGCAGCTTCTGGTTGATTTTGGCGATGAATTCTTACGTGAAAATGGAATTGAAGCACCGACAAACTCGGTCAACAAGGTGCTGTCACATAGAAGAGGTGTTTCCTCTGTGCGCGAGTTCTATGAGAATCTGCTTGGCGTGAAGGTACAGAAAACCGCAGAGGGTGGTTATATTCTCCCGGATAGCTGGCGGCAGATCTCAGAAGAGAAGCTGGCGGCGGCGACCAATGGAATGGTGTTCCGCGATGATGCCGGTGCATTTACGAAGATACGGGAGAGTCTGCTTGAGTATTATCCAACAAAGGTATGGATGATGCGTCTGGCAGAGAAACTGCATGGATTTGCGCAGACAGCACAGACGAATTATGCACGTATGATGGCAAGACAGGATTATGTGACAGCCAATCTCTGTGTGGCAAAGGGCATGCAGTACACGATGGAGATCATTTATCTGCTGAATCAGAAGTATGCACCTTATTATAAATGGATGCGGAAAGGTATGCAGAGCCTGTCGCTCATTGACAGCGTGGCTCCGATCCTTGACCGGATCGCAGTGATTCCGAATCAGGCAGCTGCGTGGGAAGGACGTACGTATAGCGCGTATGAGACGAATTATAAAGACGAGATTGTGTCCTGCTTTGAGGATATTGCAGAATATCTGTTGATGGAGCTTAAAATGCAGGGCGTAGTGAAAGGGACAGATACATTCCTTGATGTATATGCGCAGGATCTGGTACAGCGTGTGGATCGCGGTGATTTCGGTGCCGTGGAGGATGCCGAGATGGAAGCAAACTACCGCGAGTATGTAAACGATTTGAAGCAGGCGGCAAAAGAAAAGACAACAGAAAAATCAAAATATGACCTCGAAGAAGAGATGGGACTGGCACGTGAATGGAGCAATGAAACGCCATTTGACCGCGAGGAAACGATTGCGGCAATCATAGATGCGGAGTGGAAGTTGTTTGGAAGTACCATCTATCCGGACGACTGGAATACATTCTTCATCATGCGGAAGAGCCGGTATCTGGCTTGGACGAATGATCTGCTTGCAAGCTATCTGCAGGATTGTAAGGCAGGAAATGCATTGCAGGTAGAGCGGAGTGAGAAACGGATTGGCATCGAAGAGGATCTGGTGCAAATCCAGTTAGACTGGCTGCAGAAATTCATCGAGAATTATCCGAAGATGGCAGGTTATGTACGTTTTATCTATACAAATGATGCACAGGAGACGATCGAATCGGCACTGCGCAGAGACATTGCTGCCTATGGAGACCGGACGTTTATCCTGTTTGGCAAATTTGTGACCGATATCGCACAGGCAGGCGGCAACCTGACGTACGACATCATGAATTATATGGCATGCCTGTATGGATATGGCGGAGTTGAAGATGCAGAACGTCAATTATAATTCCAATATAGGACTATCAAGTATAATGAAATAGAAAAGAACTCGTAAACAAACATGCTTGCGTGTGCATGTAATTGTTACGAGTTCTTTTTATGCAGAAAATAGTTTAATATAGTTTTTCTGTCTCACGGATCGTGCCGCCGCCGACTACAATATCACCATCATATAAAACAACGGCCTGTCCTTTCGTGATCGCACGTTGCGGTTCGTCGAAGATGACTTCGATCTTTCCGTCCGGCAGCGGATTCACAGTTGCAGGAGCTTCCGTGTGACGATAGCGGACCTTCGCAGTGACACGGATGGGGGCATCTATATGGCTGATTGAGATGAGATTCACATCATCTGCGACAAGGCGTTTTGAGAAGAGATCTTCATTTCGACCAAGGACAACCTGATTTTTCTCGATGTCAACATCCATGACATACATCGGTTCTTTCAGTGCCAGTCCAAGTCCTTTACGCTGACCGATCGTGTAGCGGATGATTCCCTTGTGGCGTCCTAAGACATTGCCGTGGACATCAACGAAATCGCCCTCCGGGTAAGTCTTGCACGCATGCTGTTCGATGAACTTCGCATAATTTCCATCCGGCACAAAGCAGATGTCCTGACTGTCGTGCTTTTTCGCATTGACAAAACCATGTGCTTCCGCGATGGCACGCGTCTCGCTTTTCGGCATGCCGCCGAGTGGAAACTGTGTGTGCGCAAGCTGATCCTGTGTCAGGGAATAGAGCACATAGCTCTGATCCTTGCTTGCGTCGACTGCTTTCTTCAAGAGATAGCGCCCGGTTGTTTCATCCTGTACAATCTGCGCATAATGTCCGGTGACAACGTAATCCATTCCAAGCTCCTGTGCCCGTTGGTACAGATATTCGAATTTCAGATAGCGGTTACAGTCGATGCAGGGATTCGGTGTGATGCCACATTCGTAGCAATGCACGAACTTGTCCATGACCTGTTCCTTGAAATGTTCCTTGAAGTTCATGACGTAGTGATCCATGCCCATTGAATGTGCCACAGCACGGGCATCCTCCACGTCGTCTAAGGAACAGCAGGTGTGTTCCTTGTTGATGACGATGTCATCGTTTTGATATAATTTCATGGTGGCACCGATGCATTCGTAGCCCTGCTCCTTCATCAGAAAGGCCGCCACGCTGCTGTCGACACCGCCGCTCATAGCGATCAATGCTTTCTTATTCATAGTTCCTCCGAAAAATTCCTTGGACTTTTTTGTTTTATAATAGTATAGTATAAATATTGAAAATATAAATAGTCATTGCACATCCGCGCAATTTTTCTATATCATAATATAGTATGAACAGAATTGCAATATATGTGTCCGGTATAAAATGCAGACCGGCATATGCATCTGAGGGTGTGAGGTGGTTATGATTTGAATAGATATTGGAGGCAGGTCATGGGAACAATTGTAAATAAAACCATTCAGGAGGCAACCGCGCGCCTGAAGGAAAACTACGAAGCACAGAAGATTTTTGATATGTCACTCGGCGATTGTGTACCGAACCGGGACGCAATCATTTCGATCATAGAAGGGCTGCGCACGGTCACATTTCCGGGATTTTTCGGCTCTGAAAATATGGCGTATGTGTCAAAGGATAATTTCGCGGGAAGCACGCTGGCAATCCTCTATGAACGGCTGTTTAAGCAGGTGCGTGTCGCGTTAAAGTTCGATAACAAGGAGCTTGCCGACGCAGATATCCGGGCGAAAGCGGAGGAGTATACATCAACATTTATCGCGAAGATCCCGGACATTCAGGCGATGATCTTAAAGGATGTGGATGCGGAGTTTAACGGTGATCCGGCGGCGAAGGACCACCAGGATATCATCCTTTCCTATCCGGGGATTTTCACGATTTTTGTATATCGGTATGCACATGTCCTGTATGAGTTAAATGTACCTTATATTCCGCGTATCATGACGGAATATGCACACGGACTGACCGGAATCGACATCAATCCGGGTGCGACGATCGGCGAATATTTCTGTATCGATCATGGTACGGGAATCGTCATCGGCGAGACGACGACGATCGGCGATCATGTGAAGATCTATCAGGGCGTAACGCTTGGAGCACTCTCCACACGGAAGGGACAGCTGCTTTCCGGTGTGAAGCGTCATCCGACGATCGAGAATAATGTTGTGATTTATGCGAATACTACTATCTTAGGTGGCGAGACTGTGATCGGTGAGAATTCTGTTGTAGCCGGAAACTCTTTTGTCACGACATCCATCCCGGCGAATACGAAGGTCGCTTCGATGCAGCCGGAGCTGGAAATAAAAGA
>OGWV01002792.1_pt1 | contig 10545 bp, 9 predicted proteins | sample 1576081 | NCBI WGS metagenome assembly OGWV01 (sample SAMEA3541541, study PRJEB24748) | human gut metagenome | biome: human gut; feature: human-associated habitat; material: faeces | place: China | collected 2012 | reverse complement strand
ACCAAATTGCATATATTGGCCGCTGGGAGACCCTCCCGGAAACGGCTGCCGCCATCTGTGACCATGATACTCCCAAGCTGGAAGCAATGCTCCAAGGCGGTCTGGATTTAGATGTTCCCATCCAGCTCAGCGAATATATCAAGCTGATGCCGCTGGAGATCGCGGTTTTTCGGAATGATGTGCCCATGATCCACTTCCTGCTGGAGCATGGAGCTGATCCCGGTCTGGCAGAGGAACAGCCCCTGCTGCTCACTGCCGCCCGCTGTTGTGGGCCGGAGGTGGTGGCGCTCTTTGCTGGACAGGCTGCAAAACTCAGCCTGAAGCAGAAAGAGCGGGCCTTTCAGGAAGTACGCTGGGGCAAGCGCCCGGAGAATATCCCGGTGCTGGAGCAGGCTGGGATCACAGTGGATAAGTTTGGCGGCGAGGCATTCCGGGCCGCTGTGTCCGAGGGCAATGCCAAACTTGCCCGACTGCTTCTGGAAAAAGGGGCAGACATCAATTACCACAAGCCGGACATGGTGTTCCCTTACGCCTCCACCCCTGTCACCGAGGCCGCCCGCTCCAACAATTTCTCCATGGTGCGCTGGCTGGTGGAACAGGGAGCGAATATCACCCTTGTTGACAAATACGGCGACCGGCCTTACAGTGTGGCAGTTCAAAACAAGAATCAAGAGATGGCCGACTACCTGAAGGCGCTGGAGCCGGAGGACTGGCACAACGAACAAGAAAAGGTCCGGCAGCTTATGCCCTACAAGCTGCCTGCCAAGCTGGTGGAATACTTGAAAACCGGCCCCCTGCGTTTGGAATTCCCGGAGCAGGAATGGGTGAAATGGGCGGAGCTGTACGCCTACATGGATGTGCAGGAGATGACCTGGAAACGAAAAAGGCTGCTCTCCCTCATGGCGGCCATGGACAATTACAGCGACTACCTGCTGCTGTGGAGCCCCAGGGACAAAAAGCTGTGGTATCTGGACATCGAGCATGAGGAATTCCACTCTCTGGCCAAATGGGATGACTTCATCGCAGATCCCGGCCGGTATCTGAACGGGATGATTGAGGGCGAGTTTGAGGAATAAGGAGAGAAGCAAAATGGAACAGGCATACTGCACCGCAGTTTTCTGGCGTGGCGGAGAAAAGATTGATCTGAATGGACTAAAACCAGTGACAGCTGTTGAGTTTTCGTCTAACAGCTGTCAAACGAAAGTTCAACAACTGTCAAACGCAAACTCAACTATTGTCAGACAAATAGAATCTTGCATAAAAGAACTTAGTCCTTAAGGGCAAAAACATCTAAATACTAGTACTAAAAAGCTAAACTTACCATATACTTCCACGTTAAATTATCCTTAGTCCGTTCGTAACTAAAGGAAAAGAACTACTTTTGTTTCTAAAATTTATAGTATTTATATGCAAATATCGGATAGCATTGTAATTATCCCTACCTATAATGAACGGGAGAACATAGAAAATATCATCCGTGCCGTTTTCGGACTTCCTAAGATATTCCATATTCTGGTAATAGAGGACGGTTCGCCGGACGGAACGGCAAACATCGTCAAGACTTTGCAACAAGAATTTCCCGAACGTCTTTTTATGATTGAACGCAAAGGAAAGTTAGGGCTGGGCACTGCCTATATCGCCGGATTCAAGTGGGCACTGGAACATTCGTACGAATATATTTTTGAAATGGATGCTGATTTCAGTCATAATCCGAATGACTTGCCCCGTCTGTGTCAGGCGTGTGCGGAAGCAGGAGGAGATGTAGCTGTCGGCTCCCGCTACGTCAGCGGAGTGAATGTAGTCAATTGGCCTATGGGCAGAGTACTGATGTCTTATTTCGCATCCAAATACGTGCAGTTCATTACAGGTATTCCTATCCACGATACCACTGCCGGATTTGTTTGTTACCGCCGACAGGTACTCGAAACGATTGATCTAGAACACATTCGTTTTAAGGGATATGCCTTCCAGATCGAAATGAAATTTACCGCTTATAAATGTGGTTTCAAGATTATCGAAGTTCCCGTTATCTTCATCAATCGCGAGTTGGGTACTTCGAAAATGAACAGCAGTATCTTCGGAGAGGCCGTATTCGGAGTGATTAAATTAAAAGTAAATAGTTGGTTCCACAAATTCCCCCAAAAGAAATGAAACGTACACTGATTCAAAATGCCGTTATAGTCAACGAAGGAAGAAAAGTTCTGGGTTCGGTTGTTATCGAAGGCGAGAAGATTGCCGAAATACTGACCGGAGAAGAAAAAACAACTACACCTTGCGATGAAATCATAGACGCAACCGGATGTTATCTTTTGCCGGGCGCAATTGACGAACACGTGCATTTTCGTGACCCGGGACTGACTCATAAAGCGGATATAACTACCGAAAGCCGTGCTGCGGCCGCCGGAGGCGTTACCTCTATCATGGATATGCCGAATACGAATCCGCAGACGACAACGTTAGAGGCTCTGGATGAGAAACTTACTTTATTGGCCGGGAAGTCGGCCGTCAACTATTCCTGTTACTTCGGGGCAACCAACAATAACTACCCGCAGTTTGCCCAACTGGACAAACACCGTGTTTGTGGCGTAAAACTATTTATGGGATCAAGCACAGGCAATATGCTGGTAGACCGCATGGCGAGCCTGCGCAATATATTCGGCGGAACCGATTTACTTATCGCCGCCCATTGTGAGGACCAGGGAATTATCAAAGAAAATACAGACAAATATAAAAAAGCATACGGGGACGATGTGCCTTTGACCCTTCATCCGGTTATCCGTTCGGAAGAAGCTTGTTACCGTTCCTCCGAACTGGCAGTACAACTGGCACGTGAGGCAAATGCCCGCTTGCACATCATGCATATTTCCACAGCCAGAGAACTGGATTTATTTTCCGACGCTCCTTTGATAACGAAGCGAATTACGGCGGAAGCTTGTGTTTCTCACTTACTTTTCACGGAAGATGATTATCAGACTTTAGGCGCACGCATCAAATGTAACCCTGCCATTAAAACAGCCGAAGACCGGAAGGCTTTGCAGGAAGCTGTCAACAGCGGTCTGATCGACGCCATTGCGACCGATCATGCCCCGCATCTGCTAAGCGAAAAAGAGGGAGGCGCTTTGAAAGCGATGTCCGGAATGCCAATGATCCAATTCTCTCTGGCCAGTATGCTGGAACTTGTAGATAAAGGTATCTTCTCTATCGAGAAAATAGTAGAAAAGATGTCTCATGCGCCTGCTCAAATGTATGAAATAAATAATCGCGGATTTATCCATAAAGGTTATCAGGCAGACCTTGTATTAGTACGTCCCAACTCCAAATGGACAGTAACAACGGATTGCATTGTAAGCAAATGCCAATGGAGTCCGCTGGCACCAGCGGCGGCACCATCAGCCATAACCACAAATCCCCTTGTGCTCAACCAAACACAAGGGGATTATTACGAGAAGACCGGCGTTCAGCTCTTCTTGGGCTTGAGCGCGGAAGGCATGGGCATCGGAATCGGCTTGCGCGGGGCCGGCTTCGGTGCGGCAGGCGCGGAGGCCGGGAACTCGCCGCTGGTCGCCTTTGCGGCGGCTTCGGCAGCCCACTTGGCGTACTCGTCGAGGTCATCCTCCTGCATAGCGGGAGCTGCCTCGGCGGCACCGGAAGCGTGGTCATCAGCAGCGGAATCCACATCCTTGTCCGCATACTGGTCATCGATGTCGGCGAACGGGTCAGGAGAGCCCATTCCCGGCTCCTGCTCGCTCAGCTCTTTTGCCAGCTCATCGTAGTCGGTATCGGTGGTCAGGTACTTGAGCTTTCGGGCAATTTTCTGCTGTTTTGCTTTTTGACGTCCGCGGCCCATCTGACCCCCTGCGATTACTGTGCTGTTCGATTCATCAACAATAGAGAGTACCACTAATAATGGCTTGTTCGTTGTCGGCTCACACTTTTACCATAAAAAGCGTTTATTTAGGGCATATTCAAAGGATTTTCGCATGACCGACGAGCAGCAACTGACAGCGGCAGGCAATGAGATGAGCGCGAGCTTCCTCGCGGCCAAAAAGCGTTCGGACGAAACGCTCGCCAAGCTGGAGGCCAAGCCGTCGTCCTTCACCATGTTGACCGGCGACCGCCCGACCGGCCGGCTGCACCTCGGCCACTACTTCGGCTCGATCCGTGAGCGTGTCGCCATGCAGGAGCGCGGCGTCAACACGAACATCATCATCGCCGACTACCAGGTGATCACCGACCGCGACACGACCGAGCACATCCAGGACAACGTGTACAACATGGTCATGGACTACCTTGCCTGCGGCATCGACCCCGACAAGACCATGATCTACGCGCACTCCGCCGTGCCCGCCGCCAACCAGCTCATGCTGCCGTTCCTGTCGCTGGTCTCCGAGGCCGAGCTGGCGCGCAACCCCACGGTCAAGGCCGAGATGGAGGCCTCGGGCCACGAGCTCACCGGCCTTCTGCTCACCTACCCGGTGCACCAGGCCTGCGACATCCTGTTCTGCAAGGGCAATGTGGTGCCCGTCGGTCGCGACCAGCTGCCGCACATCGAGCTCACCCGCACCATCGCCCGCCGCTTTAACAACCGCTACGGCAAAGTGTTCCCCGAGGTCGAAGCGCTGCTGTCCGAGACCCCGCTACTGCCGGGCCTGGACGGTCGCAAGATGAGCAAGAGCTACGGCAACGCCATCAACATCTCGATGACCGCCGAGGAGACGGCCAAGCGCATCAAGAAGAGCCAGACCGACTCCGAGCGCATGATCACATTCGATCCCGAGAACCGCCCCGGCGTGTCCGGTCTGCTTTCGACGGCCGCCATCTGCACTGGCCGTTCCGAGGTCGAGATTGCCGAAGAGATTGGCATGGGCGGCTCCGGCCAGCTCAAGAAGTACGTGACCGAGGCCGTCAACGAGTACTTCGCGCCGATCCGCGAGCGTCGTCAGCGCTACGAAAACGACCTGGACTATGTGAAGGACGTGCTGCACGAGGGCAACCGTCGCGCCAACGAGATTGCCGAGCAGACCCTGGCCGAGGTTCAGGACGCCATGGGCATGGTGTACTAGATCGATCTGCTGGCTAGAACTTTCGATTGCTATAGGGCGGGCGCTAGTGCGTCCGCCTTTTTTGGTGCCCGACCGGTTCGGCTCTGCCCATTGCACTCCCCCGAAAAACAGGAACAGGCCCGCTGGCAGTTAGTTGCCAGCGGGCCTGTTCCCGAAGTACACCGTTGAATCGCACAGAGGGGAGGAATGCGAATCAAACTCAACAGGGCAGGCTTTTTCATCGCCTATTGCCTGCTCCGTTGCTGAATACAATATAGTTCACCGTGGTTTACTTTGTAGCGTCAATATGTTCCCCCATAGCTTCTCCATAAGTTAGCTCAGGTAAACTAGAACCACTACAAAGGGGACAGGCACCTTTGTGGTGGTTTTAACCACGGCAGAGCCGCTAGAGCCCTGCAGGCCAGCGACAGGCGGCCAAGTCGACGTGCATGTCGTCCTTAAACGCCACACCCTCCCCTAGCAAAAGCTCACGTTGAGCATCGGGACCGCCAAAAGCAAAACCATCGCATATGCGGCCATCGGCAAACACCACGCGGTGACAGGGAATCTCGCCGGGGCGCGGATTGCCATGCAGGGCATACCCCACGTACCGCGCACTTCGTGGACGTCCAGCAAGCAGCGCCACCTGACCATACGTGGCGACCATCCCCTCGGGAATCTGCTCGACCACCTCGTACACCCGCTCAAAAAAGCCCTCAGACGCCATTGCTCGCTCCCTTCCACCCGGAATAGCATAAACCACCACAAAGGTGCCTGTCCCCTTTGTGGTGGTTTTGGCAGGTGGGCTAGTTAACGGGCTGGAAGAAGGCTACGGCTACGGCGCCGGGGCCTACATGGGTGCCGATGGTGGCGCCGATGGTGTGAACGGGCAGTTCGCCCTCGGTGTGGCCGGCCCACAGTGCCGCGCTGTCCTCGATATACTTCTTGAGCACCGCATCCGAAAGGCCCGTATAGCCGAGCGCCAGCGGCATGGAAAAGTCGATGCCGCCCGCCTTTTCGACCTTCTGGTTGAGCAGGTTACGTCCGTTCTTGGAACCGCGCGCCTTGCCCAGCTGCACGATCAGACCGTCCTCGGCAGCCACCACGGGCTTTACGTTGAGCAGCGTACCCACGGCACCGGCCGCAGCAGACAGGCGACCGCCGCGCACCAGGTACTCCAACGTCTCGAGCAGGCCGATGACGACCACGCGGTCGCGCACGGCCTCGACAGCCGCCGCAACCTGAGCCGCGCCCTGGCCCTCGTCCACCAGGCGCAGCGCATACTCGACCAGCACGCGCTCGCCCAAGGTCACGTTATTGCTGTCCACGACGAACATGTCGCCGCCCGGCGCCTCGGCAAGTGCCGTACGAGCACTCTGGTTGGTGCCCGAGAGCTTGGCTCCCACGGTAATAATCACGGCCTCATCGCCGGCCTCACGCGCTTCGGCAATCGCCTGCGAAAAGGCGTACGGGTTGACCTGACCGGTCTTGGGCAGCTCATCGCGCTCCACAAGCATCTCGTAAAAGCGCTGGTGATTGATGTCGACGCCATCCATATACACATCGGTGCCAAAGGTGACGGACAGCGGCAGAACACGCAGAGCGGGGTGCTCCGCCGGCGACATATCGCTTGCGGAATCGGTAATAATGCGGACGGACATAACGAATCCTTTCTTGCGCAGGTCTCGCGCAGGGAATTTTGACAGCAATGTCCCGGCACGGCGTACGCGCTCAAACGGGACGATGCAGTTCTTGGCTGAAAGCTAGCGCCAGCGCGGCTCTAGATCTCGCGCAGGGTGTTGAGGATCGTGCGCAGCGATGCATACATCTGCTCGCGCTGCTCCACGCCCATGGCCTTGCCGGTGGTATCGAGCACCTCGCGAATGATGCGATCGGCCTCGCTCATGCTCTCGCCGCCCAGGGCAGTCAGGCGCACCGGAGCACGATACTTGACGGCCGCATCACCCGAGTCGTCAACCTCAACGTAGCCGCCCTCCTCCAGATGTGCCAGTGTGCGCGAAACGGCGGCACGGGTAACGCCGGCCATGCGGGCGAGGTCGGCGCCAGTCAGGCCGTCCTTGCTGCGCTCAAGATAGTACAGGCACATAACGTCGGAGCCCTTGAGGCCCAGCCTTGCGCCTTCGGACGTCTTGATACGCTGGATCTCCTTGTAGAGCCCGCTGATCAGTCCGACAAAGTCCTCAAAACGTGTCTCGTCGTTCTGCTGCATGGTGACGACCGCCTTTCGCTTACATGATGCTAACGGGTAAACATCTTAGCCGCACAAGGCAACACCCGTACCCAAATATCCCATTTGTTAACCCATCAACATAAAAACCACCACAAAGGGGACAGACGCCTTTGTGGTGGTTTTGACCGGCGAACATGATCCGCAGGCATCGCTACAGTTCCACGCAAGGATTGTCGCGAGTTACAAGCGTCTTAACGACAACCGTCGCTCCCAGATAGCGCTCGAGCAGCTCGGCTAAGCGATCGATCGCGGCCTGGCAATCCCCCATCCGCTCGGGGTCCACGCACTCAATCGCCAGGAACGCATCGGCCGAATCGTCGGACAGCGCCGTGCGAACGCCGTCGCGCCAGTTCCAGCAGCGGCACACGGCGCCCGCGTCATCAATGTAGGCGAGCTCGCCGGGAAGCGTCGGGTCATCTGTCTCCTCGCCAAGCGGCAGAAATGAATCGCCACCGTCGGTCACCTTCAGGCAAAGGTCTCCCTCAATCGCGTGCAAGTCCTCGCCGCCTACGGGCAGCGCGTAGGACAGCGACACCGTGTTGTAGATGTCCACCGCGGGCGTAATGCGGCCCACCGGCTTGCCTTTGAGCACGCGCTTGAGCAGGTTCTCAATTGAGCAACGCGCGCCCTTCTTGGTCTTGAATAGGCGATATGCCTCACGCCATGCCTTAACCGGCGCATTCTCGCTGATGGTATCACTCGTCAGGTGACGCTCCGCATCGATATTGGCGCGGTCGAGCAACGCGGCAATCGCATCAACGTCCTCTTGAGGAATCTGAGCCGCGGGCTTCATGTCCTTTACGACCACAACACCGACAGCCGCCTGCGGAAATAGCTCCCAAAACGAATCCTCGGCAACGAAACTCTTCATGTGCTCTCCCTTCATAGCATGCGCCCGAGCCCGGGTGCCTAAACAAAAAGCGCCCTTACGACGGCCACCTTCAAAGTCCTACGGTGCCGCCACAAGAGCGCTTACGCTGCCCCCATCCGGAGAAGGGGGCGATATGTCAGGCGTATTGTAACCCGAGTCATTCGCCCAAGCAAAACCGCCACAAAGGTGCCTGTCCCCTTTGTGGCGGATATGGACTCGCGGCGACGCTAGTGTCGGAGTCCCAGCAGGCCGCGGCCGCGATGACGGGCGTAGGCGTGCACCTGAGCGTGCGGACCGGCGGCCTTCACGGACTCGGGCAGGTGCGAGTACTTCTTCTCGAAGTTCTCCTCGAACATCACGGCCAAGTTGTGCGCCGCCTCGTCGTAGCGCGCGGTGTTCTGCCAGTACTGGCGCGGCACCAGGATGCCGTCGGGCACGCCGTGGCACGTGGTGGGAATGTCAACGTTAAAGATATCGTCATGCACGAATTCGCTGTCCTCGATGGTACCGTCGAGGGCGCGGGCCACCAGGGCGCGCGTGTAGGCAAGCTCGATGCGATGGCCCACGCCGTAGCCGCCGCCAATCCAGCCGGTGTTGACCAGGTACACACGCGTGCGGCCGTCGGCGATGCGCTCACCGAGCATCTTGGCATAGACCATGGGGTCGAGCGGCATAAACGGCTCGCCAAACAGCGAAGAGAACGTGGGCGTGGGCTCGGTGACGCCGACCTCGGTGCCGGGGATCTTGGCCGTAAAGCCCGTCACAAAGTGATACATGGCGGCGTCGGCCGTCAGGCGCGAGATGGGCGGCAGCACGCCAAAGGCGTCGCAGGTCAAAAACAGCACGACGCTCGGAGTGGTGCCCATGCCCTTGGTCCACGCGTTGGGAATGTGCTCCACAGGGTAGGCCACGCGCGTGTTGTGCGTGACCGAGACGTCATCGTAGTTGGGCTTGCGGCTCTCGTCGAGCACCACGTTTTCGCAGATCGCGCCAAAGCGGACGGCGTTGAAGATCTCAGGCTCGTGGAACGCGTCCAGGCCCTCGCATTTGGCGTAGCAGCCACCCTCGATGTTGAAGATGCCCATGTCGGACCAACCGTGCTCGTCGTCGCCGATCAGCAGCCGCGTGGGGTTGGCCGAAAGCGTGGTCTTGCCGGTGCCCGACAGGCCAAAGAACACCGCGGTCTCGTGCGTGACGGGATCCATACTGGCCGAGCAATGCATGGGCAGCACGTCGTCCTCGACGGGCAGCAGGTAATTCATGACGCTGAAGATGGACTTTTTGATCTCGCCGGAGTAGCCGGTACCCGCGACCAAAATCACGCGCTCCTGGAAGTTGATGACCACGGCGGCGCTGGAGTTGAGGCCCTTGATGGCGGGATCGCACTGGTAGCCCGGCGCGGCGAGCACACAGAAGTCCGGCTCGCCGGTGCGCGCGATTTCGCGGGCAAGCGGGCGGGCGAGCATCTGCTTAATGAAGAGTGCCTGGCTGGCGCGCTCGCAGGCGACGAGCAGTCGGCGCGTGTGGTTGCGGTCGGCGCCGGCCATGCCGCGGGTGACGAACACGTCGCGCTCGTTGAGGTAGTCGACGATGCCGGCCTTGATGGTCTCGTAGCTCTCGATCGAAAGCGGTCGGTTGACGGCGCCCCAGGCGATCTTGTCGTGCACGTCGGGCGTGTCAACGATAAAGCGGTCATTGGGGGAACGACCAGTGCGCTCCCCCGTCTCGATCACCAGCGCGCCGTTGGATGCCATGCGGCCTTCTTCGCGGCGGATAGCGTGCTCGACGAGCTCCGCGGCGGGTAGATCGACCAGCAGACGGGGCTGATTCTCGGCGGGATCTTCGACCAGCGTAATACCAAAGTTGGACAAAACATCTGCAGGGGTAACACCAGGCATGGGGCCTCCTTTAAAAACGCGACACGAGGACACGACGCGCACTTTACTCACGTAAAGCCCGTTGTACCCGATATGCAAAAACGTTTTTGCGGCAAGGGCGGCAAGCCCGCCCAACGGTCAAAAATCGCAGGCAAGCGGCCTAGTCATTGGGGACGTTTTTAAACGACTAATCGTTGGGGACACTCTTGAACAGGCAACAACCAAGGAGCGTCCCCGGATGCCGGCACTCGGGGCCACGCGCCTCCTCATAAGGAAAAACTCTTTGGAGCGGCAGGTGGTCGCTGATGGCTGCCCCAGCTGCAGTACTTGCCAGAGCGGCAGCGGCTGTTTTGACAGATGAAAGGACACGCAAGTCTGCGGGCTGGACGCTGGCCGTGATTCTTTCTCCGATCATCCTGCTGGCAGTCATCTTTTGTTCCATCCTGGGCGGATCTGCAGAGCACAACACCAGCGTGATTGACCTGTGCTTTTATGGCGGCACCC
>OGWV01002788.1_pt1 | contig 10555 bp, 9 predicted proteins | sample 1576081 | NCBI WGS metagenome assembly OGWV01 (sample SAMEA3541541, study PRJEB24748) | human gut metagenome | biome: human gut; feature: human-associated habitat; material: faeces | place: China | collected 2012 | reverse complement strand
AAATTTTCGACGGTGTTGTTGAAATCAAATCGGTTTCCCGTGGCACTCCGATACCACCGGACCGGCAACTGCCTGTGAGGCAACGGATTCCGACACACCGGTTTACATTGTCAGCTACAATGAGAGTATGGCAAATGTAGCGCCGACCACCTATCTGACCGGATGTAAGATCAATTGGGAACCATATGTGACAGGAGCCGTAGAATCAGTATTAAAAGATAAAAAAATCGAAGAAAATGTCAAAGGAAATGTAGTCGGCAATGACATGGGCGCGGGCTTTGAAGAAGGCTGGGTCGAGATGTTAGAGTTGAATGAGTTAGTGGCGGCAAAGGGAACCAAAGCAAAAATGCAGGAAGTCATAAACGGATTCAAAAAAGGAAAAATTCAGGTATTCCAGGGGGATTACATCGGAGTGGATCCGGAAGATCCAAAGGACACCTGTAATTTGAAGAAAGGCTATATCGAGAACGAGAACAGTTCCGCACCGACTTTGCATACATTTTTTTGAAGATCTTCTTAACCTGTTTCTCATGATCTTCATCTGTTGTACGGATGAATTTGTCATAAGATGTATCCATCAGATCCCAGATTCTTTTGATTTCTGTTGATACATTATCTACGAATTCCTTTGGTGTGATTCCAGCCTCCTCGGCTTTAAGCTCGATCTTCTGTCCGTGCTCATCTGTTCCTGTCTGGAAGAATACATCATATCCCTGGCTTCTCTTGTAACGTGCGATTGCATCTGCAAGCACGATCTCGTATGTGTTTCCGATATGCGGTTTACCTGATGTATAGGCAATCGCTGTTGTTATATAATATTTTGGTTTTTCTGACATTTGTCTGCCTCCTTTTCCCGCAGTGCGGGATTCTTTTCTCAAATTCCAGTGACTACTAATACGATTTCCTGCTGAATCTGTCGCGTAAAAAAACGCCTTCCCAGGGACTTGCATCCCTGAGAAGACGAATCATACCTTCGTGTTACCACTTCTCTTCGTTCCTTCCTCGCGGAAAGAAACCTCTAGGAGTATCTGCATTTTTGTTAGTAAAAACTGCTTTGTTGATCAAAATCTCTTTGAACACTACGGCATTTCCCACTGTTGATACTCTTCGCTATAAAGGGCGAATCCCTTCACAGACTAACCCGGATCTTTTTATTCAAGATTGCCGCTTAAACAACTCACTTGCTCACTCTGTTCAGGCTCATCTGCGCTGCTCAGAAGCCATCTTCATCTGTCTTCCATCCATCCCTCTCAACATCCGGCCTGACAGCCTTCAGGACTTTTCTGTAGAATCTGTTACAGACTACTCTCTTCCTCATCGCGTTTCGCTTATCACTGCTTTTCATTCCTTAAAAAGGTTAGCATAACGCGAATAGAATGTCAAGATACACCGCTTGATGATTTCTTTTTCGATTCCTCTGTTGCCCCGGCAGCATTTCCTTTTGCTTTCACTCTTGGAAATGTAATATCTACCCGGAACAAATCTCCGTCCAGATACAAGTCAAATGTGCCGCCCTGCATTGTTGTAAGACTCTTCGCTATAGAAAGTCCTAATCCACTTCCCTCCGTACTTCTGGAAATATCTCCGCGGATAAAACGTTCTGTCAGTTCGTCAGCCTGAATATTCAACTGATGCTCGGAAACATTTTTCAATGAAAATCTTACCTTTGTATCATCTGTTTTCAGAGTCGCGTAAACTCTGGTTCCAGGCATTGCGTACTTGGCTGCATTTCCGTAAATATTTTCCAGGACACGCCACATTCTTCTTCCATCGACATGCACAACAGCCGGTTCTGCCGGAAGATCTGTGACGATCGCCAGATTTCTCACCTCGAATTTTTCTTCGAGTTCGCCCTGCGTCTGCTGGATCATTTCCGACAGATCAAGATCCATATATTCCAGCGAAATATTTCCGCTGCTGACTTTCGATGCTTCTACTACATCTTCTGTCAATGTCTTCAGTCTCTGAGCTTTCTCTTCCAGAATATTCAGATAATCCTGAACTTTCGGATCCGCCGGATCTGTCTGTCTTAAGATGCCGACATAATTCAAAATGGACGTCAGTGGTGTCTTAATATCATGAGAAACATTTGTGATCAAATCTGTCTTGAGACGTTCGTTTTTCATTGCCTCAGCAACTGCTTTATTAAGTCCGGTTCCGATTCCGTTGATCATCAATGCAATGGTTTTATTCTCTCCATGCAGTCCGTCAATTGGAATCTGATAACTCATATTTCCGGCAGCAATCTCCTGGATTCCTTTTCTCAGTCGGTTCTTCTCCATCACATCTGCAACCATGTAATAGAATAGCACTGCGTCAGCGATCAGCAGCAGAAGCACCAGGAAGAAATCTCTATCCAAAAGTACGAAAAGCTGAAACAGGAAATAAAGAATCAAAAGTCCTGCTGTTTTCTTTGTAAGCTTCACATCTCGGAATACTTTTCCAAGAAATACTCCCACGCTTCGAAGCAGACTGTTCTCCCACAGACTCTTTGCTTTAATTCTTCTTACCAGACTGAGGTAACCGGCAAAGAAACAAGTAAATGTGAACACTCCATAGGAAAATACACCCACTGATTCTCCGAGACTTAAAGTCTGCATATATACATTTGGAACATAAGATGACGGAATAAATGTATCACTTTCCACAGCCCCATAGGAACTACACAACCCTGTAATTCCATCAAATAAGATATGAATTCCATCGATTCCTGCTACGAAAAAGAAATAACTTCCAATCACCCAGACAAAAATAATAACTGCAGCGGCAATCTCTGTCTTCCAGGAATCGAACTTTAACAAATACAGTTCTTCATCCTGCGGTTTTCTTCCTGCCCCCAATGTCAGCCACACTACTGTGATCAAAAAGAGTAGTCCGCTGAAAATCATAAAATGCAATGCTGCTTTCATATGCGGAATATTATTCTGATACTCAATACTGTTCTGGTAAAATTGATCCTGAATCGGATATTTTGTATCAACCGCAACTGCAAAAACATCTTTCCACTTTGTTCCTCCGGAATAATAACCATAAGAACGAATATTAAGCCATTGATCAGAATAAGATACATTCATATTCGTCTTAAAATCTTTCAACTCCGGATAGATCACCATGTATTTCACAGATTTTTTAGACGCAGAAGCTATTATATTCTCTATGCTATCTCTTACATCCGCATAATTTGCATATTCTGCTTTATTTGTAGTAACTTTCTTCGTCGATTCATCTGCGTACAGATAGGTAAAATTGGTATTTCCCTCTTCCAGATAATCCCAACCGCCTTCATAATCCTGCCAGTCTTCATAGATTGTTTGCAATGCTGTGGCTATATTATCGTAAACCAGCGACAATCTTCCATTTAACTGTGGATTGTTATTTACAACCTGAAGCAGATTATCTGCCTCAACCGGTGCGTATTTCTCTATCAGAGACTGGCCAAAATTCCAGCAGTCTGTATAAAGCAGATCACCATTTTCATCTGTAATCTGAAATGTATAATATCCGGAAGTTGTAAATTCACCTGCCTGCAATCCTGCCAGGAACTGATCTCTGTCCTGTTCGCCCATCTGAAATTGAAGTTTTCCTGCATTTACAAGAGAGAAGAAATCATTCATATAATAGTAGTAATAATTTCCGTCTGGCTTTTGGCAGACGATCACGCCATTCTGTTTGTAAAGATTGTCGTTATCTGTCCCACTGTAAGTTTCGCCCCAGTTCACCAGCTCTTCCATTGTGTACGTGACGCCGGACAGATTCGTCTCAGATATCTTTCCCTTCTTCGACAGTTCCATTACATCCACCAGTTTTTTCGGATTGTAGGCGCCGTCACTTTCAAAAAGATTCTGCAGATAAAGCTTCTCCTGTACATCGTACATGTAACTTTCGACCATCTTGCTGAATTCTTCGGATTCTTCAAAAGACTGTGTATTCATCTTTTGGATCTGTGAAAAACTCATCCCCCCCGCCAGTGTCAGGAGAGAAAGCAAATTTGTCACAAGCAATGCTCCGCTAAGAATCGCCACAACAAGAACAATTGTCCTTGTCACGGTCTTCCTGTACCATTTCTTCATTGTTAATCCTTTCTTATATGCCTTTTTATGCTTTTTCGATTTTATATCCGACACCCCAGACTACTTTCAGGTAACGTGGATCTTTCGGATTGATTTCTATTTTTTCTCTGATATGACGAATGTGAACTGCAACTGTGTTATCCGCACCAATTGCCTCTTCATTCCAGATGGATTCATAAATCTGATTGATTGAAAATACTTTTCCCTGATTCTTCATCAGAAGCAAAAGGATATTGTATTCAATCGGTGTCAGTTTCACAAATTCTCCGTCTACTGTCACCTGCTTGAGATCATCATTGATCTGAAGGCCGCCTACCTTATAAATTGTCTCTTTTGGCTCCTGTGCTGTTCCGCCAAGTTCGTTAAATCTTCTCAGCTGTGATTTCACTCGTGCTACAAGTTCCAACGGATTGAATGGCTTTGTCACATAATCATCCGCACCGATATTGAGTCCAAGAATCTTATCGGTATCTTCTGACTTCGCAGACAAGATAATGATTGGCAGACTGTTCTTCTCGCGGATCTTCAATGTTGCACGGATTCCGTCCAGTCTCGGCATCATGACATCGATAATCAGAAGATTCACCTTCTCCTTCTCCAAAATCTCCAGTGCTTCGATCCCGTCATACGCTTTTAAGATCTGATATCCCTCCTGAGAAAGATAAATTTCAATTGCTTCTACGATTTCTCTATCGTCATCACATACTAATATTTTATACATTTTACATACCCCTCGATAATTGCTGACACCGATAACAGCGCAGCAACATAATTATCACATGATCAAGTTCTAACTATAGTATACATGATACTTGATGGTTTTTAAGAGATAGATTGGAAAAATATTAGAAATTTCTTAAATCGACGATTTAACAATTTAAATACTTTCTATTTCTTGCACATCTTTCGTCAACGTTTTATAATAAGAAACCGTGAGCCGCTTTAGAACATAAGTATAGCTGCAATCCATCAATAAAAAGGAGTATAAATTAAGAATGATTGAATTTTTGAAATCCTTCCTCTTTGGAATTGTGGAAGGAATCACAGAATGGCTGCCGATCAGCAGCACCGGACATCTGATCCTGTTGAATCAGTTTGTGAAATTAAATGTTTCTGAAGAATTCTACAGCATGTTTGAAGTTGTGATCCAGTTAGGTGCGATTCTTGCCGTTGTCATCTTATTCTGGAATCAGATCTTCCCATTTGGTGCACCGGAAGGAAGTCACACTGTCAGACGCCGTCAGGCAAAACATGCACATAGAAAAAAGAAATCCGGAAACGGAATTTTAAGTTATGTAAAGATGGATATCATTATTCTCTGGCTGAAAGTTCTTGTTGCATGTATCCCTGCGATCGTGATTGGAATGCCATTCAATGATCTGTTTGAGAAATGGTTTTACAATTACCCTTGCGTTGCGATTGCTCTGATTGTCTTCGGTATCGCCTTTATCATTGTTGAGAATAATCACAAGGGCAAACCTGCGAAGATCAACAGTATGGATGAACTTACTTATAAGACTGCATTTTTGATCGGACTTTTCCAGCTGATCGCTGCAATCTTCCCTGGAACATCTAGATCCGGTGCAACAATTGTCGGTGCTTTGATCCTTGGAGTATCCAGAACCGTTGCTGCTGAATTCACTTTCGTACTTGCGATTCCGGTTATGTTCGGTGCAAGTCTTCTGAAGCTTGTGAAGTTTGGCCTGAACTTTACCGGAACAGAAGCGGCTATTCTGCTGATCGGAATGGTAACAGCATTTGTTTCTTCTATTATCGTTATTCAATTCCTGATGGGATATATTAAGAAACATGATTTCAAAGTATTTGGATATTACAGAATTGTGCTTGGTATTCTTGTGATACTGTATGCGTTGTTTTTAGCGTAGTTTGAAAAAGACGGGTAATGATGAGTTCCATTCACCATTCCCGTCTTTTTTAACTTACTTTCACTAGAGGTCCGTTTCCTTTTACTTAATATCTTCCTCTATTATACATTCATGTTTCTTCGTTTTTTTATTGTAATTTACTCCTACAAGAAGTATGTTTCCTTTGTATTCCTCTAAACTTTTACAATATTCTTTCTTCTTAATCTGTTCAATTGCACCGTTTGCGCTTTCATTCCATTTAAGTTCTACCACAAGTGCAGGTTTTTCCTGGAATTTTTTTCTAGGAAGAAATACAAGATCTGCAAATCCTTGTCCTCCGGCCAATTCTCTGTGAACAGTGTAAAAGTTTCTTGCAGCATATAACGCAAGTGATATCGTATAACTCAATGCATTTTCATCGTTATATTGCAAATGAGATGTCTCAAAATGTGCTTGTCTTATTCCCTCTGCTACTTGTACAGGACGTTTCTGCCAAATAGCATTCAATGTATCTGCCGAATTTTTCAATGCTTTAGAAACTTCACCCCAATCCGACACCGAAACGCTGCTAACGTATTCTGCTCTCACCTCATTATTTGGTATTTTCACTGTTTTATTATCGTAGTCATATGCCAGATATCCAAGATGGATTAATAAAGTAAGTACATCATCCTCTGTATGAAATGTTGCCATATCATTTGTAAAACTTCCTGTATTCACTGGAACACTTTCCCCGGCGATCATGCTTAACACGTCATCTCGCAATCCTTCAAAATTCATATCAATGTACATTTTTAAAGCTTCAAACGTTTCTGTCTGATTCCAGTAATTTCCAAATTTCCCAAATCGCATGCAGCTCACTACTGAACGTGGACTATACACAGAAGGTGCTCCTTCAAAAGAATATCCGTCATACCAGCTTTTTAGCTCCTGCATGTCCATGCCATATCGTTCACACAGCTCGCTTACTTCTTCTTCTGTAAATCCGACATATTTCGCCAATGGTCCCGGATCAATCATGGAAAATTCATCAAACATATTCAACGCTGAATGTGTTCCATATTTTTTTATTGGAAGAATTCCTGTCATATAAGCAAGTGCGACATATCCTTTGTCTTTCAACAAATCTCTTAGAAAATCCAAATACTTTTCCTGCGCTTTTTTATCTGTTATATACTCTCTGAAAATGCAGTCCCATTCATCAATAATTACAACAAACGGTCTCTTTGTCTTATTATAAATATCCTGAAGAGTTCTCATTAAATTTGTTTCATCAAAGTATCGGAAATCCGGGTATTTATCTAACAAATCCCATATTACGCTCTTTTTAAGCAAGCTAAGCATTTCCTCCACATTGGAGCTTTGACTCAGGAATTCTTGCATATTAAGAAAGATCACATCATATTTATTCAAATGCTTTTCATAACTATCTGATGATGCTATTTTTAAATTTGAGAACAGCTCCCTTGAATCATACTCACACGTATAGTAGGCAGAAAGCATATTCGCAGCAATAGACTTTCCAAAACGGCGTGGACGACTGATGCAAATATAACTTTGTAATGTTTTAGCACTTCTATTTGTATATTCAATCAATCCCGTCTTATCAACATATATTTCTGAATTTACAACTCTTGCAAAAGTACTAATATCCGGGTTCAAATAATTTCCCATTTAATTTTTACCTCCATACAGTTCTCTTTCTGGCGATTATTTTTGGACACTCATGTTATTATTATACGACATAAAAGAAAGACGGGCAATGTTTTCCACACCCGTCTCTCCGGCAACCGTACAAAAATATCCATTTAGCCTACCTACATTTCATTGGCATAATAATCGCAAAACCATAATGTCTTGCCACGTTTGATTTCAAATGAATTTACATAAGCTCCTTTTCTAGTATTTTCAACTCTGTAAACTCCCGGAAATATTAATTCACACGTTGTATTTTTGTCACCATCATATACAATTCGAGTAATTGACATTTTCTCCCAAATTCTGAGATTTATAAAATAAAAGTTATCGAAATCTGAATTACTTGCTTCTCGTCTAAAAGGGAAATTGTTGTACTCATTCAACATGTGCGTTTCAAAGCTGTCTGCTCTACTCCCAAATTCGATCCAACCATCAGCCAGCATTATTGGTGGTGTAAAATAGAGTATTAAAACTATACACAATAAAATAACAATACTTATAATGTTCTTTTTATAATACTTCTTCACACGCTCACCCCCTTTTTTCCTGGCACACACATTATGCCATAAAAAAGAAGCCTGTGCGAAAACATGTAATCAACTGCGGATTTCTCGTAGTCAAATGCATCAGTTTCTTTTCAGACTTCTTATTTTTGCTTTATTTAATTTTTCTGTGGCAGATAAATTATAAAATCCACCCTGAATTCCCAGTTTGCATAATCTATTTCCATATAACCATTATACTTCTTTATTATTTTCTCTACATTACTCAGTCCATATCCATGCTTCTGTTTTTCTTTCTTTGAAGTTAATATCTTATCATCCTTCAGGTAGATTTCTCCGCAATAAGTATTCGTGATCCGACCAATTAAACGCTCTTGACTGAACATAATCTTTATCGTCAATATTCGTTGTTCCCGATCAACTTTTTTCAATGCTTCCAAAGCATTATCCAATAGATTTCCCAATAGTGTAACAAGATCTGCTATATCAATGTTTAACTGTTCCGGTACAACAATTTCTGTTTCTACTTTTATATTTTCACTCGCCACACTTTGAAGCTTATAGTTAACCAACCCATCAATAATTGTATTTCCTGATGTGCTATAAATCACTTTCCCTTTTATGAAATGAGAAAGTTGATCCAACTGTCTTCTTGCCTCTTCATCTTTTCCCTCTTCCAGTAAATGATTTAAAATAATAAGTTGATTACTCATATCATGTCTAAATGCCTGTAAATCTTCTGTGGAACTTTGCATAATCTCACACTGTCTACTGTATAATTCTTTTTCTTTTTGTAAAAGAGCCAATTTTGATTTCTTTATATAATTTTCTGCCAATGAATCATATAGATAAAATGCAATTATATTTACTGCAAACAGAAGTAATACTGAACCCACCGCCTCTACCTTAGTTAAATTGGTCTGATTTGCAATAATTACTTCCAAAATTAATGTAGAAATCGGAATTACAATTGAAGCCAGCCAGGAAATCCAACTAATATTACGTCCCTTTCTTGTTAACTTTATATTTTCAAGCAACAGCGTTTCACAATATGCAACAATTCGCGTGGCTATTAAACCAAAAGTATCTCTGAACTCGCCTTGTGAAAAAACTGAAAAATTAATATATCCAGTCATAGCTGCCGCAATTATTTCCGCTGCTGCCATAAAAAGATACATGTAAACAACACAAATAATTCTTTTTTGAATACTTGCTTCGTAAGTTAAAGAAATAATAAACATAGTAATTAAATTTGTAATCAAAGTAATTAACGGAATATCTATCAGAAGATATACTAAAGTTGTCATTATAAAGTAGAAGGAATAAGCTAATATTCCCAATATTCTTTTGTATTTTCTATGTTCAAAAAAAACTCTCATAAAACGATGGACAACAAATATCAGGAAAAAATTCGCCAGCAGATAAATTATATGATATGTATCAAATACCATGTGCAAACCCTCCATTTTCAAAATGAAGCTGCATTCTCGCTATTTCCTCTTTTCTGCCTCTGGCAACAGGAATTACGTCACCATTTACCATAATAACCTGTTCCCCCTGAAAAGATCTGATATAACGATAGTTCACCAGATAAGATTTATGTGTCAGAATCATCCCCTGCCCTTTTAATTTGTCGCAGACTTCTTCCAACGAACCATAGAATTCGTCTTCTGACTTCTGCATTACAATCTTTACTTTTCTTCCGTTACTTTTAAAATACAGAATCTCACTCACACGGGCACAATACATATCGTGACCATATTTATAGTGAAATATATCATTCTTCTTCCCATAAATCCTGTTATACTTTTCAAGCGTAGCAGTCACCATATTCTGGTCAAATGGCTTCTCTATAAAATTGAATGGTCTGAAGGCAAATAACTGACGGTCATATCCATCCTTTCCCGATACATATACAATCTGAGCTGCTTCATCTTTTATCTCATTTCTGATACAATCACTTACACTAATCCCGGTATCATCTGCGAGCTCAATATCCAGAAAATAGATCTGATAATTTTCCCCTTCCCGAAGTTTCCGTTTCAACACTTTCCCCGAAATGAAACTCTCCGTTTCAGCTTCTATATGGAGTATCCTGCAGGAATCATTAATATAATTTTCCAGCAGATTACATATCTTTTCATCGTCATCACAAACCGCAATTTTAAGCATTTCTTATCCTTCTATCCATTCATGTACTGTTATCTGTGTTCATTTTTTCACTGTTTTAGCAAGTGCAACATATCCTTTGCTTTGGGACACTCATGTTATGATTATACGACATAAAAGAAAGACGGGCAATGTTTTCCACACCCGTCTCTCTGACCGTCTTTCCGGCAAATTATATCAGTAGGGAGATGACTCCCAGCTGATATAGCCTCCGGCAGGATTGCAGAGGTGCGCGTCATGCAATTGCATG
>OGWV01002787.1_pt1 | contig 10556 bp, 8 predicted proteins | sample 1576081 | NCBI WGS metagenome assembly OGWV01 (sample SAMEA3541541, study PRJEB24748) | human gut metagenome | biome: human gut; feature: human-associated habitat; material: faeces | place: China | collected 2012 | reverse complement strand
TCTTGATGCCGCGGGTGCACTTGCCCTCGCACTGGCTCTCCTGCGGGCAGACACGGCCGCAGACAGCGGGCAGGGAAGAGGAGCGGTTGATGACCTGATAAGCGGCCTCAAAGTCGCCCTCGGCCACATGCGCGATGAACTCCGGGATGTCGATGCCCACCGGGCAGCCGGACTGGCAGGGCTTGTTCTTGCAGTGGATGCAGCGCTTGGCCTCGTTGATGGCCATTTCTTCGGTGTAGCCCAGAGCAACTTCCTTGAAGTTCTTGTTGCGGACGTTGGGGTCCTGGGTGGGCATGGGGCACTTTTTGGGATCCATATTGAAAGCCATCTTACTTTGCCTCCTCAGTCTTGAACAGATTGCAGGCCTTCTCGCGGGCCTTTGCCTCAAAGGGGCGGTACATGGTGCCGCGGGCCATGGCTTCGTCGAAATCAACGAGGTCGCCGTCAAAGTCGGGGCCGTCCACGCAGGCAAACTTGGTCTCGCCGCCCACGGTCAGGCGGCAGCCGCCGCACATGCCGGTGCCGTCGATCATAATGGGGTTCATGGAGACGATGCTCTTCAGCCCGTGCTTCTGGCAGGTCTTGACGACGAATTTCATCATGATCAGCGGGCCGATGGTGATGACCAGATCATACTGGTTGCCGGCGGCCACCAGCTCGTCCAGAGCGGCAGTGACCACACCCTTGGTGCCGTAGCTGCCGTCATCGGTCATAATGCGCAGCTCGTCACTGCAGGCGTTGAACTCGTCCTCGAGGATGAGCAGATCCTTATTGCGGAAGCCGATGACGCTGTGGACGGTGCAGCCCTGGTCATGCAGCTCCTTGGCGATGGGCAGGGCGATGGCGCAGCCCACGCCGCCGCCCACAACACAGACCTTTTTCAGGCCCTCGGTCTCGGTGGCGCGGCCCAAGGGGCCCACAAAGTCATGGACGCTGTCGCCTGCGTTCAGGCTGTTCAGCTCCATGGTGGTGCCGCCCACGATCTGGAAAATGATATCCACAGTGCCCTTTTCGCGGTCGTAACCGGCCACGGTCAGGGGGATGCGCTCGCTGTCCTCAAACGGGCGCACAATGATGAACTGGCCCGGCTTTGCCTTTTTGGCAATGAGCGGGGCTTCAATGACCATCTTTGTCACGGTGGGGTTCAGCGCGACCTTTTCAGTGATCTTATACATCGTGTATGCTCCTTTATGCTGACATTTCCATCTCCGCGCACAAAAACGCGCGCCGGCCTGCAAGGGGTGGGCGCAGCGTTTCTGTACAACATATTGACACGCTCTATTATAATAGTTCCCGGTGTGGAATGCAAATAAATTTTCTTCGCATCAGCGGGGCAGAACCTGAACGAAATTGAATAGTCGTCGGACGTCCGATGACGTGATGCAGAGATGTCTGAAATTGCAAATTGCACGATGCAGGGCCGAATGTCGGTCTTTTGCCCCAAAAATTGCAAAAAATGCAGATTGGGTGTTGACAACGGACCCGGCTTGCGGTATAATAATCGACGTCGCCGGGAGCAACACCCCGGGACGCCACATGGAGTATGCGGCCGTAGCTCATCTGGTAGAGCGCCACCTTGCCAAGGTGGAGGTAGCGAGTTCGAGCCTCGTCGGCCGCTCCACTTTTAACCACCCTTCGGGGTGGTTTTTTTGTGCCGAAATCTCACCAAAATAGTGCATACCTCGCCTTTTGCCCATTGACAGCGGCACTTTTATAACAGTATACTTAAACTGTTCTTTTGCGAAAGCGGAAGAACGATTTGCGGTATAGTATTAAAAGGAGTGCGGAATCATGAAAAACTCGAATAGCAAAACCTTCGTTGCCGTCGGCATCGGCGCAGCCCTGTTCTTTGTTCTGGGGCGCTTTGTCGCTATCCCCAGCCCGGTGCCCAACACCAACATCAGCCTGCAGTACGCGGTGCTCGGTCTGCTGGCCGCCATGTACGGCCCTGTGGCCGGCGCCCTGATCGGCTTCATCGGCCATGCCCTCATCGACCTGTCCTGGGGCGGCATCCCGTGGTGGAGCTGGGTCATCGCCTCCGCCTTCACCGGCGTGGTCGTCGGCCTGTTTGCCAAGAAGCTGAATGTGCAGGAGGGCGACTTCAACAAGCGTAAGGTTGCCACCTTCGCCATCGCCAATGTCGTGGCCCATGCCATTGCCTGGATCGTCGTTGCGCCTGTGCTGGACATCCTGATCTACGCCGAGCCCGCCAATAAGGTCTTTGCACAGGGTGCGTTTGCCGCTGTGTCCAACATCATCACGGCTGTTGTCGTCGGCGGCCTGCTGATTCTGGCCTACACCAAGACCATCGCCAAGAAGGGCTCTCTGGACAAAGAGTAATCCGCTGTAAACCCGTATGCCTTCCCACAAACGCGGGAAGGCATTTTGCTGTTCCACCACAATTTCCCCTGCGAGGTGCCGTATGGCTGAAACGAGAACCCCGATCATATCCTTCAAAAATTTTTCCTTCCAATATCGCGCCCAGAAGCAGCCCACGCTGCATGACATCAATCTGGACATCTACCCCGGGGAGCGCGTGCTGATCGCCGGGCCGTCCGGCAGCGGCAAGTCCACGCTGGCGGCCTGCATCAACGGCCTGAACCCGTTCTCCTACCCCGGCAAGTGCACGGGCACGCTGACTGTGGACGGCGTGGACGCGCCCCACAGCAGTATTTTTGAGCTGGCTGGCCACGTCGGCACGGTGCTGCAGGATCCGGACGGCCAGTTCATCGGCCTGACGGTGGGGGAGGACATCGCCTTTGCGCTGGAGAACAGCTGCACCCCGCAGGACGAAATGCACGAGATCACCCGCCGCGCCGCCGGGCTGGTCGGCATCGACAACCACCTCGACTACGCTCCGCACGAGCTTTCCGGCGGCCAGAAGCAGCGCGTCAGCCTTGCGGGCGTCATGGTCGACGAGGTAAAGATTTTACTGTTCGATGAGCCGCTGGCAAACCTTGACCCGGCCACGGGCAAGCAGGCCATTGAGCTGATCGACACGATCCAGCAAAAGACCGACACGACGGTCCTCATCATTGAGCACCGCCTTGAGGACGTGCTCTGGCGCAGCGTGGATCGCATTGTGCTGGTCAACGAGGGCCGCATTCTGGCCGACCTGCGCCCCGACGAGCTGCTGTCCGGCTCACTGCTGGCGGAAAACGGCATCCGCGAGCCGCTTTACGTCACGGCCATGCGGTATGCGGGCATTGACATCACGCCCGCCAAGCACCCCGCCCACGTTGACTCCGTCGTGCTGGATGACGCTGATACCGAGAAACTGCGCGCCTGGTTCCGCGCCGAGCCGCTGCCCGCGGCCAAGCCTGCCCCGACCCCGCTGCTGGAGGTCAAGGGCCTGTCCTTCGGCTACAGCAAGGACCAGCACACCCTGTCCGACGTGAGCTTCACGATTGGAAAAGGGGAGATGGTCAGCATCGTGGGCCGCAACGGCGCGGGCAAGTCAACGCTCTCCAAGCTGATCTGCGGCTTTGAGACGCCCGACAGCGGTGAAATTTTCTTTGACGGAAAAGACCTGAAAGACGAAAACATCCGCCGCCGCGCCAGGCATATCGGCTATGTCATGCAGAACCCGAACCAGATGATCTCCAAGACGATGATCTTTGACGAGGTCGCGCTGGGCCTGCAGGGCAGCGGCCTGACCGATGCTGAGATTCGCGCCAGGGTCGAGGACACGCTGAAGGTCTGCGGCTTGTACCCGTTCCGCAACTGGCCCATCTCGGCGCTGAGCTTCGGCCAGAAAAAGCGCGTGACCATCGCCAGCGTGCTGGTGCAGGACCCCGAGCTTATCATTCTGGACGAGCCGACGGCGGGCCAGGATTTCCGACATTACACCGATATTATGGAGTTCCTGCGCGGGCTGAACGCAAAGGGTGTGACCGTGGTCATGATCACCCACGACATGCACCTGATGCTGGAATACACGCCGCGGGCGCTGGCCTTTTGCGACGGGCGGCTCATTGCGGACCGCAGCGCGGCGGCCATCCTCTGTGACCCGGCGCTGATCGAGCAGGCGGCCTTGAAGGAGACGAGCCTTTACACGCTGGCCAACCGCTGCGGCATCACGCCCGCCGAGAAATTTGTGGAGCGCTTTATCGCGGCAGACAGGGAGGTGCGCGCCGATGGCTGCTAATACCGTTTTGAACTATATGCCGCGCAAAAGCGTGGTACACGACCTGACCGGCACGACAAAGCTGGCGTTCTTTCTGCTGTTTACCTTCGCCAGCATGATCACCTACAACACCTGGGTGCTGCTGGGGCTGATGGCCGTCAGCTTTGCGGTGTTCAGGCTCAGCCACATCAAGCTGCGCGAGGTTCGTTTCATGCTGGTCTTTATGCTGGTGTTCCTCGCGCTGAACGACCTGTTCATCTTCCTGTTCGACCCGAACCAGGGCACGGCGCTCTACGGCACCCGCACGGTGCTTTGCCACCTGTTCTGGCGGTACGACCTGACCGCCGAGCAGCTGTTCTATATGTTCAACATCTCGCTGAAATATTTTGTCGCGCTGCCGGTGGCCATTCTGTTCATCTCGGCCACGAACCCCAGTGAGTTCGCCGCCAGCCTGAACAGCATCGGCATCTCATACAAGGTCGGCTATTCCGTTGCCATTGCGCTGCGGTACATTCCGGATATTCAGCGCGATTACCACAGCATCAGCCAGGCACAGCAGGCCCGCGGCGTCGAGCTGGGCCGCAGCGAGCCGTTCTTCAAGCGCCTGAAGAACTCGGTCAGCATCCTGCTGCCGCTGATTCTGACGAGCTTGAACCGCATCGACACGATCTCCAACGCCATGGAGCTGCGCGGCTTCGGCAAGCATGACAAGCGCACCTGGTACACCCGCCGCCCCTTTGCCCGCCGCGATTTTATCGCGCTGGCAGTTGGCGTCGTGCTGCTGCTCATCAGCCTGACCGTGACGATCAGGTTTGGACGGTTTTACAATCCGTTTGTGTAAAAAACGAAAATTGCGCCCCTGCGGCATAACTCCGCAGGGGCGCATTCTATATGAGCCCGTGCCCGTTTGCGGTGGCGGAAGCTTTCCCGGGCGGATATGGAATCCGCCCCTACACATAGGGACGGTGCCTGCATCGACTCGGAAAGTCCGTGTTGCCGTGGTCGAACAATGCCCGCCCCTGCAACCCCATCAAAAAACAGCCGCCCGCTCAGGCATCGTACCTGGGCGGGCGGCTGTTATTCTGATTTTACTGCATCAGCCCACACACCAGCTGTGCATAGGCAACGGGGTCCTCAATGGGCAGACCGGCGATCAGCAGTGCCTGGTCATAGAGCAGCTCGGCGTACTTGGCGACCTTGTCGGTGTCGCCCGCGGCGTGGGCAGCCTTCAGGGCGGCAAAGACCGTGTGGTTCGGGTTCAGCTCCAGCACCTTCGTGCTCTCGACGCCCTCTGCGTTGGGCATGCGGCGCAGTACCTTCTCCATCTCCATCGAGATACCGCCCTCGGCAGACAGGGTGATGGGGTGTTCCTGCAGGGTCGGATTGACCTTGACCTCCTTGACCTTGCCGTTCAGGTCCTTCTTGATTTCCTCAAACAGGTCCTTGTTCTCGGTCTCGGCAGCCTCGGCGGCCTTCTTCTCGTCCTCGGTCTCCAGACCCAAGTCACCGGAGTTGATGTTCTTAAACTCCTTCTCCTTGTAGTCGCGCATCATCTGCAGGCAGAACTCATCCACATCCTCGGTGCAGAGCAGCAGGTCGTAGCCCTTGCTCAGCACCAGCTGGGCGTTGGGCAGCTTGCCCAGACGGTCCGTGTCGTCACCGGCGGCAAAGTAGATGCACTTCTGATCCTCGGGCATCTTCTCGACGTACTCGTCCAGCGTGACAAGCTTTTTCTCCTTGGCGGAGTAGAACATCAGCAGGTCGCCCAGCAGATCCTTGTGCATGCCGTAGTCGCCGTAGATGCCGAACTTGATCTGGCGGCCGAAGTTCTTCCAGAAGGTCTCATACTTCTCGCGGTCATTGACGAGCATCGCGTGCAGCTCGTTCTTGATCTTCTTTTCCAGAGAATTGCGCATCAGCTTGAGCTGGTTGTCCTTCTGCAGCGTCTCACGGCTGATGTTCAGACTCAGATCCTCGCTGTCCACAACGCCCTTCACAAAGCTGAAATAATCCGGCAGCAGGTCGGCACACTTCTCCATGATCATAACGCCGGAGGCATACAGCGCCAGACCCTTCTCGTACTCCTTGGTGTAGTAGTCGTACGGGGTCGAGCCGGGGATGAACAGCAGCGCGGTGTAGGTCGCCGTACCCTCGGTGCGGCTGGTGATGACGCGCAGCGGGTCGGTGTAGTCCATGAACTTGTTCTTGTAGAACTCGTTGTAGTCCTCGTCCTTGACCTCGTTCTTCGGGCGCTTCCAGATGGGCACCATGCTGTTCAGCGTTTCCAGCTCGGTGTAGGTCTCGTACTCGGGCTTGTAGTCGTCGCCCGCGTCCTCCGGCTTCGGCTTCTGGCGGGATTTCTCGCGGTACATCGTGATGGGGAAGCGGATATAGTCGCTGTACTTCTTAACGAGGTTTGCAAGCTCGTAATCCTCGAGGTACTCGCTGTACTTGTCGGTATCGGTGTCGTCCTTCAGCACCAGAATGATCTCGGTGCCGACGTCCTCCTTGTCAGCCTCGGTCAGGGTGTAGCCCTCGACGCCGGTGGACTCCCACTTCCAGGCCGTGTCAGCGCCCTGCGCGCGGGAGATGACGGTGACCTTTTTGGCCACCATGAACGCGGAATAGAAGCCGACGCCGAACTGACCGATGATGTCGATGTTATCGCTCTGGTTCTCGGTCTTGAAGTCGAGGGAGCCGGACCTGGCAATCGTGCCGAGGTTCTTCTCCAGCTCCTCCTTCGTCATGCCGATGCCGTTATCGGTGATGGTCAGCGTGCGGCTGTCCTTGTCGGGCTGAATGTGGATTTTCAGGTCGTCCTTCGTGATGCCGACGGACGTGTCGGTCAGGCTCTTGAAGTAGCGCTTGTCGCAGGCATCCGATGCGTTGGAGATCAGCTCACGCAGAAAGATCTCGCGGTTTGTATAGATAGAATTGATCATCAGGTCAAGCAGCTTTTTGCTCTCGGCCTTAAACTGACGCATAGCCATGGTAGAAAACCTCACTTTATACAAATGAAATTAGCACTCGTTTATTTCAACTGCTAAAGTTAGTTTAGCACTCTTTTTAATAAAGTGCAACCCTTGCGCAGCATTTTAACAAAAAATTTAAATTCAGGGCTTTTCAAACGTAGGAATTTGCGGTATGCTAACAATGTATAAAGATATTCTGTTAAACAGCGCGGCAGGGACCGGGCATGCCCGGCCCGCGGGCTTGCCTGTGAATGTCTGCCTGCGTACAGCTGCGGGCCGCATATAGGCGGCCCCTACGCCCTGCCGACAAAAAACGATCCCTTACCATAGAAATACCATAGAAAGAGGAATCCATCATGCAAATATACACTCACACTCTCCCCGGCGGCGCACAGCTCATCGGGTATCTGCGCGATAGGACCGTCGAGATGCCTGCCTTCAACACCCGTCCGGCCATTCTCATCCTGCCGGGCGGCGGCTACGCCTGGTGCAGCAGGCGCGAGGCCGACCCCGTTGCCATGCAGTTTCTGCAGGCTGGCTACAATGTCTTTACCCTCTATTACACCTGCCGAAGTGACGAGTCCGTGCCCGCGCTTCGTTGGCAGCCGCTGATCGATGCTGCCGGGGCGATCCTGCATATCCGCCGCAATGCAGAGCAGTTCGGCACCGACCCGGCGAAAATCGCCATCTGCGGCTTCTCGGCGGGCGGCCATCTGGCGGCGTCCACGGCCATCCTGTGGGACGCCGAGCCTGTGCAGACCGCCCTTGGCATCCACGGCACCGAGGCCCGCCCCGATGCCGTTGTGCTGGGCTATCCGGTCATCACGGCGGGGGAATACCGCCACGACGGCTCCATTGTCAACCTCTGCGGCGATGACGCCGACCTGCGCGCCACAATGAGCCTGGAAAACCAGGTCCGCGACGGTCTGCCGCCCTTCTTCGTCTGGCATACGGTGGAGGACCCGTCCGTCCCCGTGCAGAACTCTTTGATGCTTGCCGGTGCGCTGACAGCCCATAAGGTCCCGCTGGAGCTGCATCTTTTCGCCCACGACGGCCACGGCACAAGCACCTGTACGCGGGAGGTCAACACCCCCAACAAGCACAACAGCGCCTGGGTGGCCCTCTGCACGGACTGGCTGGCCGAAACCTTTGATTTTCACCTGTAACAGGAGATGACAAAGCATGAAAATCATGTTTTACGCGCTGCGCCCCTTTGATGAACAGCAATACTGCGAGCCCTACAAAGCCCGCTACGGCATCGACTACACCGGCACGCCCGACGTGCCGCGCTCGGATAACCTGCATCTGGCCGAGGGCTGCGACGCCGTCAGCACGAACCCCTGCGAGATACGCCCTGAATATTTGCAGACATGGGCTGAAATGGGTGTCAAATATCTGCCCTGCCGCAGCATCGGTTATGATCATATCCCGCTGGACACCGCCAAAAAGCTGGGTCTGCGCATCAGCCACAGCCACTACCCGCCGGACGGCGTGGCCAACTATACGATCATGCTCATGCTGATGTGTACCCGCCGCATGAACGAAATCATGCTGCGCGCCAATGTGCAGGACTACTCGCTGCCCGGCAAGATGGGCCGCGATATTTCCGGCTGCACGGTGGGTGTCATCGGTACGGGCAAGATCGGCCAGACGGTCATCCGCCACCTGAGCGGCTTCGACTGCAAGATTTTGGCCTACGACCTCTACCCGAACGACGCGGTCAGGCAGTACGCCGACTACGTCACGCTGGACGAGCTTTACGCGAAAAGTGACATTATCACGCTGCACACGAACGCTACGGCGGAAAACCACCACCTCATCAACGCCGGCGCCCTTGCAAAAATGAAAGACGGCGTGCTGCTCGTCAACACGGCGCGGGGCACGCTCATTGACCCCGACGCGTTGATCGCCGGGCTGGAAAGCGGCAAGATCGGCGGTGCGGGCCTCGACGTCATTGAGGATGAGACCGGTATTTACTATTACAACCGCATGGGGCAGGCCATCCTGAACCGCGAACTGAACCTGCTGCGCAGCTATCCCAATGTCATCGTCAGCCCGCACACGGCGTTTTACACCGACGTCAATGTCGCCAGCATGGTGCAGAGCCCGTTTGAGGCGCTGGACGCTTATGCCCACGGCCAGCCCTACGCCGGTGAGGTGCAGCTGTGATGCCAGCCGTTGAGCCGGGCCGCTGCGGCGAACACTGGGACGACTGCCCGCGGCTGGCGGCAGGGGACCACTTTGACTTTGCCTGTGCGGGCTGCGGCGACTGCTGCCGCCAGAGGCGCGATCTGGTGCTGTCGGGGTATGACCTCTACCGCATTGCGCGGCGGCTTAGCTTGCCGCCCCGTATCGTGGCGGCGGCGTTCTGCAAAAGCTACCTTGCGCCTGAAAGCTGCCTGCCTGCCCTGCGCCTGACGCCGGACCCCACTTAACATGTAGATATATCTTTTTATCCTTGCATGACATAAAATATAGCTAAGTTAATTAATGTCTTCTTTTTCAAAACTTTTGCAACAACACCTATAACTAATGAAAGCCATTAAAAGTATTATTGCTAAACTTATGTAAACAGGACATATCATTTCTCTTGTTCTCCCATTAGAAATAAAATATGCTGCTGACCACGGGAAAAAACCTGCAAAAGAAGAATTTGATAAAATGACATTTACTAATGCAATAACAGCAGCTACTATCATTGAAACGATAATTCCTCTTGTGCGAAATGCAAGATATGCCATTGGTGTAATTGTAAAATATAACAATATTCCTCCCACAACAATTTTAAATAAGAAAAAAAACGCAGTTCCAATATTAAATTGATCTACTCCAACAAATATATTACAAATTGTACATAATATCAAAACCACAATCCAAAAAGTCAACATCAATGTAATTGTACAAATAAATAATGTCAAAAATTTACAAGACATAAATCTCTTTTTCGATATAGGAATAACCATTATCGTTTTTAATGTTTTACCCGTATATTCCCGGCTAAACAAATAAGCTGCTATGACAGAAAATATTAATGGTCCAAATAAAAGCATCAAAAACATAAATGCATTATCATATAATGTAAATAGAGATATTCTATACTCCGGGTTAAAAATATAGTTTCGTATACTACTAAACATTGATAAAATCGGAGGTGAACAAATACCTAGAAGAGCAATAATTTTTATTTTTGTGCGTTTCAATTTTAGAAATTCACAATATACTAATTCACCCAATTTCCCCACCGCCTATTAATTCCGAAAAATAATCTTCTAATTTTTCTTCTTCTATCCTAATTTGTCTGATAGGAATGTTATTTTGTATAAGATAACTATTTATTTCTTCAATCCTGTGCATATCTTTGCCAAATAATCGTATGCGATTCTTACTATCAATCAAAATTTCACGTATGAGATGGGCAAGGTCGTCGATTCGTACGGCGGCGGTATCTGCCAGGTTTC
>OGWV01002784.1_pt1 | contig 10565 bp, 7 predicted proteins | sample 1576081 | NCBI WGS metagenome assembly OGWV01 (sample SAMEA3541541, study PRJEB24748) | human gut metagenome | biome: human gut; feature: human-associated habitat; material: faeces | place: China | collected 2012 | reverse complement strand
GCTCCGGCGACCGCATCTGCTACCACGGCGTTCTGGACAGCTTCCGCAACCCGAAGCTGGCGGCTGCGGTCTATGCCAGTCAGGGCGATACTGACCCGGTGCTGGCAGTCAGCTCCTCCATGGACATCGGAGATAACCCCGCCGGGCAGCTGGGCACAGCCTATGTTTTCAGCAATGCCCAGCAAGTAAAGCTTTACAAAAACGATGTGTTCGTCACCGCCCTGCGCCGCAGCGAGTGGACGGCGCTGCCCCACCCGCCCTTTGTGATGGACGATACCATCGGCGAGCTGCTGGAAACGCAGGAACACTTTTCTCCCTCCAAGGCAGCCGCTGTGCGGGACTGCCTGCTGGCTGCCGGGAAATATGGCTTGGCAGGGCTGCCGCTGGCCTACAAGGTCAAATTCGGCTGGTGTATGCTGCGCTACAAAATGGCCTTTAAGGACGGCGTGGCCCTTTACGGCAAATATGTGGGCAACTGGGGCGGCGAAGCCACCCGCTGGCGGTTCGATGCCGTACAGGACGGCAACGTGGTGCGCAGCGTGACCCTCTGCCCCAGTGCAAAGCTGCACTTGGAAGTCAAAGTCAGCCGGACGACCCTGCGGGAGCAGGACACCTACGATATGGCGGCTGTCCGGGTGCGCATTCTGGACGAGAACGGCGCTCCTGCCCCCTACGCACAGTTCCCGGTGCAGTTTACGGTAGATGGCAGCGCCGCCCTTGTGGGCCCGCAGACCGCCGTGGCAGAAGGCGGCATGACCGGCACCTATCTGCGCACTGTGGGCACTGCCGGAGAAGCCGTGTTGACCGTTTCTGCACCGCAGACCCAGCCCGTTGTGCTGCGGTTCACCATTGAAAAGGAGGATGCTGTATGGAACTGACCCTGAAACAGAAAACTGCGTTCGGCATTGGTGCCGTGGGCAAGGATATGGTGTATGCCTTGTCGGCTTCCTACGTCATGTATTATTATCAGGATGTGCTGGGACTTTCGGCAAGCTTTGTGGGGCTGGTGCTCATGGCAGCCCGGTTCTTCGATGCCTTCAACGACCCCTTTATGGGGGTTCTGGTGGCAAAGACCCGCACCCGCTGGGGACGTTTCCGTCCGTGGATCTTTTCCGGCACGCTGCTCAATGCGTTGGTGCTCTACGCCCTGTTTGCCGCCCCGGTGCTGGACGAAGCGGCATTGATGGTCTACTTCAGCGTGGTGTACATCCTGTGGGGTGTCACCTACACCATGATGGATATTCCTTACTGGTCCATGATCCCCGCCGTGACCCGCACGCCCAAAGACCGGGAGAATCTTTCCATGGTGGGACGTACCTGTGCAGGCGTTGGTTCGGCACTCATTGCCATGTTCACCATGCTGCTGGTGGGAGCCCTTGGCGGCGACAGCGAGCGCGCTGGCTTCCGCTGGGTGGCGCTGATCGTATCGGTGCTCTTTGTGGTGACGGAATTGGTCTGCTGCGCCGCCATGCGGGAGACCACCCCCAGTGAGATGAAGACCGCCACCGTAAAGGAGATGTTCTCCGCCCTGTTCCGCAACGATCAGGCTATGGTGGTGGTAGGCAGCATCGTGCTGATCAACTCGGCGCTGTACCTTACCTCCAACTTCATCATCTATTTTTTCAAGTACGACCTTGGCGGTGCAGGCTGGAAAGCCACCTACACCCTGTTTTCCACCGTGGGCGGTGCGGCGCAGATCCTTGGCATGATGGTGCTTTACCCCTTGCTGCGCAAAAAGTTCAGCAGCACGCAGGTATTTCACCTGAGCCTTGTGCTGGCACTGTGCGGCTACGGCACGCTGCTGGTGTTCTGTCTGACCGGGCTTTCCCATAGCCTTGCCCTGCTGTGCATCCCGGGCGTGGTAGTGTTTGCCTGCAACGGGATGCTGACCGTGCTGACCACCCTGTTCCTTTCCAACAGTGTAGACTACGGCCAGCTCAAGACCGGCCGCCGGGAGGAGAGCGTCATCTTTTCCATGCAGACCTTTGTGGTCAAGGCAGCCTCCGGTGTGGCGGTGTTCCTCACCGGCATCGGGCTGGATCTCATCGGTCTTGTGGGCAACACGGAGGAGACCGGCCCCGTAGCAGTACAGAGCGCCGGAACGCTGCTGGGTCTGCGCCTGATGATGACGGTCCTGCCCATGCTGGTGCTGGCAGGTGCGCTGGTGCTGTTCCGCCGCAAATTTGTTCTGACCGACGCCCGCGCTGTCGAGATCAGCGCACAGCTTCACGGGGAGGAAACGCACCATGACTGAAACGCTGCACTGGTACGCGGAAACTTCCGGCGGTGTGCGGCAGGGCGATGCCCCGGTGCACTCGGGCTGCGGTGCGGTGCATCTTTCCGCTGACCTGCCTGCCGGGACGCTGAAAGCCGTGCGTGCCGAGCTGCCGTGGACGATGGAAGCAGACGAGCGCCTGTTCATGAACGGCTACCAGACATGGACATACAGCCCGGAGCTAAGCCGGAACGGCAAGCTGCGCGGCACCGATCACATTCCGGGATTTCTACTGAAGAAATATGCCTTTGACCGCTACGGCGATTATCATTTTGTGCCCTACGGACATCATAACGGTCAGAGCCACGGCTTTTCCTACTGCTATTTCCGCAAGGGCGGGCAGTTCCAGCTGGTGGCATCGCTGGACGAGACCCCGGGCTACACCATCCTCCGCTACGACAGTGGCAAAGCCCTGCTGACACTGGAGCGGGACTGCGCCGGGGTGGAGCATCCCGGCGGCAGCTTTGCCCTGTTCGACCTGTTTTTTGCCGAGGGCAGCGAGGCCGAGGTGTTCGACGGCTGGTTTCAGGCTATGGGCATCAAGCCCCGGACAGAGAAGAAGCTGGCAGGCTATTCCAGCTGGTACAACCGCTATCAGGAAATCACCGAGGACACCATCCGGGAGGACCTGACCGGCTGCCGCAGCCTGCTTTGCCCGGGAGACCTGTTCCAGATCGATGATGGCTGGGAGCCGAAGGTGGGCGACTGGCTGGAAACGGATGCACAGAAATTCCCCCACGGGCTGAAAGGCATGGTGCAGGAGATCCACGCCTCTGGCTTTCAGGCCGGGCTCTGGCTTGCGCCCTTTGTGTGCGAAAAGGACTCTGCCCTTTTCCTTCAGCACCCGGACTGGCTGCTGAAAGTGGACGGCAAACCGTGGTGTTGCGGCAGCAACTGGAGCAGTTTCTATGCGCTGGATATCGACAACCCGGCGGTGCTGGACTATCTGCGCCGGGTGTTTGACCGGGTGCTGAACGATTGGGGTTTCGACCTTGTCAAGCTGGATTTTCTGTACGGCGCTGCCCCCTTTGGCAACGCCCACGAGAGTCGTGCCGCCCGGATGCGCCGTGCCATGGAGCTGCTGCGCAGTTGGTGCGGACAAAAAGCCATTCTCGGCTGCGGAGTGCCGGTGATGCCTGCCTTCGGGCTGGTGGATTACTGCCGTGTCAGCTGTGACGTAGGGCTGGACTGGGACGATGTGTGGTATATGCGCCTGTTCCACCGGGAGCGGGTGTCCACAAAGCAGGCCATCAACAACACGCTATTCCGGCGGCAGCTCAATGGCCGTGCCTATGGCAGCGACCCGGATGTGTTCTTCCTCCGGGAAGAAAACTGCAAGCTGACGGCAGAGCAAAAACGCACCCTTGCCACAGTCAACGCACTGCTGGGCAATGTGTTCCTTACCTCGGATATGCCGTCTCACTACACGGATGCGCAGCGGGACGAGTACCGCCGCCTGCGCAGGTTGTTTGAACATGCAAAACAGGTAGAAGTAGAGACAGAAAATGGTGTGATTACGATCCGGTATTCTCTGGATGAGAAACGTCAAGAGCTGCGGTGCAGTGCTATTTATAGAGAATAATGAGGGCATAAAAATCAGCTTCACGCTTTTTCGTTGGCCGGAGGATTCTTTATGTGAAACGCAACGGACGTCTTCCTTAGAAAAGTGGCTCACGCCGAAAGCTGTATAAGCAGATAAAATGAAAACGCCGCCAGCGTACCGTGCGATGGATTTCACATGATACGCTGACGGCGTTTTTGCGCTATGAGGGTCATAACATCCAAATTCTACACTGAACCCCACCAGATACCTGAGTTGCCGGATTCGCTGTTAGCCCAAACATCTAATCCGGAAACTCAATTATCTGCTACCCCTGTGGCTATGATTTAGATATTGCTCAAATTCTCGAAAACCGCCCTCGACCTGTTTCCAAGGACGAAAACGGTTCAGACTGTAAAATGATGTCAAAACGATATTGAACGAATCACCGCACTATATTACTGGACTTTTGACATCAAGAGTACGCATTCGCAATGCTTCGTCCTCGGGAACAGATCCACCGGCTGCACCTTTTCTGTATGATAGCCATTTTTCTCCAGCCATGCGGCGTCTCGGGCAGCGGTAGCGGGGTTGCAGCTGACATACACCACCCGGTGGGGTGCCATGCGCACCACTGCGGAGAGGGTGGCCTCATCGCAGCCCTTGCGGGGCGGGTCCAGCATCACGATGTCCGGGTGCAGACCCTCGGCAGCCAGCTGGGTGGCAGCCTGTCCGGCGTCGGCACAGAAAAAGCGGCTCTTGGCTGCTACGGCCTCGCCCATGCGGGCAGCGTTGGCCTTGGCGCTCTCGATGGCCTCCGGCACGATCTCTACGCCGATCAGCTCCCTGCATTGCTCGGCCATGGAAAGGCCGATGGTGCCCATGCCGCAGTAGAGATCCAGCAGCGTGTCGTCCGGGGTCAGTTGCGCGTACTGCGCAGCAACGCCGTACAGCCGCTCGGCGGCAAGCGTGTTGACCTGATAGAAGGACAGCGGCCCCAACCGCACCGGTACGCCGCAAAGCGTGTCCTCAACTGAGCCTGCCGGTGCTTGTCGATTTGGCCGCAGTTTTGGAGGTGCGTGTGGATGATTTGCTTTATGACAATTCGCCCATGAAACGGAACGCGGCCATAGAAGCCATCATTGAAATGCTGGATACCTGCACGACGCCGCAGATTAAGGTGATCGAAGATCTCGTAAAAGCCGCTAAAATCTCTTTGAACCAGCACTTTTGAACTGGAAGCAGCACGAAAAAAGCAGTCCATTTCCAGAAAGCAACTGGAAATGGACTGCTTTTTTGACCGGATCAGCCAACGTACAGCAGGCGTGTCAGCTACAAATCGAACGGCGCGTCCTCCGCGCCCGGAACAGGGGCAGCTTCCGTATCCGCCGCGGCGGTTTCTTCCGGTGTGGGCGGAGGCATTGCGGGGCATGCGCTCCAGCGGGGCACATCGGCCTCGTACTGTGCGGCCACCCAGGCCTCGGCCCGGGCAAGCCCGTCCGCATCGAAGGGGAATTCGGCAAAGGCCTTTTGCGTGTCATCGGTTTTTTCAAAGCACCAGGGAAACGGCCACACACAGGCGGAAAGCGCGCCGTCCGTATATTTCAGCCGGTACCACATGCCTCCGTGTCCGCCGGAAAAGCTTTTGTTGGCCTTTAAATACACAAGGCCGGGTGTTGTAACGGTGAATTCATCCATACTGTCCCTCCGTGCTGCGAAGCAGCCCCAACAAAACCGCACGTGCTGCGGTTTTGCATGGTTCAATGTTCTCAAAGCCCTGTGCGCCAGCACAGGGGCGTGTGCCTTGCACACGCGCAGCCGCGCCAGCGGCGGCTTTGAGGTTATTATACCATGTTTCCGAACCCGCGCATACACATGCCTTTCTCCGGAAATAATAGCGGCAGACGAAGCCGCGCTTTTCCGCGCGAAAAAGAAAGGACTGACCGTATGAATCCCTTCCTGGAAAAACCGTCTCCCGTGGACGCGGGCCTGATGGACTGGAGCACCGTATACGCCCGCTCTTACGACAAAAACGAGGTGGACCCCTACACCAAGGTGCGCATCATCCTGATGAACGGCACCGAATATGAGGCCGTGTGGTTCAGCCACCAGTTCCACCGCCACTGCCCGAACAACGACCTGCGGCGCGAGCTGGCGCTGGCGCGCCGGGTAGAGCAGCAGCAGCAAAAGCGCATCTCCTGCCTCAAGCCCATCGACGAAACGCCGCTGGAAACGACCATCGGCTACGAACAGCTCGCGGTGGACCTGACGGCAATCCTGGCCCAGCGGGAGCCGGACCCATACGTTGTAAAGGTGATGCAGTTCGCGCTGCTGGAGGACTTCGACCATCTGTACCGCTACGCGGACCTGCTGGACATGGAGGACGGCGTCCACGCCGAGCGCCTTGTGGGCAGCTATACCGAGATCATGCCCGGCCGCCCCACCATATCGGAGCACCGCCATCCCTTTGACAGCGTGCGCCGCGCCTGCAGCTTCAAAAAGGCCGCGCCCATCACGAAACTGAACACCTCCATCATCACCGCCGCCGAGCAGCAGACCATGAACTATTATATGAACATCGCCGCGTTTTACAAAAGTGACCGCGGCCGGAAGCTCTACCAGGAGATCGGCATGATCGAAGAGCAGCACGTGACGCAGTACGGCGCGCTGCTGGATACGAAGTGCACCTGGCTGGAAAGCCTGCTGATGCACGAATATACCGAATGCTACCTGTACTGGTCGTGCTTCAACGACGAGACGGACCGTCCTGTGAAAAAAATCTGGGAACAGCATTTCCATCAGGAGCTTTCCCACCTGCACGCCGCCGCGCGCCTGCTGCAGACCTATGAAAAGAAAGAGTGGCGGCAGGTCATTCCGGACGGCGAATTCCCCGAGCTGCTGAAATTCGGCCCGCAGAAGGAATATATCCGCGATGTTCTGGCCGGCACAGTGGAATGGACGGCGGACGGCGAGGAGTTCACCGACGTGCGCACGCTGCCCGCAGACTTCCGCTTCTTCAATTACCAGCGCACTGTAAACGCACGCACCGCGCAGGTTCCCAGCCACGCTGTCATAGAGGATTATCTGGCCGAATACGGCCGCGATTACCGCTATGAGGACGCACCGCATCCTGTGAAGGCGCTGCAGGACCGCGAGAAGGATAACACCCGCGTGGGCCGTACCCGCAGCTGCACGAAATAACGCTCCGCCCGCAAAAAAGCGCTTCTCAGCCTGAATCAAACGGACCGCACCAATAAAAAAACGGACAACAGACAAAAAGCCCCCTGATGCAGAAAACCAAAACATCAGGGGGCTTTCTATGGACAAAAGGAATTGCATGCATAGGCAGGAATTATTGCCAAAAATTAAAGACAGGAATAAATTGCGGAAATTCCGGAAGAAAACAGCTAAATGTACAGGACTCTGGAAATGCATATGCGGTAAAGGCCCGCGCAGGCCGTCAACGATACAAACGAAAGAAAACCATCACGCTCACGCGTCTACACAATGGCAGAAAGCCTTCCCTGTTTTGAGAGCAAAGCGCATTTTCGTACAAAGCCTCCACTGCCTTCATATGACCGGCCTATGTTTACTTTTACAACCGGGAATGTCTTTAATACAAAACAGGAGCGGCGCCGCCGCGCCGCTCCTGCCAAAACCTGGGAGTTTTTTCACAGGGGATCCTTTTAATACTGTCTGCACAATTGGGGACGGTCCACCCGCGGGAGGGAACTTGTGCGTTACCGAAAAAGTGAAATTACAGCCGGGCGTCGAACAGGCCGCAGAAGCTGTCGATCGGGTCCCGCCCCTTGAACGCGTCCGGCCCCGCCATAAGGTCGTCCACCAGCGCGTCGAAAGTGGCCGGCTTTGCATCGTAGGTGTTGATGTAGGTGCGGGCCTGGGGCACGTCCGCCAGCATGGTGGGCTGCCCGCAGCCGATGACGACCACCGGCAGCTCGAATACATACCAGGGGATCTCTCCGCCGCCCTTGGACAGGCCAAAGCTGGGCCGCCCGCTGGAAACGTCGCACAGCGTGATGACAAGGTCCATGCCGGAAACGAAGTCGTCGATGGCGTTCTTGCCCGCGAAATACAGGTTGATGTTGGGCTTTTCACCCGCTGCGATCTGTTTTTTCATCGCGTCCAGCGGGCTTTCGTAGATAAACGCGTCAAAGCCTTTTTCACACAGGCGCTCCTTGAGCATCTCGGCCGGGTTTTTACCGCCGCCCATGCCCATGGCTTTCATCAGCATGCCCATGCCGCTTTCGGCGCCCTTGACATGCACGATCATAATACGTTTATAACGCTCCGGTGTGATGGGCAGAACATCCCTGTCCTTGTATTTTACCAGTGTGATGCAGTCCCGGCTGATGGCCTTGTGCATCCCCTTGTATTCCTCTTTGCCCAGCGCCCCGGCCAGCACTTCGGGCGCAGGCACAAGCGCTTCCTTCGCTTTTTTGTTCAGTCCCAGATGCGCTTTCAGGCCCAGGATGCGCGTGAGCGCTTCCGTCATGCGGGCCTCGCTGATGACGCCGTTTTTGTATGCATCCAGCATGGTATTGAAGTCCTCGTCCGGGTCGTTGAAGAACAGGAACATATCGCATCCGGCATTGATGGATGCCGGCAGCATCTCGCGGCGGGTCATGCGGTCCGTCATGCCCACCATATGGGAGGCATCCGTTACCACCATGCCGTTGAAGCCCAGCTTGCCGCGCAGCAGCGTGGTCATGATCTCCGGGCTCAGCGTGGCGGGCATCATGTCCTCGTCCTTCAGCGCGGGATTGATGGCCCGCGCGTACTCCGGCAGCATGATATGCCCGCCCATGATGGCATCCAGACCGCCGTCAATAAGCGTTTTATACACCATCCCGTAGGTCTTGTCCCACTCTTCCACGCTGAAGGTGTTGACATTGTTGGACAGATGCGCGTCGCGGAAATCCAGGCCGTTGCCCGGGAAATGCTTCGCCGTACAGGCAAAGCCCGGAATGGTGTGCAGGCCGTCCATATACGCCTTGCTCATCTGCGCCACGCGGACGGGGTCGTTGCCGAAAGCGCGGGTCACGATCTCGGTATTCTCCCAGTTGTAGTGGATGTCGCACACCGGCGCGAAAGCCATGTTGCAGCCGATGGCCGCAGCCTCCTCGTTGGCCATTTTGCCAAGCGCATAGGCGTAATCGTTGTTGCGGGTAGCGCCGATTTTAATGCCAGAGCCGATGTTGGTGCCGTCCGCGCAGGCGCCGTCGCCTCCGGCCTCGGTGTTGCAGGCAATGAACACCGGTACCTTGGCGTATTTCTGCAGCGTGCGGTTTTGCTGCTGCACGGCCGCGCCGGGCATGGGGTTATAGCGGCAGCCGCCCAGATGGTATTTTTCCATCAGCTCCCGCAGATAATTTTCATCCTGGGAGGCCGTCAGCTGAAAAAACAGCTGGCCTACCTTTTCCTCCGGCGTCATCCCGGCGATGGTTTCCTCCACCCAGCGCACATCCTCGTCCGGCAGGCAATAAGGTTTCGCTTTCAGATCGACCATGGCAATCTTCCTTTCTTTCAGGCAAAACAACTTTTATCCGAAGCCCGTCCGCCCCCGGAACACTCCGCCCGGAGCACCATACCGCGGCTTCTCTTGTGGATATCAATTTTATTGTATCATCTCATTGCCGCAAAGCGTTAGTATATTTTTTATGTATTTCGTAATTTTTTTATTCCAATATCCAAACAAGCCAAAAAAATAGCGAGTGCTACCCCTCTGCAAGTTTTCGCAACACATCCTCCACCCGGGCACACTGCATCGGGTACCGCTCCAGCAGCGCGGGTACGGCCCCTTGCATGATATAGGGGCTGCCCACAAGGTCCAACATGGGAACATCATTGAAATTGTCACCGAACGCTATGACCTCCTGCGGGCGCACACCCAACTCCCCGCACAGGGCAGCAAGGCCCGTGCCCTTGTCTGCGCGCGTGAAATCCAGCCATTTTTCCCCCGCCACAGCCACGCTGTACGCCGCTTTCCACGGCGCGCCCAGCGTCTGTGCATGGCTCGCCGCGCCATCCCGGCAGTAAGCCGACACCTTGAGGATATCCTCCGGGATGTCCTGCGCCCGCTTCACCCGCGTAATGTGATTGCCCACAAAATAGCGGATATGGTCCACATAATCCGGATGCTTGGGGATCAGATAGCTGGTGTCCGCGCCGGAGATGAGCACCTCGCATTGCTCCTGCGCCTGAATCTGGCCAATGAGCGCCAGCGCATCGGCGCGCTCCATGGCCAGCTTGGACACCACGCTCCCGCCCCGGTACACAATGGCCCCGTTTTCGCAAAGGTAAGCGATATCATCCTCCGCCTGTGCAAACAGCGCCCGCATGCTGCGGTACTGCCGCCCGCTGGCCGCGCAGAACAGAATCCCGCGCTTCTTCAACACCCGGATAAGGCCGAACAGCTCGTCCGAAAGCGCTCGCGCGCCGCCCTGCAGCAGCGTGCCGTCGATGTCGCTCGCCACCAAACGTATCATATAAAAATTCCCTTTCTTGATACCGGACGCGCAGAAGCACATCGCTGTGTTATGCACTGCGGATGAGCAGGACGCCCATACAATTGGGGCCGCAGTGGCAGGAGAGCGTACAGACCCGCGCCATCCGTTATTTCTCTATCGCCTGGTCTCACACGGCGCGTTCGCGCTCTGTGCTTTCTTTGATTTTACACCGGACAGCATTGGTGCACAAGAGGGTCCCAGCCTGCCACCGCCTCTTTTTACA
>OGWV01002775.1_pt1 | contig 10590 bp, 9 predicted proteins | sample 1576081 | NCBI WGS metagenome assembly OGWV01 (sample SAMEA3541541, study PRJEB24748) | human gut metagenome | biome: human gut; feature: human-associated habitat; material: faeces | place: China | collected 2012 | reverse complement strand
GATAAGGTATGTGTTTAATCAGTAGAATGGGGGCATATGTATGGAAAGAGGAATAGGAACTTCAAGAGGAATTGGAATAGGACATGTTCTTATTGTTTATAATGCCAGTGCTGTTGTAAACAGGGGAACGCATTATAACGCAGAAGAAGAGAAGAAAAGATTCTTTGAGGCAAGAAAAACATTTATAGAGCAGACGGAAGAATTATTATCTGAACTGGAGAAAAAACTTGGTGAGTCTGACAAGGATGCACTGGTGCTTAAGAATCAGATATATCTTGCAAGAGATATAACAACAGAGAATGAAGTCGTTGCTGCAATTGATAATAGTCACATATGTGCAGAAGCAGCTTTTGATGATGTGTGTAATAAGCTGATTCAATTGTTTTCTTCAATGGATAATCCTGATATGCAGCAACGTGTTACTGATATTCAGGATATGAGAGAAAGAATGATACAGATATTGCAGGGAACGAAAGCGTTTGACCTTACTAATCTTCCAGATAATACTGTTATTGTTGCAGATGAGATTAAGCCATCTATGACAGCTTCCATGGACATAGCACATGTTGCAGGTATTGTTGCAGAAAAAGGCGGCGATACGGCACATGCTTCAATTCTTGCAAGAGCACTTGAGATTCCGGCAGTACTTAGTGTGAAGGGAATACTTCAGAAAGTAAAAAATGGAGATTCTATAATAATAGACGGAGCTTATGGAGAAGTTTTTATTAATCCAACACAGCGTACATTTTCTATATATGAAAAGAAAAAGAAGAAATATGAAGAACACATTGAGGAATTGAAGACATTTATTAATAAAAGCACAGAGACAGCTGATGGAAAAAAGGTTATGCTTGCTGCCAATATTGGTGGAGCTGATGAAGCAGCTAAGGCTGTTAAGGCTGGAGCTGAAGGTGTGGGACTTTTCAGGACTGAGTTTCTTTTTCTTAATAAGAATGCGCTGCCGACAGAGGAAGAACAGTTTGAGGAATATAAGAAGGCGGCAGTGCTGACAAAAGGTATGCCGCTTACAATAAGAACACTTGATATTGGTGGAGATAAGGATATTCCGTACATGGGACTTACGAAAGAAACCAATCCTTTTTTAGGATACCGTGCAATAAGATTCTGCCTTGACAGAGTTGATATATTCACAACACAACTCCGTGCGATATTAAGAGCCAGTGCATATGGCTCTATAAGAATTATGATACCTATGATTACGTCAGTTAATGAAGTGAGACAGGTTAAAGATATGATTAAGAAAATATGCAGCGACCTTGACCATAATGGAATTAGTTATGACAAGAATATCCAGACAGGCGTTATGATTGAGACTCCGGCTGCTGCTGTTATGGCAGATGTTATAGCACAGGAGGCTGATTTCTTTTCAATTGGTACTAATGACCTTACACAGTATACTATTGCAGTAGACAGATGTAATGAAAATGTGGCATATCTGTATTCTGCATTCAATCCGGCAGTGTTAAGACTTATAAGAAGGATAATAGAATGTGCTCATAATGCAGGTATTGAAGCCGGAATGTGTGGTGAGGCAGCTGCAAATGCTTTAATGGCACCGATATTGTTATCATTTGGTCTGGATGAATTCTCAGTATCAACAGGAAAGGTATTAGAGACAAGAAAGACAATTGCAGACTGGTCACTTAAAGAAGCCGGACTTGTAACAGATAAGGTTATGTCAATGGCAACTGAGAAGGAAGTAACAGACTATCTTAGTGATTATTTATCAGAAAGAAATAAAAAATAAAAGGAAATATATATATGACAGTTTATGAAACAGATGAGATTATTGAGAGAGTTATTCTGGTTGGAGTAGCATTTGATACAGATGACGACACAGAGCGCTCTCTTGATGAGCTTGGAGAGCTTGCCAAGACAGCAGGTGCACAGACCGTGGGAAGGATGATTCAGACAAGAGATAACTTTCACCCTGCAACATATATTGGCAAGGGTAAGATTGAAGAATTAAGACTTATGATTGATGAGCTTGATGCTACGGGAATTATATGTGATGACGAACTAAGTCCTGCCCAGTTTAAGAACCTTGAGGATGAACTTGGAATCAAGGTAATGGATAGAACTATGGTTATTCTTGATATATTTGCGGCAAGGGCTACATCGAGTGAAGGTAAGATTCAGGTTGAGATGGCACAGTTAAAGTACCGTTCAATAAGACTTGCGGGTTTTGGAACATCAATGTCAAGACTTGGTGGCGGAATAGGAACAAGAGGTCCCGGAGAGAAAAAGATTGAGACAGACAGACGACTTATAAGAGACAGAATATCAAAGCTCTCAGTAGACCTTAAGGATATGAAAGAGCACAGAGATGTCCAGAGAAGCAAAAGAGCTAAGACTTCAACACCTGTCGCAGCTATAGTTGGATATACCAATGCCGGCAAATCAACACTTCTTAACAAACTTACTGATGCAGGTGTGTTGTCGGAGAACAAGCTTTTTGCAACACTTGACCCTACAACAAGAAGTATGGAACTTCCTAATGGTGAAAAAGTTCTGCTTACAGATACCGTCGGATTTATAAGAAAACTGCCACATAATCTTATCGAAGCATTCAAGAGTACTCTTGAAGAGGCAAAGTATGCAGACATTATAGTGCATGTTGTTGATGTATCCAACCCGAACTATGAACAGCAGATGTCAACAGTATATGCAACACTTAAGCAGTTAGGTGTTGAAGGAAAGCCTGTTGTTACATTATTTAATAAATGTGATGTTTTAACGGAGAAGCCGGCAGCTAAGGATTTACATGCAGACTATACATACAATATATCTGCCATAAGAGGCAATGGCCTTGAAGCATTTAAAGAGTGCATACAGGAAATTATTCTTAAGAGCAGAATAAGAATTGAAAGAGTATTTCCTTACAGTGAAGCAGGCAAGATACAGCTTATAAGACAGTTTGGACAGCTTGAAAGTGAAGAGTACACAGAAGATGGAATTAAGGTGCTTGCCTATGTTCCTAAGGAGATAGAAGGGAAGTTGTAATTATGAATCTGATAGCAACAGTAGATAAGAACTGGGCAATAGGAAAACAGGGACATCTTCTTGTTAATATTCCGGAAGATATTAAGCTTTTCCGAATGGAAACAGCTGGAAAAGCTGCAATAATGGGAAGAAAGACATATGAGCAGATTACGGACAGAACAGCTCTTATAGACAGATATAATGTAGTGCTTACCAGTGATTTGTCATATAAGAAGGATGGAGTTGTTGTAGTACATTCAGTAGAAGAGGCACTTGAAAAGGTTGCATCATATAAGTCAGAGGATATATATGTAATCGGTGGAGAATCTGTATTTGAACAGTTTCTTCCATATTGCGATGTGGCACACATAACGAGTGTTGATTATAAGTATGATGCAGATGCACATTTTCCTGATCTGGATAAGATGCCAGAATGGAAAGTTACACAGATGAGTGAGGAACACACATACTTTGATTTGTGCTACGAATTTAAAAAGTACTGTAAAATGTAAATTATGCTTTGAATCGTGCAGAAACGGATATGATAGAAAAGTTTCTGGCATATTTTCTTCATTGAAAATATACATTTTATTTGATACTATAATAAAAAAACAAGAGAGGGGAGAAATGTTATGTTTTGCACAAAATGCGGATATAATGCAGGGACAGCTAAGTTTTGTCCAAAGTGTGGAAATCCTTTAAATCCACAGCCAGTACAGGAAACACCTGTACAGAACGAACCAGTTGCACAGACGGTACAGAGTGAGCCGGTTGAACAGCAGCAGTTTGGAACACAGCCACAGTTTAATGAGACAGTACAGCAGCAGTTCGGAACACAGCCACAGTCAGGGGCAGTTCCACCAGTGAATGCAGATGTACCAAGATATCAGGAAGCACCTCCTATGCAGCCACAGCCTAAGAAGAAAAAGAAGAAGTGGCCAATAGTAGTTGCTATAATAGCAGTTATTGCTGCAGCGGCAGCAGTACTCGGATTTGTAGTACTTCCTAATGTATTGTCACCAGATAAGCATGCAATAGCAGCTATCAAGAAGCTTGGAACAGGTCTTGAGGATACAGCAAGCAGTGCATTTGATAATATGTCACTTACATCTGTATCAGACAAGAATCAGATAACAGGTACATTAAAGATTGATACTGCAACAATTGATGGCGAGAAGTATTCAGATTATATCAAGGCTGATACAGTTACATATGATATTCAGATGGATGCTTCAACAGAGAAGATGGCAGGAGAGATTAAGCTACAGAATGGATCAGCTACAGCACTTACAGTTACATTTTATTCAGATGGCAATAATATGTATTTCAAAGTGCCTGAGTTATTCTCAGAGTCATTCGTAATCTCACTGGCACAGTTTGAGGATGAAATTGATTCGGGATTTTCTTATGGAAGTTTGGGTAGTATTTCAAAGTATTTCTCAGCAATAGATACAAGCAATATTGAATTATACAGAGAACCTGTTAATGCAGCAGTTAAATGTGTAGTTAAGGGGATTAACACATTTGCAGAAGAATGTGAATACAAGAAGGGTGATAAATTTACATATAATTCGGATAACGGAGATATCAAGGTTTCTGAGTATAGCATTACAATAACTAAGGAGACTGTTATTAAGGCATGCGAAACAGTTATTGATGAATTATATGCAAGTAAAGATCTTTCTTCTTATATGACAATTCTTACAATGGCAGGCGTTTCACAGACAACTATCAAGAGCAGTATTGAGAGTTCATTAAGTGATATGCAGCCAGTTACATTGTCAATGTATATTAACAAGAATGATGAGATTGTAAGACTTGCAATTGATGCAGCAGATTATAATACAAGCGAAAAAGGATTTGTTGCGATCTCATTTCTTGGTAATGACAATCCATTTGAATATGTTGTTATCGAAGCTGATGTTGATGATATTAATATGAAGTATACAGTAAAGACACAGGATGATAAGGCTGCATTGGCATTAGAGATGACTCAGAATAAAGAGTATATCAAAGCAGGAGCAGAACTTAGTTCATCAGGAACAACAGTTAAGATTGATAATCTTTATGTGAACAGCAATATTGATGACAGCAATATAGATATGAAACTTTCAGGTGAAGCAACACAGAAAGAATTCAGCAAGTTAAAATATTCTGCATCAGATTATCCAGGTGCTTACAATCTTGCTAATCTTACAGAGACCCAGAGCACAACACTGGCATATGAGCTTATGAAGAATTTAAATGTTTTATCTAATGTTTTCAGTGATAAGTTATATAATGAATTGTTTAATGGAAAGAGTTCTTCTGGTAGTGCAAGACTTGGGTTTTAATGGCAGTTATTAACTAATGAGTAATTAGAAAGATGAGGGTATATAATATGGAATTGGCAATTATTATTGGGGTAGTTGTGATTTTATTTGTTGTGTTTATTCTTGCAAGTTATATTAAAGCACCAACAGACAGGGCATTGATTGTTTCTGGTTTAAGAAAGAATCCTAAGTTTGTTATTGGTAAGTCAGCGTTAAGAATTCCATTCTTACAGAGAGTTGATAAACTTGAACTTAAGATGATTTCTGTTGATGTTAAGACTAAGGAATCAGTTCCGACTAACGAATATATCAATGTCAACATTGATTCTGCTGTAAAGATTAAGGTTGGTTCTTCTAAGGAAATGCTTGAGAAAGCAGCAAGCAACTTCCTTAACAAGAACGAAGATTATATCAGAAACTCAGTAGGAGATGTATTAGAGGGTAATGTTCGTGAGATTATAGGACAGATGAGGCTGGAAGATATTGTTCAGGACAGAAAGATGTTTGCTGAGAAGGTACAGGAGAATGCTGCTCCTGATATGGCAAGAATGGGTCTTGAAATAGTAAGCTTTAATGTCCAGAATGTTACTGATGAGGGAAATGTTATTGAGAACCTTGGTATTGACAGGGTTGTAAGCATCAGTAAATCAGCACAGATATCAAGAGCAGAATCAGAAAGGGATATCGCAGTTGCCAAAGCTAATGCAACAAAGCAGGCAAATGATGCAAGAATCGAAGCTGAGACTGCTATTGCAGAAAGAAATAATGAACTTGAGATTAAGAAACAGGAATTAAAGAGAGCAGCAGATGTTAAGAAAGCTGAGGCTGATGCTGCATACGAAATACAACAGCAGGAACAGAGAAAAACAATCGAAATTACAACTGCTGATGCTAATATAGCAAAGCAGGAGAAAGAGATTGAGTTAAGAGAGAAAGAGATTGCTGTTAAGGAAAAAACACTTGATGCAGATATCCGTAAACAGGCAGAAGCAGAGAAATACGCAACACAGCAGAAGGCTGATGCACAGCTTTACCAGAGACAGAAGGAAGCAGAAGCAAAGCAGTTTGAAATTCAGAAACAGGCAGAGGCTAAGAAAGCACAGGCAGAAGCAGACAGATTTGCAAAAGAGCAGGAAGCTGAAGCTGTTAAGGCACAGGGAATTGCTGAAGCAGAAAGCATTAAGGCAAAAGGTCTTGCAGATGCAGAAAGTATTAAAGCCAGAGGTCTTGCTGAGGCTGAGGCTATGGAAAAGAAAGCGGAGGCAATGGCTAAGTATGGTAAGGCTGCCATGACAGAGATGATTATTAAAGTTCTTCCACAGATGGCAGAAGCAATTGCAAAGCCGCTTGAAAGCATTGATAAGGTTACTATTATTGATGGAGGTTCAGGAGAGAACGGAGTAGGAACTTTCAGTGGTAATGTACCGTCAGTTCTTGCTAAGACAATTGAAAGTATCAAGGAAACTACAGGCTTTGATCTTACAGAAGTCATGAAGGCTAATACATATGATGCCAAGACTACTAAGAACGTTAATTTCACAGGTCTTCCAGAAGAGATGAGTGCAGCAGCTAAAGAGCCTGAAACTTACGGTAAAACAGAATAATACTGATTAATTAAGAATCTAAACGTAAAATGTATATGCTGGTATCAGATATTGGAAACTATATCTGGTATCAGCATTTTTATAGTTTATAGTAAGAGCCGGTTTTACAGGTTGACTATATAAATTGATGTGAGTTATAATTATATGATTAAAATTTAAGGAGAATAGCATTTGAATAATACAAGTGCATGTGAACAATGATTAAACACAGATATTTTGCAGGAAGAGTTCTTGTATATGGATTGATAAGTGTTGCAGTTATGTTATCTGCAGCAGTGACAGGATGTAACAACAAGAATAATATTTCCGAAGGAAGTATTAAGACTGAAGCTGTCCAGCCAGAAGGAAATAATCAGTCAGAAGTGCAGGATACAAATTTGCTAAGAATGGTGTAGCTACACCAATCGAAGAAGATGAAGAAGAAATGGAAGATCAGATTGATGACAATGGAAATGTTGTTGAAACAGCTTCTAGAGGCAACAGCTCTTCTAAATCAAGCTCAAATTCTTACAAAGCAAACGTTGGTAATGCAGATGGTTCTATCTATTCAGCTGCAATGTCTCAGTTAGGTGTTAACCAGGACTGTACAGCTTTAGTTAGTAACTCATTGGCTGCTGCTGGAATTTATTTCCACGGATGGCCTGCAGAATACTTAAGTCTTGGACCTACCGTATCTTACTCACAGGCACAGCCTGGTGATGTATTGGTTTACAATGGCCACGTAGCAATCTATGCTGGTGATGGTATGGCAGTACATGGTGGTTTCAACGGAAATCAGACTGTTCTGTTCTCTGTAAACTGTAGTTCTGGAGCATTCCAGGTAGTAAGACCTCAGTAATATGTATAAAAGAACGCGATATGCGTTCTTTTTTTATTTATATCCTACTTTTTATCCATTCTCAGCAATGTTTATGAGAAATACAGGTATTTATTTACCTGACAGTAAAACATCCCTCAAACGCCTTAAAAACAAAAGAAGCACTACAACATGCTTCTTCCATTGATAACAACTTCTTTTAATTTTAAATGATGATCTAAAATTACCAGATCAATCTTTTTACCCAAACCAATTTCATGAGCATACGTCTTTAACTTCTTTGCGGCATTTAAAGAACACATATCCACACATTCCATTAAATCAAAATGCAGTTCCTTGTACAAATACGTAAATGTTGATAATAAATCACGACATCCCCGTTTCAGTTCCCCATCCATATACACAGCACCATTGATAATACTGACATGCTCATCTATTGGATGAACACCATGGGTATCTAATCCAGCAAATTTACTATCTGATATTGCGGTGATTCGCTTACTTCCAATCATTGGTATCATCCATTTCAGCATATATGGCTGTACATGAATGCCATCCATAATGACTTCACATAAACAATCACCTAAGAAAATCGCATCCATCATGTTTTCTTTATGATGATCCACATGCGGCATTGTATTGCCCAGATGTGTAATCTGATCAGCACCATTATCAAAAGCTTCCATCACTTCATCATAACTGGCTTTGGTATGTCCCAAAGATACCTCTACACCATATAAATGCAATAAACGAATTGCTTCCTGTGCATTTTCTACTTCCGGTGCAATTGTCATAATCGCAATGTCCTCATGATACTTCCCTAAAAAAGTATCCAGCTCACCAATATTTACAGGATGGATATCTTTACGATTCATAGCCCCATTCATATCTGGATTCAGATAAGGTCCCTCCAAATGAAGCCCCATATATCTTGCGCCTTTATAAGAACCACGAAATGCTGTACGATAGGCTTCAATCAATGGTTCATATTCCTTTAAGGAACGTGAAGCCAGCGTTGGACAAAACGCTGTCACACCTAACTTAGGATATAGCATCGCTAATTTCAACAGCTCTTGAATATCTGTAGTATCTGCGCTGATACCCATACAGCCATGTGTATGAATATCCACAAAGCCTGGCAATGCCAAATCACTTTCCATTTTTGGTGTCTTATAATCTATTCTTTCCACAAACCCGTCTTCCAGATAAAGATCACCAAACACCAGTGTTCCATCCTGGAAAAACTTTACATTTTCTATCTTTTTCTTCAACATAAACACCTCTTTATTAGTATTGTATTGCATACTTCCCCCTTTTACAAGAAATATTTAAATGCTTTCTTTAGAAAATCTTTCGTTTTTCTTCCCTTTCCTCTTTAGAACTGTTTTTTATAATAGAAGTGAACATAAGGGAGGGATTTTATGAATGAGATACTGTTTTATTTAGGGGTCGCCAGCCTTTTTATTGCTTTTTCCATCACACTTGCGATTTCCCTGTGTATCGACCATATTCAGGAAAAACGATATCGCCATACTTCTCGCTGGTAAAATATTGTATAATAAAATAAAAGCGAGGGGTTTTCCATGAATGAGACAATTTTAATCGTAGAAGATGAAGTAGAAATTGCGAATGCAATTGAAATTTATTTAAAGAATCAAGGATATCAAACATATATCGCAGGCGATGGCAAGGCTGCTTTGGATATTCTTGATCAAAAAGAAGTACATTTGGCAATCGTTGATATCATGATGCCAATTATGGATGGAATCACTTTTACCATGAAAGCAAGAGAGCGTTTTGATTTTCCAATCATTATGTTATCAGCAAAAAGTGAGGATATTGACAAAATAACCGGTTTAAATATCGGCGCAGATGATTATGTAACCAAACCTTTTACACCTATGGAGCTATTAGCAAGAGTCAATGCACAGTTGCGGCGCTATAAACGTTTTCTTTCCATCGCAAAACAGAAAGAAGAAATGAAGGATGTTTGTATCCTGGGTGGTATTGAACTGCATAAAGACACAAAAGAAGTGTATGTCGATGGCGTACTCAAACAGCTGACACCTATTGAATTTAAAATTCTTCAGTTGTTTATGGCATCTCCAGGACGTGTTTATTCCAGTGAAGAAATCTATGAAAAAGTCTGGAAAGAAGATGCTATCAATACAGAAACGGTCATGGTACATATCCGAAATCTGAGAGAAAAAATAGAACTGGACCCGAAAAAGCCACGATATATCAAAGTCGTTTGGGGTGTCGGTTATAAAATTGAAAAACAATAAAGGATGATGAACATGAAAAAAAATCAACACCCAGCAAGGCTATTCCTGCTGGTCATCATAGGTCTTATGGTATTTATGTTACTTTCCATGTATTGATGCGTCCGGATGCAAGAAGGATGACCTTTGGAATCAGAGATATATTAGTGATACTTTAATGGCAAGAAATATGACTATATCAGATTTGTTTAATGATGAAAAATAATATAGTTAATATAAAAATAACGGTAATGGAAAGTGGATTATAAAAATTCATAAGAGGTGTTAGATATGAAGATTTATGTTGGTGAAGATTATAAAGAGATGAGCAGAAAGGCGGCAAATATTATGTCAGCCCAGATTATTTTAAAACCGGATAGCGTAATTGGCCTTGCAACAGGCTCAACACCCATTGGCATATATGATCAACTTGTAAAATGGTACGAAAAGGGTGATTTGGATTTTTCGAATGTAGTTTCAATTAATCTGGATGAATATAAAGGTTTATCAGGAGACAATGATCAAAGCTATAGATATTTTATGAATAAGCATTTGTTTGACAGAATTAACATTGATAAGAATAAAACATATGT
>OGWV01002772.1_pt1 | contig 10593 bp, 7 predicted proteins | sample 1576081 | NCBI WGS metagenome assembly OGWV01 (sample SAMEA3541541, study PRJEB24748) | human gut metagenome | biome: human gut; feature: human-associated habitat; material: faeces | place: China | collected 2012 | reverse complement strand
GTTGCAGATGCGTAACATACATTCCAAAACACGACAGCTATTGCAAGCTTGCTTGTAGTAAGCTGATAGGGTTGGGGAATATAGGGCGAATGCCCTTAACCGAAAGGACGTCAGTTCTTTCGGTTGTTGCAGATGCGTAACATACATTCCAAAACACGACAGCTATTGCAAGCTTGCTTGCAGCAAGCTGATATGGTTGGGGAACATAGGGCAAAAACTAAATTGACATAATCAGCTTAATCTTCGAATCAGTTTCAGGATTCTGTTTGCACAAAGACGGATTTCTTTTTCTGTAAGTTTTCCTTCTTTATACGCATCACGAATGTTTTTATCATCATCCGGATTTCCCGGCATAATAATATCATTTCCTGCTGCCACACAAACCCACGGAATGCTTCCATCCTCCGGTACTGTTGTATTCCAGTCAGACATGATAACTCCGTCAAACCCCCACTCTTCACGTACAATCCTTGTACAAAGGTCCTTGCTGTTTGCTGCATGCACACCATTGATCAGATTATAGGAAGACATGATCGCAGTTGGTGCGCCCTCTTTCACTGCAATTTCAAAACCTCTGAGATAAATTTCTCTCAATGTTCTTTCTGATATGTGTGCATCAACACCCATTCTGTTATCTTCCTGATTATTGCATGCAAAATGCTTGATTGTAACACCACATCCCGGTCTGCTCTGAACTCCTCTGGTCACTGCTGCTGCCAGTGTGCCTGCAAGGAATGGATCTTCTGAATAATATTCAAAGTTTCTTCCACACAGCGGATTTCTGTGAATATTCAATCCTGGTGCAAGCCAGAGATTAATATGAAATTCTTCCATCTCTGCCGCAACCTTCCGTCCAAACTGTTCCATCAGTTTTTTGTTCCAGGACTGTGCGAGTGCTGTTCCTACCGGAAATGCAGTACAATACTGATAGTAACGTTCTGCGCCCTCATGGTCTTTTCTTCCAACAAGATAACCATTTTCAAGTGAACCAAGCACACCTGTTCCATAAACTGTATCTTTCTCACGGTCTACTTCATAAGTTTGTTGCAGACGGATTCCGGCCGGTCCGTCTGCCATGATCAAAGATGGGATTCCGTATTGATCAAGCAGTGCTTCACTCGTCTCTCCTGCTGTTCCCGGCACTTTAATTCCAGATGCTCCAAGTGTACTTCTGATTTCAGACATATTTCCATACATAAGTGGAATCAAATCTTCTACAGGAATCTCCGTTTCTTCTGGAAATCTGCATACTTTCTTTTCTTCTGCCTCTGGTTCAAATGATATGTTCGGAAGTTCCTCAAGCAGTGCTGTCCATTCTTCTGCGCGTCTGCATAATTCTTCTGCACAGTCTTTGATTTCAACAACTTCACTATGATCTTCCAGTTTCTTTGTTTTCTCCATCATTACATCAGCGGATACCTTTACCCCCGCTGAAAGTTTTGCCTCTGACAAGCTGTTTCCAATCCATATTCCATAAGCACCTGCCTGGATTCTCCACTCCTGCCGCTCTTCCAAAAAGCTTGCGAACGCCTTTGCAGGAAGAACAATATTCAGCATCTCTTTCTCTCCCGGTTTCAGTTCTTCTGTCTTTTCATATCCGACCAGACGACGGAATTCTTTTCTGCTTCCATCCTGTGGAAGAGAAGCATAAATCTGCACAACTTCTTTTCCGCTGTATGTTGTTCCTGTGTTTTCTACCTCAACAGTTACTGTCACACCTTTCGAATCAGTATTTATACCGCAAAGTCGAATGTCAAATTCTGTATAAGACAGACCATAACCAAATGAAAATAATGGTTCAATTCCAAAGCTGTCAAAATAGCGGTATCCAACATAGATTCCTTCTGCATATTCTTCCGTCTCAAGATTTCCGTTCAAATAGCTGAACTCCTCTGCTGCCGGACAATCATCGTAGCGTTTTGTCCATGTTGTTGTCAGCTTTCCACTCGGTGTAAATTCTCCAAACAATATATCAGCAACTGCATTTCCACCTTCCTGTCCAAGCTGGGAAATATTCAGGATCGCACATATATTTTCTGTTCCAGCCAGCAGGTCTGTAAGTTCTACCGGTCCACCTGCATTAATGATCAATACAGTTGGGATTTTCTGCTCATTCAGGAAATACAGATCTTTTTCTTCCTGGTCACTCAGATAATAATCCCCTTTTCTTTTTCTTCTGTCCTTTCCTTCGCCGGAAATACGGCTTATAACATAAACCGCTGCTTCTGCAGCTTTGATATCTTCATTTGTCACCGCACGGCCATCCGGCATGGCAAATGGATTGGCAGCATAGGCATCAAACGGATTGTCTACATGTTTTGCAGCTTCTAAGATCTGCTCCTTCCACTCTGCTCTCGCCTGCTCATAGCGGTTGTGATAATCTTTCAGCCACTCCTCGCTTACAATACCCGCGTTTTTCTCTTTCATTCCGGCATATATAGATACACTTTCTCTGTTATTTACATCTCCGGAACCAGTACCACCTTTAATCGTCTTCTCTGCCCCAATCCCTAAAAGTGCAATCTTTGTATCTTTTTTTAATGGAAGCAGCCCTTCGTTTTTCAACAGAACAATTCCTTCTTCTGCTGCCTCACGTGCAAACACAGCATGATCTATTTCACGCTGGCAAACTTCTGTACTTCTTGTTCCACTATGTTTCAAATTCTTTTCCATTTACACATCTCCTTAATTCAATTCGAACATCCGTGAGACTTGGCGCGTGATTCTGGTCAGCGAAGCTGACATATTCCTATCAGAATCACTGCGCATCCTCGCGGAGCGTTTATCTCAGTCGGAGATTGGACTCCCACTGAGACAAATTTGCTATTACTCACCACCTGAAGAGGTGGGAGTCTTCTCGACTGAGATAAACCAACTGTAAGAAAAAAGCTGCCCACTAAATGACAGCTTTCCTCCAACAACTTAATTCTTATTATTCTTTTACTCCACCAAGAGTAACTCCTGCAATGATATATTTAGACAACAGCAGGTATACAATAATGATCGGCACGATTGCTACCGTGATCATCATGTAAATTTTACCCATATCAAAGTTCATATAATCCGCTCCACGAAGTGTTGCGATCAGGATCGGGACTGTCATCTTATTCTTTGACTGAATGATCAAAGCCGGAACGAAGTAATTGTTCCAGGAACCTACGAAAGTAAAGATTGCCTGAACTGCAATTGCCGGCTTCATGATTGGAAGAACAATGTGGTTAAATGTCTTAAATTCTCCAGATCCATCTATTCTTGCCGCTTCTACAAGAGAAATCGGAAGGGAAGACTGCAGATAACTGTACATGAAATAAAATACAGCTGGTGATGCAATTGATGGAATGATCAATGGAAGCAGAGAATCATACATTCCCATGTTCGTAACCAATTTCAGGAATCCCATTGCTGTAACCTGTGTAGGCATAACAAGGATTGCCATAATAAATGTAAATGCTACTTTTTTCCCTTTAAAATCATAAGCATAAAGTCCATATGCTGTCAGAGCTGAAAAATAGGTACATAATGCTGCTGAACACCCTGATACGATCAAACTGTTCAAAATACCACGGAACATCGGGAAGCTTCCGTCATTCGCTACATTTTTTAGATTTGTAAAGAAATATTTTCCCGGCAGTGCTGAGAATCCCTTCTGTAACTCTGCATGAGAACGTGTTGCATTTATAATCAATACATAGAAGAAAAACAGACACATAAAAGATAACAGAATCAATACGGTATGTGCCAGTATGCTACGTCCACGACTTGACTTTGTTTTTGATTTCATTATCTCTTTCTCCTTTCTGCTTTTGCTCTTTTCTTAGCTGCTTTCTTAGAACCATCTGGATCGTTATCATTTGTCATACGATATACAAAGAAACAGAGGATTGCACTTACGATAAACAGATATACAGAAAGTGCACCGGCCATTCCATAGTTTTTGCTCTTCAGATGACTGTTCAGGAACATGATCAGAGTCATGGATGTTCTGTTCGGGTTACCCTGTCCATTTGTCAGGATCTGAGGAACATCGAACATCTGAAGTCCGCCAATAATGGATGTGATCAATGTATATGCCAGAATTGGACGGATCAAAGGCAGTGTAATATAGAAGAATCTCTGGATACTGTTACATCCATCCAGGTCAGATGCCTCGAAGACGTCCTGACTGATTCCCATGATTGCTGCCATCAACATAATAGTTGTATTTCCAAACCACATCAGGAAGTTCATAAATCCGATCAACGATCTTGTTCCAAATACAGATCCAAGGAAATCGATCGGTTTTTTCAGGATTCCGATTGACATCAGAATTGAGTTAATCGGTCCATTTGTTGAGAACATTGTAAAGAATAACAATGCAAATGCAGATGCCATAATCAGGTTTGGAAGATAAATGACAACTTTGAAAAACTGCTGCCCTCTAATCTTTAATCGGACATCAGTGAACCACGCTGCAAGTACCAGCGCAATCACTATCTGAGGTATAAATCCGATCACCCACAAAATTAAAGTATTCACTCCATATTTCAGCATATCTGAATGAAGAAGACTCACATAGTTTGCCATTCCTATAAAATTCGGTCCAACCTCTTTAATTCCTGATCGGTAATATTCAAAGAAACTATACCTTACTGTATCGATCAACGGTATCAATGAGAAAATAATGTATGCTACGAAAAAAGGAAGAATAAATATATATCCCCATTTTCCATAATCAATACTTTTTTTCTTTTTCTTCATAATGGTTCTTCCTTTCCACAATATCTTCTAACAGAACAGAGGCTCTGCTGTCACAGAGCTCTCTGCGTTAGTAGCTGTTCATTCCAGACATTATTCTGGCCAAACAACCTCTGTAATGTCAGGATAACGTTCTTTAATTGCTGTTTCAAAGTTTGATTTTGCTTTCTCAAAATCAACTTTGCCCTGGAAGTAATCACTGAATGAGTTCTGGATCAACTCCACACATCCCTGATCGTAAGCGGAAAGTGGTGCGATCTTGATGTTTTCAGCAACTGGTGCAAAGTACTGGAATGGGTTCTGTCCGCCAAGGAATTCTGAACCATATGTAGCATCATCGTTTGCTGCTTCCTGCATACCGGATTTTGTATTTGTAAAGTCTGAGTAATCCTGGGAGATCTTTAACAGATTATCTTTTTTTGCTGTCATAGCAAGGATAATGTCTTTTGCATGTTCCGGATTATCTGTACCTGTTGCAACATGGATGTAAGATCCTCCCCAGTTGTATTCCTGCGGTGGGTTTGTTACTGCCCATACGCCGTCTTCTCCATCCCAGTTCGGTTTCAGTGTGAAATCAATACCCCATGCCGGGAAGAGGAATGCAAATACTTTGGACTGACTTCCCATTGCTTTGTTCCAGTCATCATTCCACTGACCTTTTACTGTCGGGTTTAAGTAACCTGCATCCAGCCATTCTTTTGAATCATTAATCCACTGCATGATCATTGGATCAACTGTAACCTTTGTGTCTCCATCTTTTACCCATGAATTAGAAATGTTGTTTCCATAGAGACGGAATGTATCAGCATAAGAAGCAAATGCATAATATCCTTTCTGCTTCAATTCTTCTGCTGTCTGTTTCATAGCAGCCCAGTCTTTTACTTTTTCACCTACAGCAGTCGGATCGTCTGTTCCGAATACCTCTTTTGCAATATCACGACGGTAAACCATTGTTCCCGGGCAGCACTGCCATGTAGATCCTCTCTGAACCCCGTCTGCATCAGATGCTGTTGTTTTTGTGAAGTCGTACTGATCTGCAAGATCTTTACCCGGATCAATTCCAAGGTCCTTCAGCGGTACTGCAGTGTCTGCTTCAGCATCTGTATATTTGTATACATAGTCTGTCTCTGACAGGAAGATATCTACTTTATCATCTGTATCAACATCTGCCTGTTTCATAAGTGCCTCATCAAGTTTCTGCTGATAAACACCATCCTGGTTTGGATTGATGATCCAGTGGATCTCTGTTCCATCTTTCAATGTTGTAACAGTTCCATCTTTGGATGTTGACTCAACTTCAGGATATACAGCTTCCAGTCTCTGACGGAACTCATCATTCCAAGAATAAATGTTAATTACCTTTCCTTCTTCTGTACTGGCCTCTCCGCCATTTCCACCTTTGCTTCCACATCCGGCAAGTGATCCAACAGCAACTACTGTTGCCATAAGAATCGCAACAACTCTCTTTTTCATTTATAAATCCTCCTTTATCTAAGCACTCTGCTATGCTTTTCTTGTTGTTGAACTAAATATACCATCTTTTTTCCTCCGATTATATTATTTATCTTAACAAAATATCAAATTCATGTCATAATATAAAAAAGGAGGTTTTTTATGACTTTATCTAATGAATGGTACAATACAGAACTCGAAAACAGCGAATTAGAAACTCTTCACAGATCACCAACTGTAGAATATTCTTTCTATAATGCTGTACGCTCCGGCGACATGGAAGCAGTCATTAAAAACTGTTCCGAAGATGAATTTACTCGCCTGGAAGGAACGGGTGTTCTATCCCGTAATGCGCTTACTAATATAAAATACCATTTTGTTGTCACCACTGCAATGTTGACCCGTTATTGTATCGACGGTGGGCTCGAACCAGAGCAGGCTTACAGACTCAGTGACTTCTATATTCTGAAGATGGATTCCTGCACAACGATCCGTCAGGTTGCAGATCTTCACCATGAGATGGCAAAGGATTTTACAGGTAAGATGATTCTTCAGAAAAAGAGTTCCATTTTATCAAAACCCGTTATGCAATGTGTTGATTATATTTACAGTCACATCAAAGAAAGAATCACGATTCAGGTTCTTGCTGACCACACCGGACTTTCCACGAATTATCTTTCACGCATTTTCAAGCAGAATCTGGGAGTCTCTGTCAGCGATTATATCCGTGAACAGAAGATAGAAAAAGCAACTCATCTGCTGCGATACTCAAACAAATCAATTGTAGATATCGCAAATTATCTTGCATTTTCTTCACAGAGTCACTTCATCCAGACATTCGAGAACTTTACCGGGCTCACTCCAAAGAAGTACCGGGACAAATACTATAAAAGCATGTGGTAAAATCAGATTTCTTCACAGAAGAATTCACAGATTTTACCACAAAAAATACTGTCAGAAAGCAATTCTCTTTCTGACAGTATTTTTATCTTTTTTAATCTGTCGATTATACTAATTCAATTTCAATCTTATGTCTCTCTTTCACTGAAAGCATCTGAATCTCTCTCTTTGAAAGTATTGTACACCTTTCAGCTGTTATTTCTAATGCTTTTCCATCGCAAGCTGCTTTCTGGATCTTCAACTGATCAAATTCTTTCTTTTCTTTATTATAGAATATAATCTCAAAGTTCCTTCCGGCAAATGTCATCTTAAGTACTGCTTTTCCATCCTGATTATACTGTTCCGGCATAAGTGCAGGTGCGATCTTCAAGTTACCGCAATCTCCTTTCACCCCAAACACTTCTGTGATCATGGTAAGCATATACCAGCTTGCAGCGCCTGTCAGATATGCATAGAGGCCTCTTCCCTGATTATCAAAATATTCCGGAAGTCCAGGATACATCTTACTGTTATCAAATTCCATTGCTGCATCTAAAAGTGCCTGAAGTACTTTATTTCCTTCTTTTGCAAATCCTCTCTGGTACAGTGCATTTGAGTACATAACAGCCATGTGTGAGAACACTGCTCCATTCTCTTTCTCGCCATAAGCAAATCCAAACATTCTTCCAAGATCAAATTTTTCCTCATGGAAGTTTGTGTTCAAACGGTATCCGCCGGCTTTCTGATCATAAAGATACTTGTCTGCACTCCTGCAGATAGATTCCACCTGATCTTCTGTTGCCGTTCCACTCATAATGGCAAATACTTGTCCGGTCAGCATCATTCTCACGCTTTCATCCATAACGCCTTCTACTTTTCTGCCATGGTTATCATAATAGCCATTGAACCAGCCATCTTCTCCATCCTTCACCCATTCGTTGGCACGGATGTTTTTCATCATCCAGTCTGCTTTTCCCTCAAGATTAGCCGCAAGTTGATCCAATCTTACAACAATTGTGTCTCCACTGATATTATGTTCACATTTCTTTGCGTATCCTGCAAGGAGTGCCTGCTTACGTGCTGCATCTTCATACAGTTCCACGCTTCCTGCAAGAAGATCTTCCATCTCATGTGCAATTTCTATCTTGCTGCTTCCACTGTTTTCTTCCAACTGACGGAGTGTTTTTGCAATATTTCTCAAATTTCCGGCATAAGCACAGGTAAATGCAACACTTTCACCCTTCTCCCATGCCATGTCCAGTGCATCATTCCAGTCGGCACCATGAAGACGCATTTCATTATGCTCTCCTACATCATAGAACGCACACAGATTCTGTAAAAGAATATGCTCCAAAACTGTTCCGAAATAAATGTGGTCTCTTTCTGTTTTCTGCTTCTGTCCATATTCGCTGTTCCAAAGCTTATCATGTGCAGTACCTCTCATAGACTGCAAATCTTTAAAATACGGAACCTTTTCAAACAGAACCTCCATATCTCCTGTCTGATCCAGATACAGACGAGTCGTTACAAATGGCCAGAATGCATGATCCATCCAGACACGTGTAATATTGTTTCTGTCTGCAATAAACTCACCCTGCTTATTTCCGATGATTGTCGCATTTGTTCCATCAATTCTTACTCCGCCATAATTATCCACGATCATCTGACGGACGTTTGAGGGATCCATAATCAGAAGTGCAAGGCAATCCTGCCAGAGATCTCTCCAGCCTCTTCCTCCTTTTCCATAATCGTGATATGGAAGGAAGGAACATCCATAAATTCTTCTTAAAATTGGCTGGAAGCAAATCCACTTCAGATAATTGTCTGTAGCTTCATCACCGGTTTCAAACTCTACATTTACTTTTTCTGTCCAATACTTTTTCACTTTGGCAAGCTCGTTTTCCGCCTGCTCCTTCGTACCAAATGAAGTACAGATTTTTGAAATGGAAGCCTTTTCTCCCGTTGCTCCGGCAAGAACAACATACTCTATTGATTCATTTGCTTTTAATTTTCTGCGTTCAAACCTGAATGCCCCAACAGCCTCTTTCCCCTCCAGATGGCAGCCTGCGGTACATCCCGTTTTTTCTACACGTACTGCTTCCGGAATCAGGAAAGAACCTCCCTCTCCAATAAAGCTTTCAACAGTCGGATAAAACTCCTTCGGGGCATTTCCTTCTGCTGTAAAACCATATACAAAATAAGTCGTATCATTTTTCTGATGTCCACGCTCATCAAAGGATAATACTGGTGTAACTTCTACGCCACATTCTTTCATGTCGATTCTGTGAAGAAGTGATGTGACATGTCTGTGGTCGCGGATATTATCTGCGCTTCTTCCATAAACCGGAATGGCAACGATCGGTGTTACTTCCTGTTCTTCTTCCGAAAGATTTGTAATCTTGATCAGCTGGATCTCTGTTGTGCCATCAATAGAAACAAAGGATGTGATTTCTGACTGAAGATCATATTTTTTGGAAGTTCTTGTCAACTTCTGCCACATCATTCCTGCTTCCAGAGTACTTTCATCCTGTCTGTCTGTATATTTGTCAAACTCCTGCTCCGCTGAAACTCCACATGCTGACCAGTAGCCTTTTCCTTCTACCCGACACCAGAAATTTCTGGTGCCACGGTTATTGTGAAGGTTTTCAATGCTGACAGGTTCGAGAAGGAAATGATTCTGGTCCGTTTTACTATCTCCCCCCAAAGTTGGTGTAATACTGGATTTCAGACCTTCTTCTCCTGCCAGTGGTAAGTAAAGTCCACTATAATTTTCCGGATTTGTAATCGTAAATGTTCCGTTTTTATCTGTAAAATTGATTTTTCTCATGTCCAGTCCCTCGTCATTTCATTTAAGAAAGGAATAATTCTACCTCTGTTGTCTTTGTTAACTTCTCCTGTGGAATATAATTATCTTTCATTTGTTCTCCATTTACGAAAAGTTTTTCACATCCTGACTCTGCATGCCCCGGATTTTTCACCAGGGCATTTCCTGTTACTTCGGGAATGATCTCGAAGCACTCACCTGTATCCTGAATCTGTGCATCCACAGGCTGCACAATATTATCCGCCTGCATACACTTCAGATTATCTATTGTCTGGGACATCATCTCAGTATTATAACTAAGAGATTCTGATATATCATAATTTTTGTTCTGGTTAAAAGCCAGAAACCATGTAAAGCGTTCCTGATCCCGGATCAGTTTTCTGATAATTCCTGAAGAAACATAAGACAGGTCCACATCCTTTGCAGATATGGCTTCCTGTCCGTTCTTCATCGTCTCTACTGCAAGTACATAAGCTTTTACACGCTGATCCAGAAGGCTCTCTGTGTCCTCCCTGGTCATATAAGAGCAATTAAAACCATTTACCATTGAGCCAGGAAGGAAGTGGCTGGAAAAATAGTAAACACCATATCCGTAAGCTCCTGCTGTGAGAAGCAAAAGCAAAACCACCAGTGAGATTACGATTTTTCTTCCTGTGCCTGCTTTTTCCTTATTTTTTGACATTTAATGCGGGACAATCCAGAGA
>OGWV01002770.1_pt1 | contig 10597 bp, 9 predicted proteins | sample 1576081 | NCBI WGS metagenome assembly OGWV01 (sample SAMEA3541541, study PRJEB24748) | human gut metagenome | biome: human gut; feature: human-associated habitat; material: faeces | place: China | collected 2012 | reverse complement strand
CTTAGAAAACAATGGGACGAAGCGGGCAATGAGTCCATTGATTGGCAAATGAAAGAGCAAATTTGGAGAAACATCAAAAATAAACAAGATAATAAAAACCGAAGATTCTTTCAAATGTTTCCCAAATGGCAAATGATAGCTGCAACGGTGACCCTCTTGTTGATCACGTCTGCTGGATTGTGGTTTGCCAAACAACAAGCCGGTTGTGTGAATGACTTTATTGAAGTGACTGCACAGGAATCCCAACTGTACACATTGCCAGACAGTTCGAAAGTATGGATGCAGAAAGGAAGTAGTCTGCGATATGCCAAGGCATTTCTCAAGGACCGAAAAGTCTGGCTGAAGGGGAATTCATTCTTTGAGGTAATGCGTCAGAATGGGGTTCCATTTCAAGTCTACATTAATCAGGGCATGATAGAAGTAAAAGGAACCAGCTTTGATATTCACCAGAATCAAAACCAGCAGACAAATGAAATTATTTTGTTTTGTGGAAAGGTGGATTTTACAGCGGAAAATCATGAAACCATTGAAATGCAACCATTTCAAAAATTAACATATTATATTAAGAAGGATAATATAACAAAGGAATGGTTGAGAAATATTAAATACAAAAATGGCAGTCTTCAGTTTACGAATCTTCCCTTGAAACAATTGATTGAGACAATCAACAGCAGGTATAACAGTAACATCAAGTTGGAAGGAATCAACCTTAAACAACAGTCTGCCTTTACAGGAAAAATCCGCTTAGAAGAATCACTGAAAGATGTCTTACAGAAAATTTGTTATAGTCTTAGTCTCGAAATGAAAGCAAATGGTAATGAGATAATTATTTATAAAAACAATCATTAAAACAAGTAAACCTAATGTTAAACTTTAAAAAAAACAGAATGAAGAAACACACTTTTTGTCGTTTTTCGATACTGTTAAGTATCATCCTTGTTTTTCTTCTTTATCCCATGTCCAGTATGGGAGCACAGAAATATATTTCTGTAAAAGGAGAAGACATGACCATTAAACAGGCTATTCAGCTGATTGAAAAAAACAGTGAATACACGTTCTTTTATAATGCGTCAGATTTGGAAAACAACACGAAACGCGATTATAACAGCACGGGAAATATTGAAAAAGTTCTAAAAGATGTATTTGAGGGCAGCAACGTAAGCTACGTTATTAAAGGAAAAGAAGTTATTCTAAAAGTGACTAAGACTGAAAATACGCAGCAAGTTAAAAAACGTACCATAATCGGTGTTGTAACTGCCAGCGACATCAAAGAACCGATCATCGGAGCCAGTATCTGGCTTAAGAACAGTTCTATCGGGGTTATTACCGATGTGGATGGTAAATATTCCATCGTTATTGAAGGAGTTGGGGGGGTATTAGAGTTTTCGTACATCGGTTACAAAAAACAGGAAATTGCCCTTGCTAATCAGGAAGTAATCAATGTGGTGTTGGAACCTGACACCGAAGTGCTTGATGAAGTGGTAAGCCATTTCCCAGAGGGTTCAGATACTGATGAAGAAGATGACAGACCTAAGGTAGCTATAATAGGTAAGCCTAATGTTGGTAAGTCATCTATAATCAATAAGCTTGTAGGCAAGAACAGAGTTATTGTATCTGATATTGCCGGTACAACAAGAGATGCTATTGACACAGCTATCAAGTATAATGGCAAAGAATATGTATTTATTGATACAGCGGGACTACGCCGTAAGAGCAAGATTAAAGAAGATCTGGAGCGTTTCAGTATCATAAGAACTGTTGCAGCAGTTGAAAGAGCTGATATTGCAATTCTTGTTATTGATGCTACGGAAGGTGTTACAGAGCAGGATGCCAAGATAGCCGGAATAGCGCATGAAAGAGGCAAGGGTATTATTATTGCTGTTAACAAATGGGATGACATAGAGAAGAATGACAAGACTATCTATGAGTTTACGAATAAGATTAAAGATACTCTTGCGTTTATGTCATATGCTGAGATTATATTTGTTTCTGCCAAGACAGGTCAGAGACTTAATAAAATATATGAATTAGTTGATCACATTGTTGATGCACAGACTATGCGTATTCCTACCGGTGTGCTTAATGAAATTCTTACAGAAGCAGTTGCAATGAAGCAGCCACCTTCAGATAAGGGTAAGAGACTTAAAATCTATTACATGACTCAGGTTTCGGTAAAACCACCGACATTTGTTATGTTTGTTAATGATGTAGCACTCACACATTTTTCTTATACAAGATATATAGAAAACAGAATAAGAGAATCATTTGGATTCAGAGGTACATCTATCAGATTCATCAACAGAGAACGTAAGGAGAAAGAGTAATGTTATTTAAAATAGGTGTTCTTATATATGGATATTTTGCCGGAGCACTCATTCAGGCAGGATACTGGATGGGAAAGTTCAATAAGATTGACATCAGGGATTATGGCAGTGGCAATGCGGGAACTACTAATGTTATGAGAACTCTTGGCAAGAAAGCTGGAATTGCAACTTATCTGTTAGATGCATTTAAAGCTGTAATTGCTGATATATTGATACATTTTCTTATAGTACCACATACTGCAATTCCGGAAATGCTTCTGTTTCTGTATTGTGGCCTTGGAATTGTGCTTGGACATAATTTTCCGTTCTACCTTAAGTTTAAGGGGGGAAAGGGAATAGCAGCATCTTCAGGTGTTGTTATAAGTCTTATGCTTTTTCCTAAGTACTGTTTTATGTTTACAGTTTTGGGTATTTTCTTTTTTGCACTTGTAGCCAGGATAAGCCGTTATGTTTCACTGGCCTCACTTATAGGTATGGCAATGTTTTTTGTTGAATTTCTTATATGGGGATTCTTAGGCTGGCTTCCATTAAATGGAACAGACCTTGTTGAAGGCACTGTTATTGTTTTCGCTCTTGCAGCACTTGCATTTATCAGACACCGCAGTAATATTGTAAGACTGGTTCATGGAACAGAACGGAAAATCGGTGAAAAAAAGAATTAATTTTTGATGCGCTTATGCGCAGATTGGAGTATAATTATGGCAAATGTAAGTGTTTTAGGAGCAGGAAGCTGGGGCTTAGGTCTTGCTTTACTTCTTAATAACAACGGACACAATGTAACAGTATGGTCAGTATTAAAGGATGAAGTTGCTATGCTTCAGACTGAAAGAGAACATAAAAGATGCCTTCCTGGCGTAAAGATTCCTGACAGTATTACTGTTTCAGGAGATACAGAGAATGTAATTGGCAGTGCAGATGTACTTGTACTTGCAGTTGCATCTCCTTATACACGTTCTACTGCAAAGATGATTGCACCTTTCGTAAAGGAAGGACAGATTATTGTAAATGTGGCAAAAGGGGTTGAGGAACATACTTTATTAACACTCTGCCAGATTGTAGAAGAGGAGATTCCTTGTGCCAAGGTTGCAGTTTTATCAGGACCAAGCCATGCTGAAGAGGTAAGCCGTGGCATTCCTACAACATGTGTCATAGGTGCACATGAAAAGACAACAGCTGAATATTTACAGAATATTTTTATGAGCGATGTATTCAGGGTATATACAAGTCCGGATATGCTGGGAATATGTATAGGTGGCGCATTAAAGAATGTTATCGCGCTTGCCGCAGGTATTGCAGATGGGCTTGGTTATGGTGATAATACTAAAGCTGCTCTTATAACAAGAGGTAATGCTGAGATAACAAGACTTGGTGTTGCGATGGGAGCCAATCCTCATACTTTTGCTGGTCTTTCAGGCATTGGTGACTTAATCGTTACCTGTGCAAGTATGCACAGCCGTAACAGACGTGCAGGAATTCTCATAGGTAAAGGATACACCAAAGACGAGGCTATGAAAGAAGTGCAGATGGTAGTAGAAGGTGTGTTCTCTGCAAAGGCAGCGTTAGAACTTTCTAAGAAATATAATATTGAGATGCCGATTGTAGAGCAGGTTAATAAGGTGCTTTTTGAAGACAAACCTGCTGCTGAAGCTGTTAAGGAACTTATGTTAAGAGATAAAAAAATAGAGATTGATAATTCTGAATGGAAGTAATCAGTCTGTATTAACAGAGGGGGAAAACTGATGGCTCATATTAAAAATCTATCGAACAGAGCATACATTTCGGGCAGTCTTAAAGACAAACTTTCAAGATTTGAGATGTATAGATACAGCTTTATTTATGCGCCTACAGGATATGGTAAATCCAAAGTAATAAGAACTTTTTTTAAGAATTACCCAGGGTATACTGTTTTATGGATAGATGCAGAAAGTTCCAGAGAGATTTTTTGGGATAATTTCTGCAATGCTGTCAAAATGTTTGATAATACATTGGCTGCAGCTTTTAAGAAAATTGGATTTCCTGATTCGGATTATACTATTAATGAAGTTATTAATCTTTTATCTATTATGAATTCAGAGAAATTCTCTGCTCTGCTTGTGATTGATAACTTTGATAATATATTTGATGACAATATGTGCAGAATATTTGCTGCATCATATTTATCAACCGCAGTAGGATTGAGATATGCATTTATATTAAAAAAATTAACTAATCAGAGTATTATTAATCTTATAACTAAGGATGATGCGTTGGGAATCACAAAAAAAGATTTTGCATTTTCACAGGAAGATATTGAAGATTATTTCAGGCTTAATGAAATTATTCTTGATAAAGAAACTTCTAAAGATATATTTAATAAAACTCTGGGATGGCCATATGTAGTACATCTATACATGGAAGCCTATAAGAATAAACATACCGATGCAGATAAGACTGTGCTTGATAAAGCGTATACATTTATTGAAAATAATGTGTGGCTGGAGTTATCTGATGATGAAAGACAATTTCTTGCTACCATGAGCGTATTTTCAAGCTTTAATCTTAACCAGTGCATGAAGCAGACTTTTTTAGAAGAAAAAATGTGTCTTAAACTTCTTAATTCAATTCCGTTAATTAATTATGATGAGCATACAAGAAGGTACAGCTTTAATCCTATGTTTGACGGATTCATTCTTCAGGTTCTTGACGAAATGCCTGTTGATGAAGTTACTAAGATTACACTCAGAGCTGCTGATACGAATCTTGATGATGGTAATTACTTTGAAGCGATGAAGCTTTACAGCCACTCAAAGGAATATAGGAAAATATATCAGCATAATATTGATTTTATAGATATATATCCTTATGTAATTAAGCAGAATAAAGATGTATTTACGGACATTGCCAATCACTACTGGGATATAGAAAAAGAGGGACATTATGAATTTTCTTTGATTATATGTTTCTCACTGCTTATGTTTAATGAGAAGCATATGGTTGAAACTCTTCTTACGGATATAACATCAGATATCTGTAAGGATTCAGTTTTAAGTGACAACAAGAAGAATTCTTACATGGCAGAGATACAGTTTATAAAGGCTTTTACAGAATATAATGATTTTGGAAAGATGAGAGAAGGTTTTAATATTATTCTTTCTATTTCTAAATCACCTGTAAATATAATTGCCGATGGCTTTCCATTTAATTATGAATGCCCTTCAATTATGATGCTATATCACAGAAAGTCTGGAGCACTTGATAAGGAACTTGAAACGCTTGAACAGTGTGCTCCTGATTATTACAGAATAACGAATGGTCATGGAAAAGGTTTTGAAGCTCTGATGCGTGCTGATGTTTTATATAACAGAGGTGACCTTGACGGAGCTGAGATTCTCTGTCAGAAAGCAATATATATGGCAGACAGCCGTAATCAGTATGCTATATACATTGCTGCATATTATATTCTTGCAAATATAGCACTCTACAGAGGATTTAATGATCAGTATAAGGAAAATATGCACAAAATTGAAGCTGTGGCAAGAAGGGATACCCGAAAATCCAAATCGCTTGAAAAGCTTTCGGATATATGCCATGCATGTATGTATTCTGATATAGAACAGCAGGATAAAATTGCTGCATGGATTAAAGACCAGAAAAAGATTGAAGATTCCGTTAATTTCTTCTCTCTTAGTTTTGTTAACATTGTGTTTGGAAAATATCTTATACTTAATCGTGAGTATCATCATTTTCTTGGTATAAGCGGTCAGCTTTTAGGACTTAACAATCTTTTTTCTTATATCCTTCCACAGATATATACATATATATATCTTGCAATTGCGAATAAAGAAACAGGTGAGACAATTAAAGCCCATAAGTTTCTTAAAGAGGCCATAAAGCTTGCTGAACCAGACAGAATATATATGCCTTTTGTACATAATTACAGCAGCATATCTGAGCTTATGGCAGAAACTGTTGTAGGTCATGATAATCAAGACTTTATCAGAAATGTTATAAAGATTTCAAAGGGTTATGAAAAAGGGGTTAAATCAATAAAAAAAGCTGGACATGCCCTAGCAGATTATGGACTTACTGTACGTGAGTCAGATGTTGCAAAGCTTGCAGCACAGAGATTTTCTAATAAAGAAATTGCTGAACAGCTCTTTATTGCTGAGAGTACTGTAAAGTCCAATATGAAAGTTATATTTAATAAACTTCAGATTAATTCTCGTGCAGAATTAAAGAATTTTTTTGAATAAAATATAAAGGAACTGATATTTATGAGAGTAATAGCTGGAATTGCCAGAAGCATGCCTTTAAAGGCTGCTGAAGGTGACAACACAAGACCAACTACTGACAGAATTAAAGAAACATTGTTCAATATGTTACAATCAGATGTTGCAGGATGCAGGTTTCTTGATTTATATTCAGGAAGTGGTGCGATAGGTATTGAGGCGTTAAGCCGTGGTGCAAAAGAAGCTGTTCTTGTAGAAAATGCAAGACAGGCAATTGCTGTTATTAAAGATAATCTTACATTTACAAAACTTTCCCCTAAGGCTGTTGTAATGGAACAGGATGTTTTGTCTGCAATAAACAGATTATCAGGCAGCGGAGTATTTGATATTATATTTATGGATCCACCTTATGGAAAAGACTATGAATATGATGTATTACTTGCATTATCACATTCGGATATTGTAGACAGATATACAATTATTGTAATTGAGGAGGCTCTTAATGTGCCTTTGGATTATATTGATGAATGTGGATTTGAGACTGTAAAGGTTAAGAATTATAAAACTAATAAGCATATTTTTATACGATTAAAGGAGAGTGAATAACTGTGAAAAAAGCGATTTATCCAGGGAGTTTTGACCCGGTGACATTAGGACATTTGGATATAATCAGGCGTTCAGCAAGTCTTGTTGATCATCTGATAGTTGGCGTTTTAAATAACAGTACCAAAACACCATTGTTTTCAGTGGAAGAGCGTGTTAATATGTTAAGAGAAGTGACAAAGGATCTGCCTAATGTTGAAGTATTAAGCTTCAGTGGATTACTGGTGGATTTTGCTGCAGAACATAACGTTTCTGTAATAATAAGGGGATTAAGAGCTGTCACTGATTTTGAATATGAGCTTGCAATGTCGCAGACTAACAGAGTTGCGGCTCCTGGGATTGATACGGTATTTCTTACAACAAGCCTGAAGTATGCATATTTAAGTTCCAGCATCGTTAAAGAGATGGCTATGTATGGCGGGGATATTAAAAAGTTCGTTCCGGAAGAGATTATAGACAGAGTCTATGAGAAGTATGGAATCACAAAATAATCAGAATACTATTAAAGGAGTAAAACGATGAGCAGAATTGAGCAGTTAATAAGTGATATTGAAAGTTATATTGATACCTGTAAATATTATCCATTATCCAATGTTAAGATTATTGTTAATAAAGAGCAGTTAGAGGATATGCTTACAGAATTAAGATTAAAAACTCCTGATGAAGTTAAGAAATATCAGAAGATTTTAAGCAATAAAGATGCTATTCTTGCAGATGCCAAGGAACAGGCTGATGCTATTATTAATGCAGCACAGGTTCAGACTGAAGAACTTATTAATGAGCATGAAATTATGCAGAGAGCTTATGCACAGGCTAATGAGCTTATTGAACAGGCTACAGCACAGGCACAGGCTATCCTGGATAATGCAACAGAGGAAGCAAACAGCATAAGGTATGGTGCAATGCAGTACACAGATGATATGCTTGCAAAACTTCAGTATATTATTGAACATTCAATTAAGGATAATAAAGAAAAATATGATTCGTTATTATCAGGTCTAGAAAATGTATTATCTGTTGTCAATAATAATAGGAATGAGCTTAGTGGTATTGAAGAAGGAGAAACTGAAGAAACTGTGCAAAACAATTCGGAAGATTTGGATTCCACAGATACAGACAATAATGAATAACAATTAATAATCTTATAGTATATTTAATACATATATCAGCAGATAAGTCATTGCAAGTGTTACTATACACAGTACAAGTTTCTGATATATGTATTTTTTTATGCTTATATAACTGCTGCATATGCTTTTTGTCTGCATAATAATGCATACTCCGCCAAATGCATCAAGTAATACTGTCAATAATACTGTTATATTCATAGGAATTCCGGCATTTTTAATTATAGCAAGACCGTTTGATATTTCAAATAAATATGATATTAACAAACCAGCGGTATTGCTTTGTGAAAAATGCATTATAATATTTACAATGACAGAGAAAATAATAACGTAAGCTCCCAACTTCAGAGCAGTATTAATTGAACTGTCTACAGCTTCTTCAAAGAAATGGAATATCAGTTTTTTGTCATTTTTTATATGTGGAGCATTGTCTTTTTTATTATCTTTATCCCTAAAAAGCAGAATTGCCATATATGAACATAATATTACCGGTGTATATGTCAGTGCAAGAAACATTGGCAGACTGATACATTTTTCGAGGATATTAATATATACATAGCTTATAAGAAATGCCGGACTGGGAATATTGATTATGCCGGCAAGCATGTCCCCGAGTCGGTTTTCAGGATTATTTTTATTGTACCATGAGCAGATATAGGCTCCGTTTGGAAATCCTGTCATAAGACCTGTTATTACAAGTATCCATGGATTATTAATATTTTTTTGCTGCAGAATTCTTACAAGAATATTAGTGAGAATAAAAGATATAAATAATCCCGGAAATATTTTCATGCCATAAAGATATAGTCCGGAAATCACTCCGTGACACACAGGAACCGATAATACCGAAAACACAAATAAAAGAATAAGTATTATGCTTATCATACAGCCTCTTTAATAATAGATATTTAATAATATTCTCAAAAATATGTTTTTATGTGTTATAATGAAATATAATTATGCAATAAAAGCTGAAATGGAGACTACAATGGAAATTCAGATGTGGAAGGAAATTCTTACACCTTATGATCTGGCGGTGGAAGAACTTCAGATAAAATTCAACCATATAATTAAAGAATACCGTCAGGCAGGTGTCTATTCACCCATAGAACAGGTTTTAGGACGTGTAAAAAGTATTTCTAGTATAATAGAAAAAGCGCAGCGCAGAGGGATTGAAATTGATAAAATTCAGGAAAAACTTTTTGATATTGCAGGCATAAGACTTATATGTCAGTTTACGGAAGATATATATACAGTTGTGAAACTTATCAAGAAACGGAAAGACATGACTGTAATAAGTGAGAAAGATTATATTAAAAATATTAAAGAGAGTGGTTATAGAAGTTATCATCTTATAGTTCATTATGAAGTTGAGACAGTAAAAGGAACTACTATTATACCCGTGGAGATTCAGATAAGAACTCTTGGCATGAATTTCTGGGCAATTATTGAACATTCACTGCAATACAAATATAATGGTGAAATTCCTGCACATGTGAAAGAAAGATTAAATGCGGCATCAGATGCACTTATAACACTTGATAACGAAATGTCATCTATCCATGATGAAATTATTAATTCCCAGACCTACTTTATGGTTAAGGCAAATATTGTTTCAGATATATTAAGTACAATCCAGAATCTGTACAAGGTTGCCAATAAGCAGGTTGTTATAAAAATCCAGGATGAATTCTATGAAATATTTGAAAAAGGCGATGTTAATGAACTTTCAAGATTTTCACGCCAGTTGGATATAATTGCTGAGGATTATCGGGCACAGTCAGTGCAGTAACTCATTACAGAAACTATACAGAATTGAGGTATACAAAGTGAATTTACCAGAGAAATATACAGAATCAATGAAAATGATGTTAGGTGATGAATATGACAGCTATATAGAAAGCTTTAATGATAAGAGATTATATGGACTGCGTGTCAATAACCTTAAAATTTCAACAGAGGATTTCCTTAAGATATGTCCGTTTAAGTTAGAACCTGTTCCTTGGATTGAGAACGGATTCTATTATTCAGAAGATGACAAGCCTGCTAAACACCCATATTATTTTGCAGGTTTATATTATATTCAGGAGCCTAGTGCCATGACACCTGCCAATGTTCTTCCGATTGAGGAAGGCGATGTTGTATTTGATATGTGTGCAGCTCCCGGTGGCAAATCAACAGAGCTTGCAGCCAGATTAAACAAAACAGGACTACTTATAACCAATGATATAAGCAATTCGCGTGCCAAAGCACTTCTTAAGAATGTAGATATATCGCCAGCAAGGGAAGCGGCGGCTTAAAGGCATTAAGCTGGATGGTATTCCAGAATAGTGAA
>OGWV01002763.1_pt1 | contig 10609 bp, 8 predicted proteins | sample 1576081 | NCBI WGS metagenome assembly OGWV01 (sample SAMEA3541541, study PRJEB24748) | human gut metagenome | biome: human gut; feature: human-associated habitat; material: faeces | place: China | collected 2012 | reverse complement strand
TAAGGAAGCAGCGCTTTTTTATGGAGCAAACCGGCGCCACCCCCGGCTGCCGTTAGCAGTTGCCATGCCTCTGTGAAGCCCGGACTTTCCTCAGGGCGGTCAAGCCGCCCCGCCGTCGTATGTTCCACTCGTTTGTGTATTATCATACCATATTTTTGCATCATTTGCAACTGCTGTTTTTTTGTGTTATAATATATTGCGTATGAGCCGCTCCGGCGGTTCCGAACGGAGGTCAAACTGATGCAGATGCTGCATTTCCGCGTGCCCACATCCTGCAATGGCATGCGCCTGAATATTTTTCTGCGCACCATGGGTGTCAGCTCCGCCTGCATCAAGGCAGTCAAATATCAGGGCACCGGCTTCTGTGTGCGGCTGGGGGATGAGGTCATCCCCGTCCATACAGATTACCGCGTTGCAACAGCGCAGATTGTTTCGTTCGCTCTGCCTCCTGAGCCTCCCACCGATGTTCAGCCGGAGCCGCTGCCTATTGATGTTATCTATGAGGATGAGTTTGCGGCTGTATTGAACAAACCTGCCGGCATTGCGGTACACCCCACATTAAACCATACTAGCGGGACCCTTGCGAACGGCTGGCTGTACCGCCTGAAATGCCGCGGCGAGGATGGCGTATTCCGCCCGGTCAACCGCATTGATAAAAACACCAGCGGCCTTGTGCTGTGTGCGCAGAATGCCTTTGCCGCGCCGGAACTCGCCAAGACTGCACAAAAGTGTTATCTTGCCCTGGTGGAAGGCCCACTGCCCGTTGGGTCGGGCCGCATTGACGTCCCGATTGCGCGCCGCGGCGATTCCATCATTGGCCGCTGTGTAAGGGAAGACGGCAAGCCCAGCGTGACGGAATACACCGTGCTGGCCACCAGCGCTTCCCATGCATTGGTTTCCTGTTTTCCGGTAACGGGCCGTACCCATCAGATCCGCGTTCACTTTTCCTGGCTCGGCCACCCGCTGGCGGGGGATAGTTTGTACGGCGGCCATACGGATATCATTGCGCGTCACGCCCTGCATTGCGCAGTGTTGCGGTTCAACCGCCCCGCGGACCATAAGCCCCGCCGGGTGCAGAGCCCTTTGCCGGAGGATTTTCTGGCCGCCTGCTGCGCAGCCTATCTGCCAGACAAAGAAGAGATTCAAACAATGTTACAATCCGTGCTGCCCTGCGCTGAGTAGCACAAAATGCCTACATTGCCCCCTATAACCCCATGCACGCGCCTTTACGCGCGGAAAGGAGCCCCTTTTGAGCACAAATCCTACCCATTTGGAACAACAGAATCAAACTGAACAACAAAATAAAGCACCTGTATCTTCTATCCGTACTCACAGCGGTTTTACCCTCTGGTTGGACAGCCTGCGCTGCAAGCTGACCGTACACGCCTGGCGGCGCAGAACAAAAAAAGCCCGCCGCCATCACAGCTTCCGTCAGGTACTGGCGCGTGTTCCGCACGCGAACCTGATTGGCGATGCCTTGTACATGATCGGCTTTTGGGTCGAGTATGTCGTGGTTTGCGCTGTGCGCGGTACTTACAAAGTTGCTTCTACCATTGGCATGAACGCAGCCCGTTTGCTTGTCACAATCATCCGCCCGTTTGCTCTCGGCATCATTACCCTGTGCGAGGATATCGTCGAGCCGTTCCAGGTGGTTGGCTCCGGCATACGCCATTTCCGCGCAATTTCGGATGAACTTTCTGATGAAAGCGCCCATACCATCCGCAAGGAAAAACTCCGTTATTTTGCCCATGCCGCACGGCAATTTTTGCCGCTGCTGCTGAACGCGCTTTCTTACATTATGCCGGTTGCTGCGGCGGCAGGCTTTTTGTATGTGGTGCAGAGCGGGCTGAACCAGAACTTTGTTCTGAATGTTCAGGTTAATGGAACGTCTGTCGGCACGGTAGCCAGCGAACAGGTATTTGAAAGCGCCCGTGAAGATGTGCGTTCCCGTATCACCAATGCGGAAGCTGTTATGGCTTCCACCGGCGCACAGGTTTCGGATGACAGCTGGGATGTTACCCCTACCTACACGCTGGAATCCGGCAGCAGCACCATGACGGAAACCGAAGCTGCGGACGCCATTCTGTGCGCTTCCAGTGACCAGATCGGCGAAGCAACCGCTGTCTATGTGGATGATTCCCTGCGTTTTGTCACCACGGAAGGCGACCATCTGCGCACCTATCTGGAAAGTATTAAAGCGCCTTACGTCAACGCAATGGACCAGAACAAGCGCGTCAGCTTTGTACATGACATCAAGCTGGTTGACGGCATTTATCTGCTTTCTTCCATTTTGGATTACAACAATGTGATCAGTACCCTGAACCAGGGTGGCGGCCCCACCTATTACACCGCAGCAGCGGGGGATACTGTTCAGACAGTTGTGGATAATACCGGTGTATCCTGGGATACGCTGGCCGCATTAAACCCCGATCTGACCGGGACCGATGAAGTTCTGGATGAGGGAACCGCTGTTATGACTGGCGTTTCGCACCCGGATATGCTGCAGATCAAAGAGGTCGTGCGCAGCACCTATACCGAGCCGATCCCGTTTGACACCCAGACAAGTGAATCGGACGAATATGATTTCGGCAAGACGGTTGTTGTGCAGGAAGGTGCCGATGGCACCGAGGAGATTACCCGCGAAACCACCTATATTGACGGCGTTGAAAGCTCCAGCGAAGTTGTCAATTATAAAGTTTTGCAGAACCCTACCACACAGCTGATTGTTAAAGGTACTAAGCTTGCCAGCGGCATGGTTGCCCGCATTGGCAGCGGCACATTTGTATGGCCTGTTCCGAACTATACCTATGTCAGCCGCTGGATGAGCTCTTACCATAAGGGTGCCGATATCTGTGCCGCTTACGGTACCCCCATCATTGCATCGGATTCCGGCAAGGTCGTTACTGCCGGTTGGCATTACAGCTATGGCAATTATGTTATTATCGACCACGGCAACGGCTACCGCACGCTGTATGCGCATATGTCGCAGCTGAAATGCACCGCAGGCCAGGCCGTGAACCAGGGCGATGTCATCGGCCTGGTTGGCTCCACGGGTGACTCTACCGGCAACCACTGCCACTTTGAGATGTATTATAATGGTGCTCGTTTCAGCGCCCAGACCTACTTTGGCGGCATGCGTGCTTCCCGCTAAGCGGCGGGAATGATGCAAGTCGTCCCTGTTATACCGGTATTTTCCTGTAGATTTGGCGCAAAAAGATTTCATTCAGGTTACAATTTATCTATTTTTTTACAAATAATAGGGTCAGCGCTTTTCAAAGTACACCGGATGGTGTATAATATGATATAGGTGTGCGGTGGCTCCTGATTACTGTGGGCTGTTTCGCACGTTTTACCCTAAAAGGAGAGTAGCTGCTTGGAAAAGTTTGTGATTCATGGGGGCAAGCCCCTGAACGGCGATGTCGTTATCGGCGGCGCCAAGAATGCCGCTGTGGCAATTTTGCCGGCCACCATTCTCGCGGCAGATAAATGTACCATCGAAAACCTTCCCTGTATCAGCGATGTTATGGCCTCCCTCCAGATCCTGAGCGAGCTGGGGGCCAGCATCCGCATGATTAGCAAAAGCACATATGAAATTGATACGACCCATTTGAACTGCACCGAGGTATCGAACGAGCTTTCCCGCCAGATGCGTGCCAGTTATTATTTTTTGGGCGCGCTGCTGGGCCGCTTTGGTGCCGGTCAGGTTGCCATGCCCGGTGGCTGCAATCTGGGACCACGCCCGATTGACCAGCACCTGAAAGCCTTTACCGCTATGGGTGCCGATGATTCCGTTGAATACGGCATGATCCGTGTTCGTGCAGAGCACCTGACTGGGAGCCATATCTTTTTTGATACGGTTTCCGTTGGCGCCACCATGAACGCCATGCTGGCCGCTGTGAAAGCGGAGGGCCTGACCATTCTGGAAAACGTTGCCCGTGAGCCACATGTTGTAGACCTTGCCAACTGCCTGAACATGATGGGTGCTGATGTGCACGGTGCCGGTACGGATGTTATCAAGATTCGTGGCGTCAAGCAGCTGCATGGTTGCTCTTATTCCATCATTCCGGACCAGATTGAAGCGGGGAGCTATATGGTTGGCGCAGCTATTACCGGCGGCGATGTGACCCTGCACAATGTGATTCCTAAACATATGGAGCCCATTACCGCAAAGCTCCGCGCCGCTGGTTGCGAAGTGACCGAATACGATGATGCCATGCGCATTGTGCGCCACGGTGCCATCCATCCGGTTAAAATCAAGACCATGCCGCATCCCGGATTTCCGACGGATATGCAGCCATTGATGACAGTGCTACTGACGCTGGCCGATGGCACTTCCATTGTAACGGAAGGCATCTGGGAAAACCGCTTCCGCTATGTGGACGAGCTGATCCGTATGGGTGCTAACATCCAGGTCGATGGCCAGGTCGCCGTTATTGAGGGTGTGAAAAAGCTGTATCCCGCCCCGCTGCGTGCGCTGGATCTGCGTGCCGGTGCGGCAATGGTCATGGCTGCCCTTGCCGCGGATGGTGTCAGCGAAATTGACGAGACCGCACACATTGAGCGTGGTTACGAAAACATTGTAGAAAAGCTGCAGGCACTTGGCGCGGATATCCGCCGTGTAGAAGCCCCTGTACGCATGACTCGCGCAATGTAACACTGGCTTTTACGGGCCGCAGCAATGCGGCCTGTTTTTTATGGCCGTTGGCAAAAGCGTTTCATCAAAGGCTGTATTTTGCATTGATGCGCCCGTGCAGCCGTAATTCAAAAGGATATCATTCTTTATGGCATTATTTACCACACTGTATTCCGGTTCCTCCGGCAACTGCGCCCTGATTTTGCACGAGGGAAAGTACCTTCTGATCGATATGGGCAAAAGCTGCCGTACAACCTTGAATGCGCTCCGCAGCCTGGGGCTTGCTGTATCCGACTGTGAGGGCATTCTCATTACGCACGAACACTCAGACCATGTCAGCGGGTTGGATACTTTTTTCAAGCATTATTCGGTGCCAGTCTATGGCTGTGCTGACACATTGGATACGCTTTATTCCCGCGGAACCATTCCGCCCGCACTGGACGCGATTGCCATGGATGGCCGCACTGAGGATATTGGCACATTCCGTGTTTCCAGCTTTCCCACCAGCCACGATGTACCGTGCTGTGGCTACCGCGTCACAACGCCGGACGGCCACATTATGGCGCTTGCCACGGACCTTGGTGTATTAACTCCTGTCGTGCAGGAAAACCTTGCCGGTTGCAGCCTGGTTGCGCTGGAAGCCAACTACGACTCGTTCAGCCTGCACGGTGGGCCGTATCCTTATTATCTCAAAGTGCGTATTGCCAGCGACCGCGGCCACCTGGACAACCGCGCCTGTGCGGCTGAGCTGCTGGACCTGATTCAGGACGGCTGCAAAAAGTTTGCGCTGTGCCATCTCAGCCAAACTAACAATTCGCCAGAGCTGGCACTAACCACAGTATACAATGTCTTGCTTGCCGCTGGCATCCAGCCAGGGCGGGATGTGCTGATTCAGGCACAGTCCCGCAATGAAGTAAGCCCCTACATAGAGTTCTGAGGTACCCCATGCAGAATATTGATTTGATTTGTGTTGGAAAGCTGAACGCGCCCTATTTTGCGGCAGGCGTTGCCGAATATCAAAAGCGTCTTGGCGCTTTCTGCAATTTCCGTATTATTGAGCTGCCAGAAGCTGCGATTGCAGATAAAAACGCCAGTGACGCCCAAATCAGCAAAGCTCTGGACAAAGAGGCAACCGCCATTCTTTCCAGCCTGCGCAAAGGGGAATATCTCGCCGCACTTTGCGTGGAAGGTAAACAATTTTCCAGTGAAGAGCTGGCAAAACTGATTGCAGACCGCGCCAATAGCGGGGCGGGGGATATTGCATTTGTAATTGGCTCATCCCACGGGCTGGCGGATTCTGTAAAAAAAGCCGCCAACGCAAAGCTGTCCATGGGACGCATCACGATGCCGCACCAACTGGCCCGCCTTGTACTGACGGAACAGATCTACCGCGCCTGCACCATCAACAATGGCATGAAATATCACAAATAATATAAAACAGCAAAGCCAGACGGACAACGCCAATGTTCTGTCTGGCCTTGCTGTTTTTATGCGAAAATGGACGGTCAGCTCTCTTAAATTATCAAATAGCCAAAACCTGATCTACCGGGCGTGCTGCTTTCCTTAACACTCCTTTTTGTGGATAGAGACAAGTCGTCCACAGGGCAGTGCTTTAACAACTGCATGTAAAAAACAAAAACGTTCCCCGGAACCATTCTGCCCTAACAGCAAACCGGTTCCGGGGAACGTTATATTATATTTTGTTTTGGCTTACCGGGTCAGCCTATCGGCTCGACTTCCGCTACGCCGCAAAAATTAGTACTTCAGCTTATCCAGGGTATCCTTGTACGGGGTATCGGCAGCGGTCTTCATCGTTGCCTGTGCCTTGTACTTGTTCAGCATCATTGCGCTGCGGGCAGGATCAGCCAAAGTGCCGGCACCGGCAATGCAGCCGCCGGGGCAGGCCATACCTTCCAGCAGATAGCCGTTGTACTTGCCGGCAGCAGCCAGCTGCATCATCTTCTTGCATTCTGCCAGGCCCTGCGCGGAAACGACCTTCACTTCGCGGGTCGGGTCTTCCTTCTTGATGACATTGACGACCGCCTGTGCAACACCGCCGCTGACGGCAAAGCCGCGGCCGTCGGCACTGGCATTGTTGAAGTTATCATTCGGGTCATCCGGCAGGTCATCAAAGTTGATCTGCTTGGCTTCAAACATGCCCATCAGTTCTTCAAATGTCAGGACAAAGTCAACCTCGCTGCGCACACTGTGGCGGCTGGCTTCCAGCTTCTTTGCGGCGCAGGGGCCGACAAAGCAGATACGGGCTGCGGGGTGATCCTGCTTCAGCAGGCGGGCAGTCAGCACCATGGGGGTCATGGTCATGCTGATGCAGTCAGCAAACTTGGGGAAGTTCTTCTTGGCCATAACGCTCCATGCCGGGCAGCAGGAGGTTCCCATGAACGGGTGCTTGGAGGGAACTTCCTCCAGGAAGTCATGCGCTTCATCAATGGTGCACAGGTCAGCACCGATGGCAACTTCTGCAGTGTTGGCAAAGCCCAAGCGCTTCATGGCCTCGCGCAGTTTGGCGGGGGTCATGTTGGGGAACTGGTTGACAAAGGCAGGTGCCACGATGGCAATGACTTCATCTCCGCGCTTGATGGACTGGATCAGCTGGAAGATCTGGCCCTTATCCACGATAGCGCCGAACGGGCAGTTGACCAGGCACATACCGCAGGATACGCACTTGTTGTAATCAATATCTGCGCGGCCATGCTCGTCAGAACGAATAGCACCAACGCCGCAAGCCTTGGCGCAGGGGCGCTCCACCTTGACGATGGCGTTGTACGGGCAGGTGGTTACGCAACGGCCGCACTTGATGCAGAGATCCTGATCAATGTGACTGCGGCCATTGCGGAAGCTGATTGCCTTTTTGGGGCAGACCTCCTGGCAGGGGTGAGCCAGGCAGCCCTGGCACATGCTGGTAACCTTTATGATCTTTTCCGGGCACTTGTTACAGGCAAACTTGATAACGTTGATCAGCGGCGGCTCATAGTACTTGTCAGCAATTACGCTGTGCTCCAGGTCTTCGGTAGCGGAAACGCTCTCGGTAACCGGGCGCAGAGAAAGGCCCATAGCCAGACGGATGCGTTCAGAAACAATCGCTCTCTCCAGGAAGATGCTGCTGCGCAGCGAAGAGTCCTCGCCGGGCATGATCTTAAAGGGCAGGTCCCGGATTTCCTTCGCGTAATCTGCCATTTCATTGCTCTCATAGGACATGCGGGCAACTTCGGTAAATACCTTGCGCCGAATGTCGGTTACAGGGGTATAAATGCCTCTCATTGTGCTTATGCTCCTTACACAAAACTTCTAATTGGCCGTATGTGCAAAGCCGCGGTTCGGCCCCGCACACACACATTTGCTGGATGTGCGCCGCAATGGAAATTGCTGTTCTCCATGCTCTAAGTTAAAATAATAACGATACGGCTCCTGTTAAGATTTTACCAAGAAACCGCCTTTATTACAAGAGGAAAACCCGGAAATTCAAGAAAAAACCGCGCAAATTTTATGTTTTCCCGCCTTGTCCATCACTGTGCCTGGGCGCGGCAGCGCTTGCCGTCCCATTCACCCAGTGTTACGGTCACGATTTCACCGCTTTTGTGCCCCGGCGCATTGACCACAACTGGCAGATATTGTTTGGTGTATCCGGTGAACAAGGTGGAGGACAGTGGGGTTTCCAGCAGCACCTGTGCCGTGCGCCCCTGTGCTGCATGGGCCAGTTCTGCGCGTACCTTCTCCACAGCGGCGGTCATGCGACGGCTGCGGGATTCCTTTTCATGCTCCGGAACCTGATTCGGAAAATCGAACGCGGGCGTTCCTTCGCGGCGAGAATAGGGGAAAACATGTACTTTCAAAAAGCGCTGTCCTGCCACAAATGCCATGCTGTCCTCAAAATCCTGCTCCGTCTCACCGGGAAAGCCCACAATCACATCGGTCGTAATGCTCACGTTTTCCTCGCCAAAAGCTTCTCGCAGCTTTGCGGCAACGGCGGCATACTGTTCCGTGGTATAAGGGCGGCGCATGGCGCGCAGAGTCTTGCTGCTGCCGCTTTGCAGGCTCAGATGGAACTGCGGGCAAAGCTTCGGCACAGCAGCCAGGCGGCGGATATCGTCATCCGTCAGCATATCCGGGTCAAGGCTGCCCAAGCGGATGCGCTCAATGCCCGCCACAGCCGCCGCATGTTCCACCAGCTCCGCCAGGCCCGTTCCGGTATCTTTGCCATAGCTGGGCAGGCTGATTGCCGTCAGCACAACTTCACAGTAACCGGATGCCGCCAGGCGGCGCAGTTCTTCCAGAATGCTTATTTCGCTGCGGCTGCGCACCGGGCCGCGGGCGCGGGGAATCACGCAATAAGCGCAGCGGCGGTTGCAGCCATCTTCTACCTTCACAAATGCGCGGGTGTGATCTGCAAAGCGGTCCATCGGCAGTTCTTCAAAGCTTTCGCCCTTCTGGTGCGGGCGAATGTCCACCACCTTGGTTTCCTCACCGTTCAACACTTTTTGCACATCCTGCAAAATGGCGTGGCGGTTGCCGGAACCCGTTACCACATCGGCTTCTTCAATTTTAGCGGCTTCTTCCGGGAACGCCTGCGGGTAACAGCCCGTCAGAACTGTCACCGCGCCGGGGTTTTCGCGTTTGGCGCGGCGCAGCCATTTGCGGCTTTTCTGGTCGCCAAAGTTCGTCACGGTGCAGCTGTTGACCACATAAACATCCGCACCGTCTTTTTCTTCCACTACGGTAAACCCATTTTGCTCAAACAGCTGGGCCAACGCACCCGTTTCGTTCTGGTTGACTTTACAGCCGAGGGTATAAAAACAAACTCTCATCGTATTCCGTCCTTCTATTGGTTAACGCTCTATCAGTATTATAATAGAATCTGTCCATTCTGACAAGGCTCCACCGCCCACACAGAAAAAGATGAGTGCTAATACCATGCGGCTGCAATAAACATCCCTTATACCGCATACAATATCACCAAAGCAAAAAACATTCTTGCCGGGCAGCGCCCGGCCAAAGACGATGGCAGGGGAGGCTTTGGTCATGAAAAAGCGGGTTGCAGCCCTGATTTTGGGATTATTTTTTATCTTGAATGCACTGCCCTGTGCAGCGCTGGATATTAACCCGGCCACCGATCGGGATTTTGATGTTCCCTGCCAGGCGGCTATCCTGATTGATGAAGATTCCGGCACAGTCTTATATGAAAAGAACGCCGACGAGTCCCGCCCTATCGCCTCCATCACCAAGATTATGACGCTGCTGTTGACCTTTGAAGCACTGGAAGCAGGGAAGGTCAGCCTGAGTGATATCGTCCCCGTATCCGAACACGCCTATCATATGGGTGGAAGCCAGATTTGGCTGGAACCCGGCGAACAGCTGACATTAGATGAAATGCTGAAAGCCATCTGTATTTCCTCCGCCAATGATGCCGCAGTAGCCGTTGCCGAATTTATTGGTGGCAGCGAGCCGGTATTTGTGGAGCGCATGAACGCCCGCGCCAAAGAGCTGGGTATGCAGAGCACCACGTTCCGCAACGCCTGCGGGCTGGATGAAGACGGCCACCTTTCCACCGCGCGCGATGTTGCCATCATGAGCCGGGAAATGCTGCTGAACCACCCGGAAATTGAAAATTACTGCACTGTATGGATGGATACCCTGCGCGGCGGTGCAACCCAACTGGTGAACACCAACAAACTGCTGAAAAGTTATAATGGCATCACCGGGCTGAAAACGGGAACAACCGGCAAGGCCGGTGTGTGCATCTCCGCCAGTGCATCGCGGGATGATTTGCGGCTGATTGCTGTTGTGCTGGGTTCTTCCAGCGGCAAGGAGCGCTTTGCCGCTGCCACCAGCCTGCTGGATTATGGCTTCGCTATGTTTGAAAGTGCGCCGGTTCCCATCCCGGCAGACGCCCCCAAAACACTGCCTTGCGCAGGGCGGCATAGCGGTAGCAGGCGTTGGCGGTAAAGTCCTCATTGGCCA
>OGWV01002762.1_pt1 | contig 10613 bp, 6 predicted proteins | sample 1576081 | NCBI WGS metagenome assembly OGWV01 (sample SAMEA3541541, study PRJEB24748) | human gut metagenome | biome: human gut; feature: human-associated habitat; material: faeces | place: China | collected 2012 | reverse complement strand
ATAGTTCGTATGCTAATGAGAGGCATTGGAAATATGAGAGAAACAATGAGCGGCTGGAATTTTTGGGAGATGCTGTTTTAGAATTGGTAAGCAGTGATTATATCTTCTCAAACCATAAGGATATGGTAGAAGGAAAAATGACGAAGCTGCGTGCCAGTTTAGTATGCGAGATGAGTCTTGCATCTTCTGCCAGGGAAATTAAATTAGGAGAATATCTGAAACTGGGACACGGCGAATGGGTTACCGGTGGCGGCAAGAGAGACTCGATTTTGTCTGACGCTTTTGAAGCTGTGATTGGCGCAATTTATCTGGATGGTGGTCTTGCTAATGCAAAAGAGTTCATCCATCGTTTTATTCTGAATGATATTGAACATAAACAGCTTTTTTATGACAGCAAGACAATTCTGCAGGAAATAGTCCAGGAAAAAGGAATTCAGCCGGTAGAATATATTCTGACCGGAGAGAGCGGACCGGATCATGACAAGCAATTTACGGTAAGTGTTCAGGTGAATGGACAGGTTGTCGGAAATGGAACCGGTCATACAAAGAAAGCTGCCGAACAGGCAGCAGCATATCAGGCAATTCAGGAAAAGAAATTCTGATTTTATGCGTGATACATGAGGAAAAGAAAAACTGGCAGGTGAACTATGTATTTAAAGAATATTGAAGTATATGGCTTCAAATCCTTTGCACAGAAAATCAACTTTGAATTTCATAACGGAATTACCGGTATTGTCGGACCAAATGGAAGTGGAAAAAGTAATGTTGGAGATGCTGTCCGCTGGGTACTTGGTGAACAGAGTGCCAAACAGCTTCGAGGCGGTAACATGCAGGACGTTATTTTTTCAGGAACAGAGAATCGAAAGCCATTAAGTTTTGCTTCTGTATCTATTACGCTGGATAACAGTGATCATAAACTTCCGGTAGATTACAATGAAGTTACTGTAACGAGGCGGCTGTATCGTTCGGGAGAAAGTGAATATCTGATCAATGGCAGTGGATGCCGTCTGAAAGACATTCAGGAAATGTTTTATGATACCGGTATCGGTAAAGAAGGGTATTCCATCATTGGACAGGGGCAGATTGATAAAATCTTAAGTGGTAAACCTGAAGAACGGCGAGAGCTTTTCGATGAGGCGGCAGGAATCGTCAAATTTAAACGAAGAAAAGCTACCACTCTGAAAAAGCTGGATGAAGAGCGGCAGAATCTGGTCCGTGTAACGGATATTTTAAGCGAGCTGACCAAACAGCTTGGACCATTGGAAAAGCAGTCTGAAACAGCGCGTATATATCTGGCCAAAAGAGAGGAATTGAAAGAACTTGATGTGAATCTGTTTCTTCTTGATCATCAGAGAACCGGTGAACTTCTGAAAGAACTGGAAGAAAAACTTGAACAGGCGCAGAGAGAACTAAATGAAGCTCAGGCAGCATATGATCAGACCAAAATAGAGTATGACCGTCTGGAACAGGAACTGGAAGATTTAAATCACAGGCTCGATACGTTGAAAGAAGAGCAGCAGCAGAATGCGCTTCTGAAACAGCAGTATGAAGGCCAGGTGCAGGTTCTTGAAGAACAGATCTCTTCGGGAAAACAGAACAGTGAGCATTATCAGAACCGTCTGACAGCTTTAGGGGAAGATCTGGACCGGAGAACGCAGGAAAAAGAAAAACTGGCAGAAGACAAACTGGAACTGCAGAGCAGACTGAAAGAAATTCGGGCCAGTCTTTCAAAGGAAACAGAGGCTCTGGAAAACATCGTTTCAAACGTAGAAGAATGTACACAGGCTGTAGAAGACGGCAAAAACGAGATCATTGAGATCTTGAACAGCCGTGCAACGACCAAAGGAAAAGTACAACGTTTTGATGCGATGCTGGAGCAGCTGAATATCCGTAAAGCAGAGATCAGTCAGCGAATTCTTCGCCTGAAAAGCGAAGAAGAGGTTCTGGAGAAAGAACGTCTTAATGCACAGAAACAATATGATGCAGTAACGGCTGTGATCCATTCGACAAATGAAGAATGTGTACGTCTGGACGGAGAGGTGCAGAAGTTACAGGATGAATTGAAAAAACAGAATTCTCAGATGGAAATCGGTCAGACAGCATACCATCGTGAGGCTTCCCGCCTGGAATCTCTTAAAAACATTACAGAACGTTATGATGGATATGGAAACAGTATCCGTCGTGTAATGGAACAGAAAAACCGTGAACCCGGTATTAAAGGTGTTGTGGCTGATATCATTCATGTGCAGAAAGACTATGAGGTTGCGATTGAAACTGCACTGGGCGGAAGTATTCAGAATATCGTCACAGATAATGAACAGACAGCTAAACGTATGATTGGTTTTCTGAAGAAAAACCGCTTTGGCCGTGCTACATTTCTTCCTTTGTCTAATATCAGCGGAAGAGGTGGACTGAATCAGAGGGATGTGTTGAGTGAACCGGGAGTTGTGGGTACTGCCAATACTCTTGTAAATGCAGATAAAGAATATAGTGAACTGGTCATGTATCTTCTGGGCCGTGTCCTTGTTGTAGATAATATTGATCATGCAATTGCAATCGGAAAAAAATATTGTCACAGTCTGCGTATGGTTACGATTGAAGGAGAGTCTTTAAGTCCCGGTGGTTCCATGACCGGTGGTGCGTTTAAAAATAACAGCAATCTTCTCGGAAGACGCCGTGAAATTGAAGAACTGGAAAGAAGTGTAGGAATTCTCAGGAAAGAACTGGAAGAAACGCAGAAATCAATAGGTGAAAACCGTAGCAGGCGAAATGTGCTTCGCGATACGATCGCCGATTTTCAGCAGAAACTCCGTCAACAGTATGTTGAACAGAATACTGCAAAGATGAATCTTGAACAGCTCAAAGAAAAAGAAGGCGAAATTCAGAACAGCTATCGGCAGATTGATCGTGAACAGGAAGAACTCCGCCATCAGGCAGGTGAGATCAGACAGGATCATAGCAGCATTGCCAGAGAACTGGAGGATTCGCAGAAGGACGAAAAGGAACTGGAAACCTTTATTGAGACCAAACAGAAAGAACTGGAGGAATGGAAGGCAGAAGAAACAGAGAAGACACATGAACTGGAAAAAATCCGGCTGGAAGAATCTTCTCTTGAACAGCAGAATCAATTCCTGCAGGAAAACCTGAGTCGTCTGAATTCTGAGATTGCTGCATTTCAGAAGGAATCACAGGAAATTACAGAAAATCTTGTACAGAGTCGTGAAGAGATACATAAAAAAGAAGAAGGTATCCAGGAGCTGAAAAATGCGGCACAGGAATGCCTTTTAAAAGAAGAACAGTATGGCAGCCAGAGAGCACAGTGGCAGGAAGAAAAAGAAAAACGAAGTGCCAGCCACAAAACATTTTTTGAAAAAAGAGATCATCTTTCAGAAAAGACTTCTCTTCTGGATAAAGAATGCTTCCGTCTGAGAAGTCAGACAGAAAAAATTGAGGAGCAGAGGGAAGGTCAGATTTCCTATATGTGGGAAGAATATGAGATCACGCCAAACAATGCACTTCAGTATCGAAAAGAAGAACTTACCGACCGACAGGCAATCAAAGCGGATGTTACACGCATAAAGGATGAGATCCGTAAACTTGGTTCTGTTAATGTAAATGCGATTGAAGATTATAAAGAGCTTCTGGAACGTCATACATTCCTGTCCGGTCAATACGATGATATCGTTAAGGCTGAGGAAACGCTGGAAGGAATTATTCTGGAATTGGATGAAGGAATGCGAAAACAGTTTACCGAGAAATTCCGTGATATCCAGAGAGAATTTGATAAGGCATTTAAGGAACTGTTCGGCGGAGGAAAGGGAACTCTTGAACTTGCAGAAGATGAAGATATCCTTGAGGCCGGAATACGAATCATTTCTCAACCGCCTGGCAAAAAACTCCAAAATATGATGCAGCTTTCTGGTGGAGAAAAAGCTTTGACTGCGATCGCTCTTCTTTTTGCAATCCAGAACCTGAAACCATCTCCATTCTGTCTTCTGGATGAGATAGAGGCTGCACTCGATGATTCAAATGTTGGACGTTTTGCATCGTATTTACAGAAGTTGACGAAAAATACACAGTTTATTATAATAACGCATAGACGTGGCACTATGAATGCTGCGGATCGCTTATATGGTATCACCATGCAGGAAAAGGGTGTTTCAACTCTTGTATCTGTTGATCTGGTAGAAAACCAGCTGAGCAAATAAGTTGCTGGTAACAGAGTGAACAGCAATGTAACTATCGAGGAGGACATAGTATGTCAGAAGAAAAAAAAGGCTTTTTTAAACGTCTGGTCAGTGGTTTGACCAAAACACGCGATAATATCGTGGCTGGCTTTGATTCTATTTTCAGTGGCTACTCCAGTATTGATGAAGATTTTTATGAAGAACTGGAAGAAATTCTGATCATGGGTGATATAGGTATTAATGCGACTTCTGCAATCATAGAACATCTGAAAGAACAGGTGGCAGAGAAACATATCAAAAATCCTATGGAATGCAAACAGCTTCTGATCAACAGTATTAAGGAACAGATGCGTGTAGACAGTACAGAATATGAATTTGAGAACCGTAAATCTGTAATTCTTGTAATCGGAGTAAATGGTGTAGGGAAGACGACTTCTGTCGGAAAACTTGCTGGAAAATTAAAGGATCAGGGTAAGAAGGTTATTCTTGCTGCAGCAGATACTTTTCGTGCAGCAGCGGGAGAACAGCTTGCACAGTGGGCAAATCGTGCAGGTGTGGATCTGATCGGTGGTCAGGAAGGCGCTGATCCGGCATCCATCGTATACGATGCAGTTGCAGCGGCCAAGGCAAGAAATGCAGATGTGCTGATCTGTGATACAGCTGGACGATTGCATAACAAAAAAAATCTTATGGAAGAACTTCGTAAGATCTACCGTATCCTGGAAAGAGAATATCCGGAAGCATATCTGGAAACACTGGTCGTTCTGGATGGTACTACAGGACAGAATGCCCTGGCACAGGCCAAACAATTTGCAGAAGTCGCAAATGTAAATGGCATCATTCTTACAAAACTGGATGGAACTGCAAAAGGTGGAATCGCTGTTGCGATTCAGTCGGAACTGGATATTCCGGTAAAATATATCGGTGTTGGTGAAACAATCGACGATCTGCAGAAATTTGATGCCGATGCTTTTGTTAATGCACTGTTTGACATTGACGAAAAAGACTTACACACAGAAGAATAAACAGGAGGATACAGTATGCTTACATTAGAGAGCTTTGAACAGGCAGCAGAAATCGTAAAACAGGTAACTCAGGAGACAAAACTGATCAAAAGCAGTTATTTTTCAGATCTCACGGGAAACAAAGTATATCTGAAGCCAGAAAACATGCAGCGTACAGGAGCCTATAAGGTTCGCGGTGCATACTATAAGATCAGCACGCTTACAGAAGAAGAGCGTGAAAAAGGTCTGATCGCAGCATCTGCTGGAAATCATGCACAGGGTGTTGCTTATGCTGCGCATAAATTTGGTGCAAAAGCAGTGATCGTTATGCCGACAACAACACCTCTGATCAAAGTAGAACGTACCAAGAGTTACGGTGCAGACGTAATTCTGAAAGGAGATGTATATGATGAGGCATGTGCTTATGCACTGGAACTTGCTGAGAAAGAAGGGTATACATTTATCCATCCGTTTGATGATCCGGCAGTAGCAACCGGCCAGGGTACGATTGCTATGGAAATCGTACAGGAGCTTCCTCTTGTAGATTATATTCTTGTTCCAATCGGAGGAGGCGGACTTGCAACAGGTGTATCCACACTTGCAAAACTTCTGAATCCGCATATTAAAGTCATTGGTGTAGAGCCGTCCGGTGCGGCATGTATGAAGGCATCTCTTGAAAAAGGTGAAGTAGTTACTCTGCCACATGTAAATACAATCGCCGACGGTACTGCTGTACAGACTCCTGGTGAACATATCTTTCCATATCTGCAGGAAAACCTGGACGATGTGATTACCATCGACGATGATGAACTGATCGTTGCTTTTCTTGATATGGTAGAAAATCACAAAATGATCGTTGAAAATTCAGGCCTTCTGACAGTAGCAGCACTCCGTCATTTGAATTTCACCGGTAAGAAAGTGGTTTCTATCTTAAGTGGTGGTAATATGGACGTGATCACAATGTCTTCTGTGGTACAGCATGGACTGATTCAGAGAGATCGTATTTTCACGGTATCTGTGCTGATTCCGGACAAACCGGGTGAACTTGTTCGTGTAGCTTCTATCATTGCCGAGAATCAGGGAAATGTTATCAAGCTGGATCATAACCAGTTTATAAGTACCAATCGTTATGCTGCAGTAGAGCTTAAAGTTACACTGGAAGCATATGGTACAGATCATAAAAAGAAAATTGTAAAGGCACTGGAAGAGGCTGGATGTAAACCAAAGATCATTCGTGCGAATCTGTAACTTTTAAACCGTTATTTTCTGCTTCAGACAGAAAGTGAGGAAGAGGACCATGGCACCATATATAATGGAAGAATATATAAAAGCCTGCAAAGCTGGTAAGAGAGATTATCAGGCCAGAATGATGAAAGGGCAACTGCCTACACTTCAGGTTCTGGATGAGATACTGCCCCCAAAGGGGTCCTATTCGGAGGTCCCGCTCGGACTTGTACAGATACCGATCGACCAGATCGTCGGAACCAAAAGCGGTGGAAGAAGCAATGCATTCGCCGGGAACTTTATGCCTATTCTCAGAGAAAACACAGAATTTGCATATAAGTGGGCAACTTTAAGTCAGAGTCATATTAATGAAGGTATCCGCGATCCGATCAAAGCATATGAATATATGAACAAATTCTATGTAGAAGAGGGAAATAAGCGTGTCAGTGTACTGAAGTATTTTGATGCGGTTTCGGTTCCGGGATATGTGACCAGAATTCTGCCACAGCGTACGGAACAGAAAGAAAATAAAATCTATTATGAATATGTGGATTTTTACGCCCTGAGTCAGATCAACTATATCTGGTTTTCACGTCTTGGAAGCTTTGTCAGACTTCAGAAAGCAGTAGGAAAAGGGGCAAAGGATATCTGGTCAGATGATGATAAACTGACTTTCAGTTCTGTTTATTCAAGGTTTGCAGCAGAATATGAATCCTTAGGCGGAAAGAAACTTTCCATAACAACAGGGGATGCATTCCTTGCATTTCTTATGATTTATGATTATAAAGATATCTGCCAGAAAACAGTTAATGAATTAAAGGAACTGGTTGGTAAAAGCTGGGAAGAATTTAAACTTCTGGAACATGATCAGGAAATTGAACTGAAGATGAATCCTACGAGTGAAAAAAAATCTCTCCTGGACCGTCTGCTTCCGGTAAGTACACCAAAACTAAAGATTGCTTTTCTGTACGCAAAGACACCGGCTACTTCTGCCTGGACGTATGCGCATGAGCTTGGTCGTCTTCACCTGGAACAGACGTTCCCTGAAGAAGTTACTACAGAATGCTATGAAAACCTTACGCGAGATCTTGCGGAAAAAGCAATTGCCGATGCGATTCAAAAAGGATGCAATATTATCTTTACAACAACACCGGAATTTGTGCAGGCAAGTGTACAGGCTGCTATTGCACATCCGGAGGTAAAGATCCTTAACTGTTCCTTGAATACATCTCACAGATATATTCGTACTTATTATGCCCGGATGTATGAAGCCAAATTTCTTATGGGGGCCATTGCCGGAGCTATGGCAGAAAACGGTCAGCTTGCATATATTGCTGACTACCCGATTTTTGGAACGATTGCCAATATCAATGCATTTGCTTTAGGTGCCAAAATGGTTAATCCGAGAGCACAGATATATCTGGAATGGTCTACGCTGAAAGATGTCGATCTTGGAATCGCTATGGACAATGTTATCAAAAAAGGTGTTACGGTTGTATCCGGACGGGATATGGTGATTCCGGAAGATGCATCGCGCTATTTTGGACTGTATCACATAGAAAAAGGAGGACCTCGTAATCTTGCTATGCCATTGTGGCACTGGGGAAAATTTTATGAACAGTTGATCAGGACGATCATGGATGGAACATGGAAATATGATGATAACAAAGATGAAACAAAGGCCATCAATTATTGGTGGGGACTGTCAGCGGAAGTGATCGATGTTATCTATTCGCAGAATCTTCCGATTGGCACACAGAAGCTGCTGACAATGCTCAAACGTGCGATTGCAACCGGGGAATATCATCCATTTTCAGGAATCCTTTATTCACAGAATGGAATGATTCAGTCGGATCCGGATAAAATTCTTTCTCCGGAAGAAATTATTACAATGGACTGGCTTGCAGATAATGTGATCGGAACAATTCCGAAATCACGTGAGCTTAAAGAACAGGCAAAACCGGTTACTTTACAGTCCGGTGTGGAAAGTCAGAAGGGATAATACAGTTTTATGAAAATACTTGCCATAGCAGATGTGGAATCAAAATATCTGTGGGATTATTTCGAGAAAAGTAAACTGGAGGGGATCGATCTTATCATATCATGTGGGGATCTTGATCCCCGCTATCTTTCTTTTCTGGCGACATTTACATCAGCGCCTGTTTTATATGTCCATGGAAACCATGACGATAAATATGAAAGGATTCCACCGGAAGGCTGCATCTGCATTGACGATAAAATATATGTGCATGAAGGAGTGCGCATCTTGGGACTTGGCGGTTCCATGCGATATAAACCGGGAGAACATCAATATACAGAGTGGGAAATGAGACGAAGAGTCTTTAAACTTTTTCCAAAACTTGTGTGGAGAAGAGGCTTTGATATACTTGTCACGCATGCCCCGGCATATCAGTTAAATGATGCCCGGGATCTTCCGCACCAGGGATTTAAAATTTTTCTGCAGCTGATTGAGAAATATCATCCTAAATTTTTCCTGCATGGTCATGTTCATATGTCGTATGGAAGACAACACAAACGATACGATAAATATATGGATACATATGTGATCAATGCTTTTGATCGATGTGTCTTTGAATTTGAAGCAGAAAATCCGGAAAAAGACGGACAATAAATAAAAATATATCTGTCAAGAAAAAACACTTGACACAATGATATAAATCATGTATGATAGCCAAGGTGGTTACAAATGGAAAAGTTTGTCGAACAGACATTGTTATATGATTTTTATGGGGAACTGCTTACAGAGAGACAGCAGCAGGTTTATGAAAGCGTTGTTCTGGAAGATTATTCCCTGAGTGAGGTAGCAGAAAATCTGGGAATCAGCCGTCAGGGCGTACATGACATGATCAAACGCTGTAATCATACACTGGAAGAATATGAATCCAGACTTCATCTGGTTGAGAAATTTCTCTGTATCCGCAAACAGGTTCAGAAGATCAAGGAACTTGCAGTAGGATATAATGCCGGTGAGATTACAGAGATTTCCAATAAGATATTAGAGGAGTTATAACGCATGGCATTTGAAAGCTTGACTGATAAATTACAGAATGTGTTCAAAAAGCTGAGAGGCAAAGGACGCCTGACAGAAGAGGATGTTAAGATTGCTCTGAAAGAGGTCAAGATGGCTCTTCTTGAAGCAGATGTTAACTTCCGGGTTGTTAAACAGTTTACCAAGTCTGTGCAGGAACGTGCAGTAGGACAGGATGTCATGAATGGTCTGAATCCAGGACAGATGGTAATCAAGATCGTAAATGAAGAGCTGGTTAATCTGATGGGAAGTGAAACAACCGCTCTTCCTTTGAAACCAGGCAATGATATCACAGTCCTGATGATGACTGGACTTCAGGGTGCAGGTAAGACGACCACAGTTGCGAAACTTGCAGGTAAGCTGAAATCCAAAGGAAAAAGACCACTTCTCGTTGCCTGTGACGTATATCGTCCGGCTGCGATCACACAGCTGCAGGTAAACGGTGAGAAACAGGGAGTAGAAGTTTTCTCCATGGGAGATAAACAGAATCCTGTAGATATCGCCAAAGCTGCGATCGAACATGCAAAAGCAAACCAACAGAATGTTGTTCTTATTGATACGGCTGGCCGCCTTCATGTGGACGAAGATATGATGCAGGAACTTGCGGATATCAAAGCCAATGTGAATGTTGACTGTACGATTTTGACAGTTGACGCAATGACAGGTCAGGATGCAGTAAATGTTGCAAAGACTTTTGCCGAAAAAGTAGGCATTGATGGTGTCATCCTTACCAAAATGGATGGTGATACCCGAGGTGGTGCTGCACTTTCCATTAAAGCAGTTACCGGAAAACCAATTCTTTTTGTGGGAATGGGTGAGAAACTTTCAGATCTCGAACAGTTTTATCCGGAACGCATGGCTTCCAGAATTCTTGGAATGGGAGATGTAATGAGTCTTATTGAAAAGGCTGAGGCAGCTCTTGACCAGGATCAGGCAGCAGAGATGCAGAAAAAACTCAAAAAAATGGATTTCGATTTCAATGATTATCTGACCAGTATGGAACAGATGAATAAAATGGGTGGAATCGGAAGTATCCTGAATATGCTTCCAGGTGTCGGCGCAAAAGCAAAAGATCTGGAAGATATGATTGATGAAAAGGCTCTTGACAGAACACACTGTAAATTATGCCTACAAAAAGGACGGTGTTAT